>JGI24133J20442_1000274_pt1 | contig 16104 bp, 17 predicted proteins | sample BarGraNGADG00311_2_FD_20442 | JGI IMG/M metagenome (IMG submission 20442)
CCAGCTCGAGGACTGCATGCCAGATCATCGGCCACTCCGATGTGATCGTGGTCGGTTCTCAGTCGATCCTCGGCACCTTCCGGGAGGAGCAGCTTCCTCCAGAAGCGACCATGTCGATCGAGGTGGACATACTTCCGATCGCGGAGAGCAATGCCGAGACCGCGCGTCTCGCCGACCTGATCGAGGGCGTGGCCGGTGAGTTCTCACCCTTCGAGGAACTCCACGGATTCAGCATCGACGGCGTCGATCTGGAGACATCGGCCTTGCCTGAAGGTTGGCGCGATCGGCTGGTCAAGGTGCAGAACCCGAACACCGCTGCCCCGGCCGGCGAGCCGCAGTTCACGGGCTGGTGTCTCGACAAAGAGGACTTGTGCGTCGCGAAGCTGTGCGCACTCCGCGAGAAGGATCAGGCATTCGTTGCTGCGCTCCTGGCCCACTGTCTCGTCGATCCCGCCGTGATCCTGGAGCGAGTCCCGACTGTGGGCCCGCGGCACCAGGCGGCCGCCGGGCGTGCTGCCGCCTGGATCTCCGCGAGGCGTGACAGCCCCGGACTTTGAGGAACCCGCCTCACGGGCCCGGTTTCCTCAAAGTTGCCCGGCGTGTTTCCTCAGTCTTCGCTGCATGTCGACAGGTCTTGTCGAGATGCAGCGGACTGCCGACAGTGCCTTGTTGTAGAGCCCTTCGCGGCACATGCCGGCGCGCCGTGCGATCTCGCTCAGGTTGCGGGAGCGTGCGATGGCGCCGAGTGCCTGGGTGATGATGGTTGGGTCGTCCCCACCCTCCTCGATCACCGCCTCGAGGTAGGCAACGACATCCTCGAAACTGTCCAGGTAGTCCGCCGGGTGCCGTGAGCGTGTCCAGCGCAGGGCGACGAGCCCTAGAACGCCTGTTGCACCTCGCGGGGACCGGGTCAGGTGTGGTAGGCGTCGCGCCGGTGACCGACGTCGAGCACTACGACTGTGCGCGTCTCCTCCACGATGCGGTACCTGACGCGGTACTCGCCACGGCGGGCGCGCCACAGCCCTTCGAAGGGCACCCGCAGGGGAGCCCCAACTCGATGGGGGTTGCGGGCGAGTGGTCCGCGGATGAACTCCCACGCGGCGAAGGCCGCGGCGGGCGGCAGCATGTCCGTCAGCGCGCGCCGTGCGCCGGGCGCGAGGACGACGGCGTACGGCTCACCGTCCACCCTTCCGCCGCTCCGCCATCAGGTCGTCCATGTCCGATGCGGTGGTGAGATTGCCTGCGGCGATGTCCTTCTCAGCCTGCCGGAGGTGGTCGATCGCCTCCGAGTCGGACAGGAGCTCGATCGTGGCCTCGAGGGACTCCAGGTCCTCCGCCGAGATCAGGACCACGTACTCGCGACCATTCCGCGTCACCCGCACACGCTCGTGCGTGCGGTCGACCTCCTCGGCGATCTCGGAGAAACGAGCCTTGACCTCGGACAGTGGGAGAGTGCTCATGGACCAATATTATGGTCTATAGGTGCCCGGCCGCCACTCGCCGTCCTCGCGCGCAGGACGACGGCCCGCCGAGATCCCGGCGATGCCTTCGTCGAGACCGGACCCGCCAACACCGGGGAGGCGCACGGGCTCACGGCCTACGTCACCGAAGATCTCGCGGCCGCCCTCGCGGCGCTCTGCAACCGCCAGCAGTTGACCCGCGGCTGGCGTCGGGGCCCCCTGACGTTGCCGCCGCGCGGAAGTGGGGTCAAACTTCAGGCGTCGTTGACACGTCCTGGGAGTGGTCCTCAGCACTGCTGCCGCTCGGCAACCCGCTCGCCGCCCTCACCGACCGGTTGTACGCGGATTCCAGGCGAGAGAGCGCATAGCCTCGTCTGCGCGGTAGGTCAGTCGTTGATTGCCTCGATGCCAAGCCGCTTCAGCTCTTCAAGGTGGTCATGCATCTCATGAAGCACCTCAGGGGAGTGTCCCTCCCAGTCCAAGACCTCGTCGACCACTCGCAGTGGCTGCCGGGTGCGGTAGGACCTCGTCGGGTTGCCCGGAAACCGCTTGTCCGTCAAGTTGGGGTCATCCTCGACGGGGCCCGTGGGTTCCACACGATAGATCCTGCCGGGTCCCTCACCCACCGCAAGTTCCGCTCCCCAGATGGCCGCATCCAGGGTTGCGGTCAGGTAGATGTAGTTCGCCTTCCTCCGCTCGCCGAAATTGGAGCCATATCCAGGTTGAAGCAAGTCCCCCGGCTTCAGTTCGGCCTTCGTGCCATGGTAGAAGGGTCCGGAGCCCTGGGCCCCGAACGGCATCGGTTCGATCTCCATACACACCCCATCGAAGGTGGGCTCGGTACTTTGGCTGACCGAGCTTCGGGTCGTCTGGGATAGGCGGAACGCGGGCGTCGGTCGGTCCCGCGTTCGCCTGCCGGTCCTCGCACACTACATGCTTGTTTGGATCTCCTTGAGGGGTGTTGCGCACGACCAACCGGTCCTGCCTCCGTCCGACGACATCGACTCACCCGTGCACGGACGGAAGCGCCCGTGATCCGACCTGGACCGGGTGTGGGCCCCGGCGTCGTCGACGTCGACGCCGGACTACCCCTACGGGGAGTCGGGCAGCAAGCAGCGGAGCCGGAACGTCGAGGGCGGCCGCTGATGATCGAGCGGATCCAGTCCGTCGCCGTCGTGGGTGCCGGCTACATGGGCGGAGTCCGAGCAGTTCGAGGAGCAGGGGTTGTTCCCGGCCGGGAGCGCCGAGCGCGTGCATCAGCACCTCCGGGCGGCCGACTCCATCGAGATCGCGGTGGCCGAGGTCGATTTCATCGAGGAAGCGGTTAGCGAGGTGCCCGCGGTCAAACACGAGGTGCTTCGCCGGATCTCGGCAGCCGCCCGACCGGACGCCATCATCGGCAGCAACACCTCGACCATCCCGGTGCACGTGATGGAGGAGGCCGTGGTTGACCCACGGCGGTTCCTGACGGTCCACTGGAGCAACCCGGCACCGTTCATCCCCGGAGTCGACCTCGTGACCGGGTGCCAGACCGACCCGGCAGTGCTGCCGGTGGTCAACGACATGCTCGAACGGGCGGGGAGATCGAGCGCGATCGTCGCCGATGTTCCCGGGTTCGTCCTGAACAGACTGCAGTACGTTTTGCTCAAGGAGGCGATGTCGATCGTGGAGGAGGGCGTGGCAACGGCTGACGACGTCGACACGATAGTGCGGTCCACCTTCGGCTTCCGCCGCGCTTTCAGGTCACAGGTGCCCGCCGTCAATTCGGAAGTGCAGGGCGTGGCTCTCCCCGGGCTGCAGCACGATGAGGTCGGTGCCCGAGTTGAAGGCGTCCGGCGGGCAGGTCATCGGCTCCACGGCGACGCCGCGGCGGCCGAGGAGTTCACCTGAGTAGATCTGCAGCCACGGTTCTTGTGCCGACAGGCGTGAGGTCAGCCCGGTGCCGGGATGGGAGAGGGACACCTGCCAGCCCTCGGGCGGGAGGTCGCTGAAGGCATGGTCGATTCGTTGCTCGCCCAGCAGCCGTGCGGTCCGGAAGTCCATGTCCGCCTGTTCAGCTGCCACCAGTTCGATGGGCAGCATGCGCTCGTCCGTGAGGAGCACCTTCCCGGCGGGGAACTGGAGGGTGCACTCGTCGACCGCCACCAGACCGCAGGTGAGGTAGGGGTGCGTCGACGAGCCGTAGGGCGCTGCCTTCGGCCCGATGTTGGTCGATTCGATCGCCACCTCCAGGCCCGCCGCGGCGGTGAGGCGATACGTCACCTCCGAGCGGATCTGGAACGGGTACCCGTACCGGGGCGCGAGCACGGTGCCGAGCCGCACCTCGTCGAGACCGGCAGCGATCACGTCCCAGTCCTGCCAGCACGCGAGGCCATGCAGCGCGGTGCCCGTCGCATGCTCGTTCACCGGGAGTTCGTGGGTGGCTCCCTCGAACTCGTAGCGGCCGTCGGCGATCCTGTTCGGCCACGGGACGAGGGTCTTGCCCTGATACGCGGTGGGGAGTTCATCTTCGTCGAAGGGCACGACCAGGTCGGTGCCGCACCACGTCAGGCGGGCCAGGCCCGCGCCGACCGAGACGATGGTGGCCGCGTAGTCGCCGGCCGCAAGGCGCAGGACTGTTCCGTTCGGGTTCGGCATGGTCAGCTGCCCTGGCCCATGCTCCACANNGTCCAGATCGCGGTGCGCATGGAGCGGGGCTGCTTGAGCGTGGTCACGATGGCGGCCGCGACGTCCGCGGGGACGAGCCACTCCGCCGCGCGGGGGTCGTCATCGGTGCGGCCCGCGCCAACCGCGAACTCGGTCATCGTCCCCGCGGGGCAGATGAGGGTCACGCGGATGCCCTTCTCGCGCAGTTCGCGGTCGAGGGCGCCGGCCAGCCCCACCTGGGCGTGCTTGGTGCCGGCGTAGACCGCCTCCTCCGCCCCACCGCGGAAGCCCGCCACGCTGGCGACGATCACGATGTCGCCCCCGTCGCCGTCGGCGAGCAGCCCCGGGAGGGCGGCGCGCACGGTGAACACCGTGCCGGCGTAGTTCGTGTCCATCATCTCGGCCAACTGCTCGTCCGTGTGGTCCAGGATGCCGCCGTACATCCCGATCCCGGCGTTCGGGACCACCGAGTCCAGCCGGCCCCACTTCTCCACGGCGGCGTCCACGAGTCGCTGGTTGTCCGCGGGCGAGCGCACGTCCATCACCACGCCGACGGCGTTGTCCGCTCCCAGCTCGGCGACCAGTTCCTGCAGGCGCTCCTCGCGCCGGCCCCCGAGGGCGACGCGCGCGCCCTCCTCGACGAGCTGGCGGGCGAGCTCGCGTCCAATGCCAGCGGTGGCGCCGGTGATGGCGACGACGGTTCCGGACAGGTCACGGTAGGTGTACATGGGTCCTCCTGGGTTCTGGGTGATTCGTGGGGGTCGGTTGATGAATCGGACGGACGGTCAGGGGCGCGCGACGGGCAGCCACACGCGCATGGTGGAGGGTCCGCGGTTCGCCCACCGGTGGTAGGGGACGAGGGCGGTGGTCCGCGCCTCGCCCGCGCTCGCCGGTGTCGGCACCCCGGGGGCGTACGGCCACGCGGCCGTCACCCGCTCACGCAACTGGACCGGCACGGTCACGGTGCCGTCGGCGTCGCCCGGCTCGCCGTCGACGACGACCTCGGCCAGCGCGACGTCGTCGCCCAGGTCCACGGACTCGAGGCAGTACACGAGCGGCCCGCGCTCCACGGCGACCTGGCCGCGCAGCGCGTCGATCTCGGGGTGCGGCCAGGTCCAGCGGGCTCGGAGTGGGATGTCGAGCTCGACGACGTCGCCCACGGCCCACCCGCGCCGCACCGTGGCGGTGCCGGACGCGACCTCGGTGGTCTCGCCGCCGGCGCGCAGCGTCGCGCCCGGCGCCCAGCCGGGCACCCGCAACGTGAGCGCCCACGGCTCGGTCGGAGTCTCCAGCACCCGCACGCGAATGAGGCCGTCCTCGGGGTAACGCGTGTCGACCTCGAGTGCGACGGTTCCTGCCGGGACCTGCGCCCGCACCGTGGCCGCGGCGTACTGGTGGAGCTGGACGCCGTCGTCGTCCGTGGTCGCGACGTACGCGCCGAGCGAGGCGAGGGTCCGGGCCACGTTGGTGGGGCAGCACGAGACGGCGAACCACGGGGCGCGCAGGCTCGACGCCGCGCGTAGGCTCGGCTCGTCCTGTGACGGCTCCGTTCCCGGCTCGCGCTGGTGCAGGGTGTTCGTGTAGTAGAACGCGCGGCCGTCCTCGGCCGGCGAGGCGCTGACGACGTTGTAGAGCACCCGCTCGACGAGGTCCGCGTGCTCGGGGGCGCCGTCGGCCAGCAGCAGCCGCTGCGCGGCCTGGATCGCGCCGACGCCCGCGCAGGTCTCGGAGTAGGCGCGGTCCGACGGCAGTTCGAAGTCCTGCCCGAAGGACTCGCCCTCGTGGTGGGCGCCCATGCCGCCGGTGAGGTACGTCCGGGCGGCGACCGTCCGGGCCAGCTGCTTCCGTACCGACCCGAGGAGCTCGGCATCGCCCGTCTCGACCGCGACGTCGATCGCACCGGCCGCGAGGTACAGGGCGCGCACCGCGTGCCCCCGGAGCACGTCCGCTTCGCGCACCGGGACGTCGTCCTGGAAGTACTCCTGCCCGAAGTCGATCTCGCCGAGGAGGCCGTGGCCGCGGCGCTCGATGAAGAGCCGCGCCTGCTCCAGGTAGCGTGGATTGCCCGTGTGCCGGCCCAGTTCGGCGATCGCGGTCTCGACCTCCGGGTGGCCGCCCACCTTCTCCAGCCCGCCCGGCCCGAACACATCACAGATGTGGTCGGCGGCGCGGATCGCGATGGCGACGAATGCGTCCTCCCCGTGGGTCCGGGCACGGGCGACGCCGGCCTGGATCAGGTGGCCGAAGCAGTACAGCTCGTGCCCCCACTCGAAGTCCGTGTACCGCGGCTCCTGTCCGGGCCGCCCGAACATCGTGTTGAGGTAGCCGTCCGCTTCCTGCACTGGTTCGATGCGGGCCACGAGGGCGTTGAAGCGCGCCTCGAGTTCAGGGTCGCCGGTCCGGCCGATCTCCCACGCCATCGCCTCCATCAGCTTGTAGACGTCGGAGTCCGAGAACTCGCGCCCCTGCCGGTCCCGGGGCAGTCGCCCCTCCACCGCGGCATCGAAGTTGCCGATCCAGCCGACCCGCTCCATCCACTGCTCGGCGTGGTCGATGATCGCGGTGGCGTTGAGTTCCTGCATGTTGGCCCAGAAGCCGCCGGTGATCCGCACGTCCCGCAGGCCGATGGGGAAGAGCGAGCCCGACGACGGCGCGACCGGCCGGCCACTGAGGCCCCCGAACACGGCGGCGGGAATGGTGAAAGACATGGTAGAACTCGCTTTCAGGACGGTGGGAGTGTTCACTTGACGGCGCCGACGGTGAGGCCGTCGCGCAGCAGTCGGTAGGTCGAGGCGAACACGATGAGGATGGGGATCGAGGTCAGCACGGACAGCGCCATCAGGCCTGGCCAGTTGATTCCGAAGGCGGAGACCTGCATCGCGAGGAGGGCGCTCAGCGGGTACGAGCCAGGGGAGAGGAGGAAGTTCACGGCGTAGAGGAATTCGCCCCACGAGAGCAGGAACACCAGGGTGCCGACCGTGAACACGCCGTTGCGGGCGACCGGCAGGACGATTCCGATGAACGTCCGCATCATCCCGGCGCCGTCGATTGACGCGGCCTCCTCGAGTTGCGGGGGGACGGCCCGGAAGAAGGGGCGCAGGAGCAGCGCCGCGAACGGGATGAGGAGCGCGGTGTCGGCGAGGACCACGCCGAGGGTCTTGTCGAGGAGCGACCAGTTCCCGAAGATCTGGAACAGCGGGATGACCGTGGCCGTCTGCGGCATCATCTGCAGCACGATGAGCATCCCCAACCCCAACTGCGGGATCCAGCCCTGGGTGCGGGCGAGCCCGTAGGCGGCCGGGATCGCGACGAGCAACACCAACGCCGTCGCACCGACCGCGATGAACGCGGACTGGCGGAGCGCTGTGAAGAGCTCCGCATCGAGCGCCTCGACGTAGGCGGCAACGGTGGGGCGGAAGAGGAACGACTGCTGCGAGCCGAAGACGTCCTCGGACCTCTTGAAGGAGGTCAGGACGATCCACAGGATCGGAACCCCGTACATGATCGTCAGCAGTGCCTTCATGAGAATGGCCAATGGGCCGGCCTTGAAACTCATCAGTGCTTCTCCTCGCTGCTGATGCTCCGGGCATATACGGCGGCGAGAACGAGAACGCCGAGAACCGTCACGACGGACGTCGCCGAGCCGAGTCCGAAGTCGTACCGGACGAACGCCTGCAGGTACCCGAGGAACGGCAGGGTGTTCGTTGCCGTCCCCGGACCGCCGTAGGTCATCACGTAGATGAAGTCGTAGCTCCGGAAGCCGTAGACAATCGTCAGCACGAGAAGCACAAGCGTGGTGGCCCGGACTGACGGGACCATGATGAAGCGGATCTCCTGCCACCGGTTCGCGCCGTCGAGCGCGGCGGCTTCGAAGACCTCTGTCTCGATGTTCATCAGGGCGGCGCGATACACCAGGGCGTTGAAGGGGATCACCGCGAACGAGTTGACGAACGCGACAGCCATCAGGGCCCAGTACTGGTCGTAGAGGAACGGGATCGGTTCACTCAGCCCGATCCGCGTGAGGACCATGTTGACCAGGCCGTTGTCGCCGAGCAGGAACTTCCAGACCGAGCCGTTCACCACGGGCGGCAGTGCCCAGACGAAGACCATGAGTCCGAGCAGGAACCCGGACCAACTGCCTTTCGTCCGCAGCGCTATTGCTGCCGCGAGTCCGAGCANCATGCCCAGGACGGTCACAATCACCACGAAGACCACGGTGAGGCGCANCGAGTGCTGGGTGTCGCCGGACTCGAAGCCCTTGGCGAAGTTGTCCAGGCCCACCCACGCCCATGAGGGCGCGTTCAGGGTTGCCGACGTCACGGCGCTGAACGCCATCCGCAGGAGCTGGACGAGGGGGTAGATGCTGAACAGCGCGAGGAACACCGCGGCCGGCAGCAGGAACAGCATTCGGTGCTGTCGCTTCCTGCGCCGGCGGTCCGGCCGCGTCGTGGTGGACGCGACACGGCCGGTCACCGGCGCCATGGGAGTTGTCATTGCGGAGGACTCCTTCGTGAGAATCGACCCGGGGGCGCCGGTGACCGTGCGGTATTACTTGAGCAGGTTCGTCAACGACGCGACGGCCGTTGCGGCGGCATCGGCGGCCGAACGCTGTCCGCCGAGGGTTGCACTCCATGCCTGCCCAACGTTGAGCTGGACGTCGGCAACGGACTCGGGCGGCAGCACGGCCTCAGGGTAGTTGGCGCCCGAGGCGGCGATGGTGTCGGCGAACGGCTTGAGGAGCAGGTTGCCGCCGATGGCGTCGTCCTGCGCCGCGTCCAGGCGGGACGGGATGGAGCCGACGAGGGTGGCCGCGAGGACCTGACCCGCCGGGTCGAGGTATGTCCCCGCGATGTACTCCCACGCGAGGTCAGGGTTCTCGGAGAACGCCCCGATGCCCTCACCCTCGCCGCCGAGGTACACCTTGCCCTGGTCACCGACCGGCAGGGGGACGACGCCGTACTCGAACGTCGCGTCAGTCTCAGCAGTGCCCATCTGCCAGTTGCCGTTCTCGGCGAAGGCGACTCCACCCGCGGCGAACGTCTGGAAGGGAACGGTCTGGTCCCACGTGACGGCCTCCTGGGTGAGCCAGCCGTTGTCGACCCAGCCACGGACGCGGCCGAGGCCCGCGGCGAGCGCGCCCTCGTCCAGGTTCTCGTAGGTGAAGCCCTCGGCAGTCAGCCAGGGGTACGCCTGCCACTCGCCCTGCGAGTTCGGCAACCCGCAGAGGGTGATCCCCGCGTAGCCCGCGTCCTTCGCGGCGGCCATGGCGGCCTCTAGTTCGTCGATGGTGGTCGGGGGCTCGACGCCGATCTCCGCGAGGATGTCGGCGTTGTACCAGAGGCCAAGCAGGTTGACGTACCCCTGCACCGCGTAGGTGGTGCCATCGATGACGTGGAGCACGGACTCGGGCAGCTGGTCGATGTCCTCGTAGGAACCGAGGTAGTCGTCGAGCGGTGCCAGTACGCCGCCGAGCGCGATGGTGGCGGTCTCGGCGCCGTTGAAGACGACGACGTCGGGTCCGGTCTCCGCGCCGGCGGAGGAGACGAGCTTGGAGTTCATCTGGTCGTACGGGATGAAGACGTTCTCGACCGTGACGCCCTCGTGGGCGGCTTCGAACGTGGCGGCATATTCGTCCATGAGCTGGACCTGGTTGTCCGCGCTGAAGTAGTGCCACACGGTGACCGTCTGGTCGCCGGCGGCTGCACCGGTGGCGCCGTCACCGGTGGCAGTGCTGGTCGTGCCGCCGTCGCCGCCGCCGCAGGCGGCGAGTGCGAGGGCACTGACCACGGCCGCACCTGCGAGCGTGGCGTGCCTCGTCCGGCGTGGACTGGGAGCTGGAATCTTCACAACGTCTCCTTCGGTTGTCCGCGTCGTCGCGGGCGTTGTCTCCGGCTGGGGGGGAGCTGGTTCCGAAACGTATCGAAACCGNTTTCTATAGACTACAACAGCATATTCCAACTGTCAAGCAAAACCGCTATGCTGGGCTTTCGGTGGACCTGAAGCAGGGAGTTGGTGGGGATGGGCGTAATCGAGGGAGGACGGCCGCGGGCGGTCACGTTGAAGGATGTGGCGCGAATCGCGGGTGTCTCGTCATCGACGGCGTCCAAGGCACTGAACGGCCGGGCCGACGTGAATCCGGAGACCCGACGACGGGTGCAGGAGACCGCCGAGAGACTTTCGTTCCGGCCGAACACCGCCGCGCAGTTGCTCCCGACGGGGCGCAGCGGAACGCTGGGACTGATCACCAACGACCTCGACGGTCGCTTCTCGATCCCGATCCTCATGGGCGCGGAAGACGCCGCCGGCGCCGGGCGGATGTCCATCTTCCTCTGCGACGCGCGCGAGGACGCCATCCGTGAGCAGTACCACCTCCAGGCCCTCCTGGACCGGCGGGTCGACGGACTCATCGTCGTGGGTAGCAGGACCGACGTCCGGTCCTCCCTGGGTGCGGATCTCCCCGTTCCGGTCGTCTACGTGTACGCGCCGTCGGACTCGCCCGACGACCTCTCGCTGGTGCCCGACAATGTCGGCGCCGGCCGGCTCGCGGTCGAGCACCTGATGGCGATCGGCCGGCGACGCATCGCCCACATCGCGGGCGACCCCAGCTATGCCGCCGCCCGGGACCGCGTGGCCGGCGTCGACGCGGCGCTGGCCGAGCGTGGGTTGTCGCTGGCCGTGGGGCCGACCCTGTACGGCACGTGGTCCGAGGCCTGGGGCCGTTCCGCCGCCCGGGGACTCCTGCAGTCCGGAGCGGACTTCGACGGTCTCGTCTGCGCGAGCGACCAGATCGCCCGCGGTGCACTCGACGCCCTCAAGGAGGCGGGACGGCGGGTTCCGGCGGACATCGCGGTTGTCAGCTTCGACAACTGGGAAATCCTTGCGACGGGCTCCGCTCCCCAGTTGACGAGCGTGGACATGTGCTTCGAGTCCCTGGGTCGCCTGGCTGCGCGCAAACTCTTCGCGGCACTCGACGGCCAACACGAGCGCGGGCGACTCACCGAGCCGTGCCGGCTCGTGATCCGTGGCTCGACGGTCGAGGACGCGTAGAAACGCGGCGCCAACGCTCCCGTTGACTGGACTGTAGGCTGCCGTCGCGCGGTGGTGTGGGACGACGTCGTCGCCACGGTCGCGCCGTCGCGGCGGCTGTCACGGGCCATGTGTGTTTGTGGCTGGGCTCGCGGTGCGCGGGTGGCGCGGGAATCGTCACGCGCCACCCCGCGTTGCGCCCGCGCTAGGGCGCGAGCGCCTTCCGTAGATCCTTCATCAGGAGGAACAACTGCAGCGGGTCCACGGGCGACGGCTCGAACTCCGCCTGAGCAAGGTAGAAGTCCCGCGCGTCGTCGTCCTTGGCGTGGATGAGGAGCGCCCGGACCCCGATCTCCTCGGCGGCGTTCGCGACCCGCAACAGTGCATCCCGCAACAAGTGGCGGCCCAGGTTCCGGCCTTGGTGGTCCGCGTGGACCGCCAGCCGGGCGAGGATGATGACAGGCACAGGGTGATTCGGGGTGCCCTTCGTCACCCGTGGCGGCGCGTCCTGACGATCCACCCCACCCGTGGCGAGCGAGTAGTAGCCGACGACCTCCGGCTCCCGGTAGGCGCTCACCCCCGGGACTCGAAGGGGGACTCCTCCGCCAGCAGCGCGTGAAGTCGCGGCTTGAAGACTGCGGGTTGTTCGAGGGCCACCTCGAAGGCCTGCCACGCCTGGTCGCTCACCGCGAAGTAGCGGCGATCAGCCAAGACCTGCTCGGCGTTGGCGGTGGCGCTCTCCAGCACGAACTCGCTCACGCTCTTCCCAACGGCGTTGGCCGCCCGGCGGATCAACGTGCCCTGTGTGGCCGATGTGCGGATGTTCAGGCGGTCAGTGCTCCGAGGGGGATGACGTGGACTCCTGACGGCAGGGTGTAGCCGTGTTCGGTGCCCGTGATGATGGCGAGGAAGGTGGGCCGACCGACGCGGTCCAGGTCGACGCGTTCGTCGCGGAGTTTGAGCAGGCTCGCCTCGGCTGCGGGGACGCCCCTGGTACCGAGCTTGACCTCCGCGGCGGCCCAGCCGCCGCGAGAGAACTCGAGGATGGCGTCGGCTTCGAGGCCGGTATCGTCCCGGTAGTGGTAAAGGTTCCCCCCTTCGGCGTCGATGTAGGAGTGCAGGTCACGGATGGCCATGGCTTCGAAGACCTGTCCGAAGTACTCGGGGTCGCCGGCAAGCCGATCCGGTGAGAGTTGGAGTGCGGCGCACGCCAGTGCCGGGTCGCTGAAGTGCAGTTTCGGTTGGCTCCGCAGGCGCGTGCGGGAGCGGAGGCTGATGCTCCAGGCGGGTTGCTCCTCGAAGGCGAAGATCGCGGTGAGGGCGTCCAGGTAGGTGCGGACCGTGTTGCGGTCGATCGGGCTGCCGTCGGCTGCGACATCGGCGGCGAGGCTTGTCACGGTCGCTTCGGTGGCGATATTGCGCGCCAGGCTCGCAAGGAGCCGCCGCACACGAACCGGGTCGTGGCGCACACCGGTGGCGAGACGCAGGTCGGTCGCTGTGATGTCGCTGCAGTAGGACGCATTGAAGTCGAGGGCGTCCGTGATGCTCGCGTCAACCAGTGCGGGCCAGCCGCCGCGGACCGCCTCCGCTGCAAGGTCGCGGTAGCTCAACGGGCTGCGGACTCCGCTGAGCCGGTCGCTACTGGTGAGCGCGCGCAGCGACACCTGGGATGAGGAGCGCCGGCTCTCACTCAGCGTCATCGGACGCATCCGGACTCGGGCGAACCGGCCGGCGCCCGAGTGTCGGCGGACGTCATCTGGAGGCGTGGCAGATCCTGACAAGATGAATTGGCCGGGTGCCTGCCGGTCATCGATCTCGTGCCGGATCACGTTCCACAGCGTGGGTGCGAGCTGCCACTCGTCGATCAGCCGGGGGGTATCGCCCTGGAGAACGCCAGCGGGATCGAGTTCGGCCAACGCGATGGCCCCGGGTGAGGCGTCCAACCTGATCGAACTGCGGGCGTGCTGGAGCCCGGTCGAGGTCTTGCCGCAGGCCCGCGGGCCCTCCAGTACCACCCCGCCCATCGCCTTGAGGAGACGCGTCACCCGGGGGTCGATCGTCCGTGGGAGGTAGGCCATGGTTAGACATTACAGCAGATTGCGACGGTTTGGGCTTGCATTCCGCGGCATTCGTATTCAGCAGACTGCGACGATCGCAGGCCGCAGTCTGCGGTCCTCAGACGCCAGGGGGCCAGCAGAGACGCGCTGGATTCGGCTGGCGTCACCGCGAGACGTGGACCGGGTACACCCCACCCCGCCGGCGGAGCCAGATGAGACAGAGACGACGCGCCGCGGGGTGAACCAGCCATGCCGACGTGGTGGTGGTGCACACAATAGGGGTGAGGGGGAAGCGCATGTCGGGTGAGGTGGTGATGCGGGATGACGCCGCTGCGCCACGCACCATCGGCATCCTCGGTGCCGGGCGTTTCGGGACGGTCATCGCCCGGCAGGCCCTCCGCGCCGGCTACGCGGTGCTCATCGCCGCGTCGGGGGACCCAGCGGTCATCGAACACCTCGTGGCGCGCGAGGCCCCCGGCGCGCGGCCCGTCACCGCCGCCGAGGCAGTCCGGGCCGGTGACGTCGTCGTGCTGGCGATCCCGTTGCGGAAGGCGCTCGCGCTCGACCCCGCCATGTTCGCGGGCGCGGTGGTGGTGGACGCCATGAACCACTGGCCCCTGGTGGACGGGCGCATCCCCGCCCTCGAGGTGGCGCACTCGACCTCCGAGCTGGTCCAGGCGCACCTCGTCGGCGCGCGGGTGGTCAAGACGCTGAACCACCTGGGCAGCGACGAACTCGAGGCCGACGCCGCCCCGCCCGGGAGCCCCGGCCGTCGCGCACTCGCGGTGGCGGGTGACGACGAAGACGCCCGGCGGCTGGTAATGGCGTTCGTCGAGCGCCTGGGGTACGACGCCGTGGACGCGGGACCGCTCGCCGCGGGCCTCGCCCTGGAACCGCGCTCCCACATCTTNAACGGGTTGTACGACCGCGCGGGACTGGAGGCAATCCTCGGCCGCGGCGAGGGCTGACGCGCGTAACACCGCCGAATCCGGGACGCCGCCCAGCTTCGCCGCCAGCATCGGACCACTCTCGGATATCGTGACACCCACACCAACCGGCGTGGGCACCGACACCGGCGCCGACGCCGCCCTGAAGAGGAGGAAGCATGCCCAAGCCAATCGTCAACAAGGCCAGCGCAGTGTGGAACGGCGACCTCNTCAGCGGCCACGGGACCGCCAGCCTGGACACCTCCGGCGCCGGGACNTTCTCCGCGAACTGGAAGGCGCGNGCNGAGGANTCCGGCGGCACCACCACCCCGGAGGAGCTCATCGCGGCCGCNCANGCCACCTGCTTCTCGATGCAGTTCTCCCNCGAACTCGCCGAGAACGGCACCCCGCCCACGCAGCTCAACACCAGCGCCGAGGTCACCTTCCTGGTGGGCGCCGGGATCACCGGCGTGGCGCTGACCGTCACGGGTGACGTCCCCGGGATCGCCGCGGAGGACTTCGTGCGGATCGCCGAGTCCGCGAAGGCCAACTGCCCGGTCTCCCAGGCCCTCAAGCCCCCGGTTACCCTCAACGCCTCGCTGGCGTAGCGCCCGCGTGCGGATCACCGTCGTCGGCGCGTTCTCCCGGAGCGGGACGGCCGACGTCGAGGGCCGGCCCGCCGCCCTGACCCGGCTGGCCGGGGACGTCCGCGACCCCGAGGCGGTCCGCCGCGCCGTCGCGGGCGCCGACGCCGTGATCGTGACACTGGCGGGCCCTCGGGCGCGGAGGACGTGCGCTCCGAGGGCACGCGGGTCGTGGTGGAGGCGATGTCGACGGCCGGCGTGCGCCGCCTCGTGGTGCCCCTGTTCATGAAGAAGGCCCTCGACGACCACGGCGTCCAGGAGCGGGTCGTCGCCGCCAGCGGCCTCGAATGGACCGTCCTGCGACCGGGCGGTACGTGGCCGGCTTCACCGCGGGCGACGACGTCGCGTTCCGCATCTCGCGCGCCGACGTTGCCGCGTGCGCGCTCGGGCGGGCCCGCCGTCGTCGTTGCGAGCCTGCGGCCGTCACTCCAGGCGCATCTCCACCGGGGTACCGAGGGAGACCGTGCGGGAGACGGTGCAGAGCCGGTCGTGGGACATCTGGACCGCCTTGGGCAGCATCTCCCGCGCGCGGTCACCGTCCGGCCCGTCGGGGAAGCGCAGGGTGAATGTCACGACGACGTCGGTCAGGTGGTTACCGTCCGCGTCCTTGACCTTGGTGCCGGACGCCGTCGCCGCGAACTCCTCGGGCTCCGCGCGCCGGCTGGTGAGGTGGTCGACGTCGATCGCCGAGCAACCCGCGAGGGCCACAAGGAGCAGTTCGACAGGGCTGAAGTCCAGCGAGTCACCCCCGCCGACGGGCACGGTCCCGCCGCGCTCGTTCGTCGCGGTGTAGCTTCCCAGTTCGTTCCGGGTCAGGCTGATCGATGCCATGGGTCCTCCTTCGACGTTGGTCGATCCGAACCGCGGTGGGACGCCCGTCGGGCTCACGCCTCGTCGTCGCCGGCGAGGATGCGGTACAGCTCCCGCCGGGCCGTGGCGAGCACGGCGGTCGCGGCGGTGTACTGCGTGGGCGAGCCGACCCGGACGACCTGGGCGGCGGCGTCCTTGAGCGCGAGGATCTCCTTGCGGATGGCAAGGTCGGGGCCGCGGTCCCCGGTCGTGGACCATGGGGTGCCGAGCGCAGCGCGGTTGGCCTCCACGTGGGCGACGCCTGCCGGCGTCAGCGAGGCCATCTTGCGGCCCTCGACGGTCTCGATTGCCACGAGCCCCTCGTCCTCCAGGATCTGGAGGGTGGGGTAGATCGAACCGGGGCTCGGGGTCCAGGAGCCGGAACTGCGCTCGCTGATCTCCTGGATGAGGTCGTAGCCGTGGCGGGGCTGCTCCTCGAGGAGCAGCAGGACGGCGGCGCGGACGTCCCCGCGGGCGCGGTTGCGACGTGGTCCGC
>JGI24133J20442_1000277_pt1 | contig 16061 bp, 20 predicted proteins | sample BarGraNGADG00311_2_FD_20442 | JGI IMG/M metagenome (IMG submission 20442)
CACCCACGGGCTCCCGCCGGGTTGTCCGTCCGACGGGTATCCGCCCGGGCCTGCGTCGTCCCACGCCATGGGCTGGTTCTCATGGCGGTTCATGGATACACCGTTCCCGATCTCATCGTCTCCCCATGGTATGACAATCTCCGTCAGTGCGACTCACCCACGACGCGGCGCCCGTCGTCGTCCGGGGGGTCGACGTACGGGCAATGACCCCGACCGGACCGCCGGCGCTCAGCAGGCGCCCCGCCGCGGCCACCAGCCGCCCACCTACGGCGCGTGGACGTGTCCGGCAAAGGCTGTGCTGTTACACACCGCCACCCCCCAACGCAAACCCGGGCGTTTGACACCACCGCGCCAAGCTGGTCCGATGACTGCATGGTCAGCCAGTCTCATCGTCGGGTGCGCGCTGCCGACGTGGCAGCCGCCGCGGGGGTCTCGCCGACGGCGGTGTCCTTCGCGCTCAACAACCGCGACGGCGGCAACATCTCACCGGAGACCAAGAGGCGCATCCTCGAGACCGCCGAGCGCCTGGGCTATGAACCGCACCACGTCGCACGATCCCTCCGCAGCCAGACCACCCACTCGATCGGCCTGGTCACCGACGCGGTGGCGTCGTCACCCTTCGGTGGCCGGCTCCTCGCAGCCGCCGCGGAACGCGCCGAGGCCAGCGGTCACATCGTGCTGGTGATGGACACCCACTCCCGTGACGACCGCGAGGCCGCGGCGATCCACGAGCTCGAGCGCCGGCAGGTGGACGCGCTCATCTACGCCAGCATGGGCTTCCGCGTCCTCACGGCGGGACCCACGAAGCACCTGCCGTTGGTGTTGGCCAACTGCACCGTCGAGCGTGAGGACGACCTGAGCGTCTACCCGGACGATGCCTACGGTGCCACCCGTGCGCTGGAGCACCTCGCCGCCCTCGGCCACCGTCGCGTCACCATGCTGAGNGGCCATTGGAACCCCCTNGGCCNGCGCGAGGATCAGGGCAGCATCTCCGGCCCCATCCGCCGCGATGCGTTCGTGGCCGCCGCCCGGGAGCGTACTTCTTCCAGCTCAACACCGCCTGGGGTGAGGTCATGGCCTACACGTCGCTGATCACGCTCCCGGTGCTGCTGATGTTCCTCGTGTTCCAGCGGGCGTTCGTGAGCTCGATCGCCGCCAGCGGCGTGAAGGGATGAGGACGTGTTGAGGCTCCCCGACCACTGGGTGTGGGACAGTTGGCCCGCCCGCGACGACGACGGGACGCACCACCTGTTCTTCCTCCGGGCGTCGCGGGCGCTGGCCGACCCGGACCGGCGGCACCACCGCGCTGCCATCGGACACGCCCGGTCGGAGGACCTCGTCGAGTGGGAACTCCAGCCCGACGCCCTGGTGGCCGCCGACGAACCCGCTTGGGACGACGGCGCCTCCTGGACCGGGTCCGTGGTGCGGGCCGAGGACGGCACCTGGCGGCTGTTCTACATCGGGGTGTCCCGGGCGGAGGGGTGGTTGGTGCAGCGGGTCGGCGTCGCAGAGTCGGAGGACCTGATCGCGTGGCGCCGCCGACTCGGGCCCGTGACGGAAGCAGACCCCCGCTGGTACGAGAAGCTCGACTCCGGCGCCTGGTTCGATGAGGCCTGGCGCGACCCGTGGGTGTTCCGGGGCGACGACGGGTTGTGGCACATGCTCGTGACGGCACGTGCCGCCGAGGGGGATGCCGCGACCCGGTCGGTGATCGGGCACGCCGTCAGCGCGGATCTCGACTCCTGGGAGGTGCGTCCGCCGCTGTCCGAGCCCGCGGGCTGGGGGCAGATGGAGGTGCCGCAGACGGTCGTCGTCGACGGGACCCCATTCCTCATCTTCTGCTGCGGGGACGCCCACCTGAGCGAACGGCGCCGCGAGCAGGCGACCGGCGGGATGTGGTTCGCACCGGGAGAGTCGCTGCTCGGACCCTGGGACTTCGACGCAGCCGGCACGTTCGACCACCCGAGCCTGTACGCGGCGCATGTGATCGAGCGGGAGCCGGGGAAGTGGGCCATCGTCGGCTTCTCGGACAAGGTCCACGGGGAGTTCCAGGGGGAGATCCTGGATCCGATCCCGGTCGTGAGAGAGGGGCGGTCGCTCCGTTTGGCGTGACGCCGGGCATCGCGGGACGACGGGCTCCGGCGCCCCTACTCGAGCACGTCCGGCCGCCCGGGCCTTGGCAACGCCGAAGGTGGCAAGGACGGCGCCCGCCCGGATCACCCATCGTCCCAAGGCGACGCTGACGGCGTCCGGCCAGCAGGCGCTGTCCATCGTGGTCCAGTACCTCCGCGTCCGGGGGATCACGGACTGCTCGTGCCCACCTACCACTGCCGGCCTATGCCCCGCACCCGATCGCAAATATCAACCGTTGTGGATGTCAACACACGCGGATATCCAAGGTGGAGTGTGTGTGCCATCACGACGACGCGCGGCCAGCCGGATGCGACGGGTGTGGGCAGGACTAAGGTCAGGCGAAGTGGCCACAACGTGACCAGCAATCTCGTCCGTTTGACAGACACTCGGGCAGCCGACCTCCGGATATCCGTGCAGCCGGTGTCAGTGTCAGTGTTCGAAGTCGCCTGCACAGGTGACCTGCGCTTTCTGCCGTTGTGCAGAGGGGTGTGGTCTTCCGGCGTGTCCGTACTCGTGTGCACGGTCAGCGGCAGAAGAGTGTGCTGTCGGGGCGGCGTGATCGGTTCCCCCTGTTTCTCGTCGGCCAGTGTCCGGCCGAACTGAGGGCGGCGATGACGTAGGCATACCCGTCACGGGTGTGTTGCTGGACAACGGTCCGGGCTGAGGATCTACTGGAGAAGGCAGGAGAGTGTCAGGGGAGGTAACGTGGCTCACCCGGTGACCGGTTTGGCCCCGGACAGCGTCTCTGCCGTCAACCCGCNAGAGTCCATCGACCGGCTCCTGCGCGACCTGCGGACTCGCCGCACAGGGCTCTCCGATCGGGAAGCCGCCAGGCGCTTGGTGGTCTTCGGGCCGAACGAACTCGTACGACGCCATGGCCGGACGTGGCCACGCGACCTGGTCGGACAGCTCATCCACCCTCTGGCTCTGCTGCTCTGGTTGGCCGGGCTGCTCGCAGCGGTCAGCGGCACCACCGCGCTGGCGATCGCGATCGTCGTCGTGATCCTCATCAACGCACTCTTTGGCTTCATCCAGGAGCGGCACGCCGAGCGGGCCGTGGAGGCGCTCTCGGCATACTTGCCGGTCACGGTGCGTGTCCTGCGGGACGGGACCCCCAAGTCGGTGGAGGTTCGCGAGCTCGTCCCAGGAGACGTGATCCTGATCGAAGAGGGCGAACGCATCTCGGCGGACGCCCGGTTGCTGTCCGGGTCGGTGGAGATGGACCTGTCCACACTCACCGGAGAGTCGCTGCCGTTGTTGCGCAAAGCCGATCCGTTCACCACCAACGGGCCGGTCCTGGAGGCGCGCGACCTGGTCTTCAGCGGCACCAACTGCACCGGAGGCGAAGCCACCGCGGTGGTCTTCAACACCGGCATGCACACCGAACTTGGACGAATTGCCGCATTGTCGCAACGGGTCGGCCACGAGGACAGCCCCCTCGAGAAGCAGGTCAAACACGTCGCTCGACTGATCGCTGTCGTGGCGGTCGGGATGGGTGTCGCTTTCATCCCGCTCGGGACGCTGATGGCGGGGCTGTCACTGGGCGACGCGGTGAACTTCGCGATCGGGCTACTGGTAGCCAACGTGCCCGAGGGGCTGCTGCCCACGATCACGCTCGCCCTCGCGGTGGGTGTCCGGATCCTCGCCCGGAAGGGGGTCCTGGTGAAGCGACTCTCGGCGGTGGAGACACTCGGGTCCACCAGCGTGATCTGCACCGACAAGACCGGCACACTGACCCTGAACCGGATGCGCGTGACCCGCGGCTGGACGTCCGAACGGACCCTCGACTTCGCTGCACCTCTTCCTGACAATGATCCGTACTCGGCGGCGAACAGGATGGCCCGCGCGGTGGTCGCCTGCAACCACGCAGAGTTCGACCCGACCCAGCCTGACCTGGAACAGGGTGACCCCACCGAGCTGGCCCTGCTGCACATGGCCAGCTCATTGGGTGTCGACCCCAGCGCCAGGCGCAGGGATCGGATGGCCCAGTTCCACTTCGACCCCGCGCTACGCCGGATGTCCACGGTCGACCGGGACGTCGACCGGGTCCGTGTGCACACCAAGGGTGCACCGGAGGAGCTCCTACCTCTGTGCAGCCGAGTGGCGGGGCCGGGTGGCGAAGTGCGTCCCTTGAGCGATGAGGACCGTGCAGCATTCAACCGGCTGGTCACCGAATGGGCGCAGGAGGGGCTACGCCTGCTCGCCGTGGCCGAGCGCGACATCGATGAGAGGGAGCTGCCGGACCTGACCCGTGAGCAGGCCGAACACGACCTGACCCTGCTCGGCGTCGTAGCGATGATCGACCCGCCAAGGCCCGAGGTGGCTGGCGCGGTTGCCCGTTGCCACTCAGCCGGCATCCGGCTCATCGTGGTCACCGGCGACCACGGCCTGACCGCCCAAGGCATCGCAGAGTCAGTAGGCATCGGCCACGCGGGCCTGCGGATCATCACCGGCGCCGAGCTCGACCTGATGGCAGAAACCGAGCTGGACGAGTTGCTGGCCGCAGGCGAGGAGCTCATTATTGCGCGCAGCTCACCCGAGGATAAGCTTCGGATCGCCGACGCACTGCAGGACCAGGGACATGTTGTCGCCATGACTGGCGACGGCGTCAACGACGCGCCAGCACTGCGGCGAGCCGACATCGGCGTGGCAATGGGCAAGTCAGGCACCGACGTCGCCCGTGAAGCAGCCACCATGGTCCTCACCGATGACAACTTCGCTTCGATCGTGACCGCGGTTGAAGCAGGGCGACGTGTCTACGACAACGTCCGTAAGTTCATCATCTACATCTTCGCGCACGCGACACCGGAGGTCGTCCCGTTCCTGGTCTACGCCCTCTCCGGCGGCCGGGTCCCGTTGCCCCTGACGGTCATGCAGATCCTCGCGATCGACCTCGGGACCGAGACCCTGCCCGCCCTGGCGCTCGGGCGAGAACGGGCCGAACCCGGGCTGATGGAGCGCCCACCAAGACTACGCACCCAGAACGTCATCGACGCACCCATGCTGGCCCGCGCCTGGGGACTGCTGGGCGGTATCTCCGCACTGCTGGTGATGATCGTCTTCCTGGCGACGCTCCAAAATGGCGGATGGCACCTGGGCGACGACGTGAGCTCGGGCCCGCTGCACCATGTCTGGCAACAGGCCACGACGATGAGCTTTCTCGGCATCGTGGCCTGCCAGATCGGGACCGCCATGGCCTCACGCACCCAGCACGCATCGCTTCGCCAAGTGGGAATCTTCACCAACCGGCTGCTGCTGGGGGGAATCGCCTACGAGGTCATCTTCGCCGCTGCACTGGTGACCGTGCCACCGTTGCAGAACGTCTTCGGCACCGCCACCCCGGATCTATGGCAGGTGTTGTTCATCCTGCCCTTCCCCGTTCTGGTCTGGGGAGCCGACGAGCTCTGGCGGTGGAACACCAGACGCCGTGTCGCTCCCCTGGGCACGCCGCTCCACGTCAAGATCGTGCGCTAGTCCCGACAGCAACGAAGGCGCACAGCATGGATGAGATTCTCGGCGGACCGCGACAAGGAGGCAGCGAGTGAGCAGCACGCAGCCGCTGGGTCGAAGTGAGTTGCAGGTGCCCCGATTGGGGGTGGGCGCGATGACCTGGGGTGATCCGCCCGGATTGAGCCGCCTTACCCCGGCGAAGCTGGCCTATGGCGGGGCGGAGGGGGCCCTGGAGGAGGCTCGAGCCTTCGAGTCCAGCCTGGCGGCCAGCGTGACGTTCTTCGACACGGCGGCCATGTACAGCAACGGCGCCTCCGAGCGGCGGCTGGGAGAGTTGGCCCGCGGTACGGCGGCACTGATCGCCACCAAGTTCCCGCCAGGGATGCGATCGACGGCCGAGGACATGCCGCACGCGCTGGAGGAGAGCTTGGCGCGGATGGGACGCACCAACATGGACCTGTACCAGCATCACTACCCAACCAAGCGGGTCGACATTCCGCGGCTGATGGGGTTGATGGCCGATGCCGTCGCAGCGGGCAAGGTCAGGGCCGTGGGGATGAGCAACTACTTGGCAGACCAGATGCGGATCGCCCACGCAGTGCTGGCCGAGCGGGGTGTCCCGCTGGCGTCCAACCAGGTGCAGTACTCGTTGTTGCACCGCCAGCCCGAGACCAACGGCGTGTTGGACACCTGTCGTGAACTGGGCGTGACGCTCATCGCCTACCAGCCCCTGGCCAGCGGGGCGCTCACTGGCAAGTACCTCGCTGGGGCCCGGCCCCGAGGCCTCCGACGCTTCACGCCCACCTTCCGCAGGAGCCGGCGAGAGGCGGTCACCCCTGTGGTGTCCCTGCTACGGGAGATCGGCGCGCGCCACGACACGGGCCCGACTCAGGTCGCACTTCGATGGTTGATCGAGAACAACTCCGTCCTGCCGATCCCCGGCGCGAAGAACGGGGCCCAGGCCGTCGCAAACGCCCAGGCCCTCTCGTTCAGCCTGGTGCCCGACGAAGTCGAGGCGCTGGATCGGGCGACCCTGGCCTGGCGCGAGTAGGCGACCGGACAGTCAACACTCCCCGCCCGAGCCGGCTCCCATGTTTCGACCCACTCGAAGGAGATGACGGGGATTCCCCACCACGCACAGTGGGCGGGACCCGTAGCCAGTCACTGCGACCGCAGTCGCGAAGGACGCCCAGCTTCCAAGGTTGGTCCGCGGTCGTTGGACTGGACGCTACGCCCGTCTCTCATGGCCTCACGGTGAGGGCACCCAAACGTCCGGAGCCGACCGGGCCGGAATCGTCTACCGGTCGGCCCGGTCGGCTCCGGCTCCTGGCTCAGCGGACGAGGCCTCAGGTGTCAGTGGTAGGGAGCCGATGCGTCGCCCCGGCGCGCATCCAAGCGGGACGTTGTGCCCTGTCACGCCTCGCCCCGGCAAGCGACCGTTGACGTAGAAGGTCCGCGTCGCGACGTGACCCGAATCGGAACGGAGGCACTCATGAACACTGTGGCCACGGTCTTGGTTGTCCTCGCCGTGTTGGCGTTGATGACGCTCGCGCTAGCGGTCCGGATCGTCAAGCAGTACGAGCGTGGCGTGCTGTTCCGGTTCGGTCGGCTGGCGGGGACGCGTTCCCCTGGGTTGCGGTTCATCATCCCGGTAGTCGATGTCCTGCATCGGGTCTCGCTGCGGATCGTCACCATGCCAATCCAGTCGCAGGGCATCATCACCCGGGACAACGTCAGCGTCGACGTGTCGGCTGTCGCCTACTTCAGGGTCGTCGACGCAGTGAAATCCGTGGTGGCTATTGAGAACGTCGGGGCCGCCATCAATCAGATCGCCCAGACCACTCTGCGAAAGGTTGTAGGCCAGCACACCCTGGACGAGACACTGTCGGAAACCGATCGAATCAACGGCGACATCAGGCAGATCCTGGACGTGACGACTGCCGACTGGGGCGTGGAAGTCACGCTCGTTGAACTGAAGGACATCCAGCTTCCCGACACCATGAAGCGGGCCATGGCCAAGCAGGCCGAAGCCGAACGAGAGAAGCGGGCCAAGATCATCAACGCCGAAGGTGAATCCCTGGCCGCCACCGCGCTCGGTGTGGCGTCGGATGTCATGATGGCCCACCCGGTCGCCCTGCAGTTGCGAAACCTTCAGAGCCTGGTCGAGATCGGCGTGGACAAGAACACCACCGTCGTCTTCCCCGCTCCGCTGATGAGCACCATCGGTGAACTCGCACACTTCCTCGCCCGCGAGGCCGGCGCCGCCGCCGCGAACACGACAACAAACCACCAGAGCGACGAAGCCGCCGCGAACTAGCGGGCGGGGTCATCCAGCCGGACGCCGACGTCCGACTCTGGGGCAGATCCGGACAGGTTCTCGCTCATCGGCATGAGCGTGAAAATCGCAGCTGTCGTATGTTGCGTTTGGGTACACCCGTACGCGACACGTTGGCAGCAGGCGTCTTGTCTGTAGCGCCAAGTCCGTTATGGCGCTATTGCAGCGGAAGTGCGCAAAGCTCGGCGCCGGGAGTCTGGTGGTGTGTGCTCATCTCGACGGCATGCTGGCGGCGAGTGAGTCGACGTAGGCGGCGAGGTCGCTTCGGCGGATGCGGCGGAGGCGTCCGCCGAAGCGCACGGAGGGGAGTGCGCCGGAGGTGAGGAGGGCGTAGACAGTGTCCCGTCCGAAAAGGTGCTTCGCGTCGGCGACGCGCTGCACCCGCGCCTGCTCCTCCGCGCTCAACCGCACCGAGTACACCTTGGAACGCAGCCGACTTGGCCTGGTCGGAACGGCTCCAGGTGGGAACGGAGCCTCCTTGGTTTGCTCGGACTCGTCCCGCAAGCGGGCGGCCAGGCCCGGATCAATCGTCTTCGCCATCAGTGACCCCTTCCAGGTAGAACGTCAGGTCGCCCCCGCTCCCATCCGTGACTTCGGGTCAGGCTCGAACACGACCAGGTCGACGTCGTCGAGCGCCTCCTGCGTCCACTCCGGTCCGATCGCCTGCCCGCCCGGATAGCGATCCGGTCGCGAGCGGATGTAGTCGGCCGACTCAGCGTCCCAGATGAGCTCCTCACCCACGGGGCCGAGTGTATGACGGCGTAGTACGGGATGCTATGTCAGATTTGCCATCATCGACAGAATGGTGGCAGGGGTCGTCAGCCCCGTCAGCTGTCCGTCCGGTCGACCTCGTCGAACACGACGATTCCGCGGTTGTCGGCGTCACAGAACCGGCCGTGCGCGCCGAGCTGGCTGTCGCGGTTGTCCCATGCTGGCAAGACGGCCGCGTCGGCCCGGATACCCTGCCCGGTGAGCACGTCACCGTCCGTCACCGCCGTACCGTCACCGAGTCGGATGAACACGTCATCATGCTTTGCGGTGGGGGGCCAGATGACCCAGCGACGCTCTGACCCGGCGCCGGTCCAGGTGAAGCACCCGTTGTCCTCCACGTGCAACGTTCCGACGAGTGACTCCCTCGGTCCCGAGATCGAGCCGCGTGAAACACTCGGCAGGCCGAAACCACCAAGAGCGCTGCATCCGGCGAGCAGCACACCAGCCACGGCGGTGACCGCAGCACACCGCACCGGCCTCGTCATCGGTCGTCCCTTTCGCTGGGGACCCCCGCGGGGTCCGCGGTACCACCGTGCCCCTGGGCGTGGCCTCGGACCCAGACCAGGTAGTCCTCTGGTTCCATCGTCGCACGCAGGAACTCGGGTACCACTCCGCTTTCGTCCGTCATCCCGGCCACCTCACCTCGCCGTCCGACGGCTCAGAGGCAGGCGCCGTGGGCTGGCAACCCCACCCCACCGCCGTCGCTATGGCGGGGACACCCAGCGCGATGGCGGCCACGGCTGGCCACGGGATTGCCAAGACCCAGTCCAAGTCGGGGATCTCCCACCGGTAGCGCATCACGGTGACGAGTACCCACCCGAGTGCGAGTCCCCCACCAACTCCAGGCCCGAGCCGAGAACCGCCAGGAGCGCGGATTGGGTGGCGCTGACCCGCCGACGCATCCGGGCGTCCGCCCCGACGGCCGCGAGGGTGGCGAGGTCGGCACGGGACTCCGCGGCGGCCAGCGCCACCGAGATACCCGTGGCGCCCACACCCACCACGAGGACCGCTCCCACCAGGATCAGCATGGCGATGTCGCGGTCGGGATCACCTAAGGGTGACCTGGTGGTGCCGGTCTCGGTCTCTATGGCAGGAGGTCCAGGTACTGCTCGCGGGCCGGCATGGCGTGGATGACCATCTCATCACCGCTCTCGAAGACAAGAACCACCGTCTCCAGCAGGCGGGCTCTGGTGTCGAAACCCAGGCGCAGCTCCCGCTCGGGCACGCCGCCCTCATCGAGGGGCTCGATCCACAGCGACCACTCTGCCGCTTGGATCGCATCCTCGGAGGAGACGCCGTGCTTGAGCGCGCTCGGGTGGACTTTCACGCCGCGAAGTGGGCCAGCGCAGCCCGGATGGCTTCGGACCTGCTCATGTCGTTCTTGGCTGCCGCGGCATCCAGGGCGTCGAGTTCCTCGGCTGTCAGCCGGACCGCCACGACCTGCATCGGTTCGGCCCCACGACCAGGACGCCCACGGCCCCGACGCTTCAGCTCATCGACGTCGTAGCCTTCTTCGGCTTCGTCGACCCACTTACGGATCTGCTCCTCGCTCACCACCTGCATATCGTATAACGAAAATGGCGGCGGTTCCAGAGGTGGAACCACTTTGATCCAGTGGGTCGGCGACGGCTTCCACAGGAGCACGGATCACCCACATGTTTGGTATGAGCGCGCGCTCATCAGCACGAGCGTGAAGTGTCAGAATTCGAGTCGACTGCACTCTCCTCCGAAGTCGCTTGCACTCACGAGGGTTCTCGTCAGGGCTCGTAGAGGCAGGGCCGGTTCTCCGGGCAGCGTGCTTGGGCTTCCGTGGCCTCGTCCGGGGACAGATGGCCCAAGAAGTATTGGGGCGCCCAGTCCTCGCCGCCCGCGAGCCAGGACTCGATAGTGAGGGGATCGCAGCCACCGCGGACGACGGCAGCCGTTGGGGCAGAACTAGTTCTACGAGCCGACATCGCCGGACGTGCGCCAACACGCTTGTGTCATCACGCTTCTGCAGCTGCTACCGAACTGCTACCGGACCGGTCAGCCCCGCCGGGCGCCAGGACGGCCGAAGGGCCCGCACCCTGCATCACCGCAGGTCACGGGCCCTTCGAAGGAGCGGAGGATGGGGGATTCGAACCCCCGAGGGCTTGCACCCAACACGCTTTCCAATTGCGTGGACCGGTGTTCACGGGAGACGAAGGGCGTCTATCTGTGCAGGTCAACGCCGGTGGCCGACGCCTATTGTGCCGCGCTCGACGCTGGCGGACAAGCGGGAACTGCTACCGAAACTGCTACCGTCCGGAGCGGCGCCATGACCCTGTTCGCGCGGGGTGGTCGGGAGACCCCCGGTTCAGGCGGACTTCTCCTGGTCCAATCGCTCCAGGATCCAGGAGCGTACCAGGGTTGATGCGGGCAGATGCTTCGCGTCGGCGACGCGCTCCACCTGCGCCTGTTCCTCCGCGCTCAGCCGCACCGAGTACACCTTGGAGCGCAGCCGATTTGGCCGTGTCGGAACAGCTCCAGCGGGAAATGGAGCTTCCCTGGTCTGCTCGGACTCGTCCCGCAAGCGAGCAGCCAGTCCCGGATCAATCGTCTTCGCCATCAGTGACCCCTTCCAAGTAGAACGTCAGGTCGGCCCCAGTGGCGGGCCGGGCGCCACTGCCCGCCGGGATAGCGGTCAGGCCGCGAGCGGATGTAGTTGGCCGACTCGGCGTCCCAGATGAGTTCCTCACCCACGAGGACCAATGTACGACAGAGTACTACTGAGTACTACGTCGGACTCACCACTATTAACAACCTGGTGGCAGGGGTCGCCAGCCCCGTCAGCAGTCCGTCCGCTCGACCTCGTCGAACACGACGATGCCGCGGTCGTCGGCGTCACAGAACCGGCCGTGCGCGCCGAACTGGCTGTCGCGGTTGTCCCATGCTGGCAGGACGGCCGCGTCGGCCCGGATGCCCAGCCCGGTGAGCAGGTCTCCGTCCGTCACCGCCGTGCCGTCCCACCGACGGCTCGCCTGAGGCCGCCACGGCGACCGGGACCGACGCCGTCGCGTCGTCTGTGGGCGGGCGGCCGGTCAGGGCACCGCGCCTGCGGCGCCGCACGCCGGGCCCTGGCCGACGCACGGTCCTGGTCACGCTCGCGCTGGCGATGCTCACAGCGGCCACCGCGCTCATGCTCTCCCGCGACGGGCTGACAGCGGGGACATGGTTCGCAGTCGCGGGTGTCGCCCTGGCGGTGGCGGCACTGCTGCCGGCGGGCCTCTTCACCGACCCCGTGGCAACACGCTCCTGGGGCGACCTCGTTCATCTCGGCGCGACCACGCCTGACGCCAAGCCCACGCTGTTCGGCACGGTCTCGATTGCGGCCTCCGACAAGAGCGCGCCGACCGGTCGCACCGCCCCGTTCCGGGCCGCCGTGGGCGTCGGGTCGATCAGGATGAGCGCCAACGAGGGGGAGTCCGTCACATTCCGGGTGCACGTGGGTCTCGGCGAGGTCCAGCTCCTCGTGCCCGACGGCTGGGAGTGGGACACAGGTGGTCAGACCAGCATCGCCTCCTCACCGTCCGACTTCGGCACACCCCCCCGCGTGAAACCGCTGGCGTGGATCCCGCTCACAGCCGGCCCGAACGAGACCATCGTGGTTCGGACTCCCGCCGCCGCGGCCGGTGTCACCGGCTTCGTGGCGGATCTGGAGCTCGGCATCGGCACGGTGACCCTCACCGAGACCCCCACCACCATCCCCGACGCGGCCGCCGAGGCCGCCACCTCCGAGTCCAGCCGAGCCCACGACCACCCCGGAGGAGCAGAACTGATGCGCGGATCCACCATCACCCTGGGCCTCATCACCCTGAGCATCGGGATGGCTGCCGTCGCCACGGGGTTCGGCGCCCACCTGGACTTGATCGGGCTCGCAGCCGGGACCGTCGGCCTCGTGGGATCCGTCCTGCTCGTGCTCGCCCTGATCCCAGTCCGCGACATGCCAGCCGAAACGGCAAGAGACGGCCGAGCCGTCGCCCCCGCCCAGGACACAGCGGTTTGGGTGGACACCCCCGCACCGATTCCCGGTGAGTGATACACAGGGCCTGCCGGTGGCGAGTTCCCGGCCGGGAGATCGCCACGTGACGGGTCGACACCGTCGCCGAGCAGAAACGCGCCGCCCGCGAACGCCCCACCGACCCGACCGCGCCGATGATCGGCACGCCCAGCAAGACGGCATGCACGGGACGCTGGCCGACTCGGTGATCGTCAGTAGACCTCGCTGCGATGGCCGACGTTCAGGGCCAGAACGAGGAGTGCGGTGTCGTCGATCGCGGCGATAATCCGGTAGTCGCCGACACGGTAACGCCACTGACCACTGTGGTTCCCGGTGAGCCCCTTTCCGCGCAGTCGTGGGTCGGACAACTCGACGACATCGAGCAGGTAGGCCAGGACACGCTTCTGCATCGTGCGGTCGAGCTTGCGGAACTCCCGGTCGAACGTCGCAGTGGTCTCCAACCGCCAATTGACGGCCGGGCTCACTGCTCAGCGTTCAGAGCTCGTCCCTCAGCGATGTCAGCTTCGGTGAGACCGACATCGCGTGCCAAGGCAGCAATCGGACGGCTCTTACGCCCGCTGGCCTCGAAGTTCTTCATCGCCTCGTCGGCGGCGTAGGCGTCCTCCAGGTCTTCCAGATGAGCCCGGATCGCGGCGCGCACATAGAAGCTCTTCGTGCGCCCGGTGCGCTGCGATAGCGCCTCCAGGCGCGCTTCCTCCTCGGGCGTGAGCCGCACTGTGACCGTCATGACACCCACTTCTCGTAAGACATGTACACATCCGAGTGTAGCCATCGGCGACGGATTTGGGAACGGTCAGCACTCAGGAATCTCGTCAGCGAGAGAGCGACGCTCGTCTACGACGCGATCGGTTGTAGTGGGAGTGGTGCTCAGTACCACGGTCCCCTGGCAAGCACTAACTCGGGTGCCAGAGCGTTCACGTTATTGCTTCCATGCGGTGTCGAGACGTGCGAGTGCGTCCAGGAGTTGCTCTGCTTCGGCGTCCGAGCGGTTGGGCAGGGTCAGCAGGTCGGCGAGCACCAGTGCCACGGGAGCAAGCGACAACGGTGGGTCGTCGGACTGGGGGAGGATCTGATCGTCCTGCGGTGCAGCGATCATGACATTGGCCGTTGCCGGGTCTGCATCGATCAACCCGAGTTCCCGGGCCAGTGTCCCGGGGGAAGCGGCATACAGGGCGAGTAGTCGCAATGGAACCACCGGGGTGGTGCCGTCGGGAAGAAGTCGGCGTGCTGCGGCCGAACCCGTCAGCGTCGCGCCCCCTCGCTCGGCCAGTCGTGCCAAGGTGTGGTCCATGCCCCGCGGCGCGATGTAGTAGCCGACGGACTCGTTGGGTTTGGTGAAGGCGTAGTCCCGTACCCACCGTTGGATCAGTGCACGTCGCCGCACAGCGGTCACAGCGCCGCGTTCGTCGCGGTCGACGATGCCCTCGGCAGCCAAAGTGGCCAGCAGCTTGGACACCGAGCCGGGCGAGACTCCGGCGCGGCCGGCCAGGTCCCGGACACCGACGGGCGGGTCCGTGGTCGACAGCGCGCGGATGGTCCGACTCGCGGCAAGCCCATTCAGCCGGATCACGGCANTGGGTCGGGGAGGTCGCGGAGACCGCTCGGCTCCCTGACCGGTCAGCAGGACCAACGGATCGTCACAGGTCACCCGCACCCAGCCGGTGGCGTCGGCGAAACTCATACCCTCGTCAGTCAAGGCAGCACGCAGGGCCGCACCGATGTAGTCCGACACGAATAGCACCGGCAGACCGCTTCGTCGTGTCTGCTCGCGCAGCGCGGTGAGCAGGAACTGCGTGGGCACAGCCCCTGAACGCTTGGCCTCGACCACGAAGGAAACCCCGGTGCCAGTCGGCCCGATCAGGTCCACCACAGCATCGAGTCGCTTGTCCCCGTGCTCAGCCTCGCCGCCCCGGTCAATGCTCCACGACGGGGGCAGCAACTCGGCGACTCTACGCAGAGCGTCACCGCGGAAGTCTGTCTCTCTAAACGGCATGTTTCTCATGACGAGAAACACTCTAGTATGAGAAACGATGATAGGCAATCCTCGTGGTTGGGTTGCGATTCGAGGTGGTTCGACGGAGGCGCGCCCCAAGACCGACCCTCGCCTCGACAGGTCAGGGGAGACAACCCTTGGGCGCACGACCAGCGTGACCGGCCGGGAGCCAGTTGTCGGCCCCGTCTGACGCTGTCCGCGCCGCGGCGTGATCGGGAGACATTGGTTCAGGCGGACTTCTCCTGATCCAAGCGCTCCAGGATCCACGATCGAACCAAGGTTGATGCGGGCAGGTGCTTCGCGTCGGCGACGCGCTGCACCTGCGCCTGTTCCTCCGCGCTCAGCCGCACCGAGTACACCTTGGACCGCAGCCTGTTCGGCCGTGTCGGAACGGCTCCAGGTGGGAACGGAGCTTCCCTGGTTTGCTCGGACTCGTCCCGCAAGCGGGCGGCCAGTGCCGGATCAATCGTCTTCGCCATCATTGACCCCTTCCAGGTAGAACGTCAGGTCTGCCCCCGTGGCGGGCCAGGCGTTGATGCCGTGGAGGTCGCCCGAGCGTCTCCTGCGTCCACTCCGTTTCGATCGCCTGCCCGCCCGGATAGCGATCATGTCGCGAACGGAGGTGGTCGGCCGACTCGGCGTCCCAGATGAGTTCGTCACCCACGAACGCCAGTGTACGACGGCGTAGTACGGAATGCCACGTCAGACTCGCCATCGTCGACAGGCTGGTGGCAGAGGTCGCCAGCCCCGTCAGCTGTCCATCCGCTCGACCTCGTCGAACACGACGATGCCACGGTCGTCGGCGTCACAGCACCGTCCGTGCGCGCCGAGCTGGCTGTCGCGGTTGCCGCTTTTGCGCTGCAACTGAGCGCCGGCAGCCACCTCGACGGCAGCGCTAGCACCCTTCGAGCACCTCACAGCGTCTCAGCCGACACGAGGCATGATCACGACCGTTCCGATGACGTAGACGAACACCCCGACAATGCCCGTGGCGCCAATCCCGATCGCGGCGCCTGACAGTGCCTTTGCGGTTGGCTGCCGTACGCCGATGAGCCCCAGGATGAGGGCCAGGGCGTCAAAGACCAGCACGATCCCCCAGGCGACGGCTGGGAACGTGTAGATGTTTTCGTAGTCCCCGCGGGCCACCGCCTGACGTGCGGCCCACGGAGTCACTACCGCTGAGATCCACGTGAGCACCGCTGCGATCACCGCAAACGCCACCGCCGTCCGCCCCACACTGGAGCGCGGCGACGTCGAAGCTGCGTGCACGGGCACCGCCGACGGTGCATCCGAATCGGTCCGTGGATCACCCATACCCGACCATAACCGGCCGAGAGGCC
>JGI24133J20442_1000278_pt1 | contig 16014 bp, 16 predicted proteins | sample BarGraNGADG00311_2_FD_20442 | JGI IMG/M metagenome (IMG submission 20442)
CTGCTCGTAGACATGCCAGCATGACCATTCTGTAAGCTGATCAGTATTACGATATTGCCGATGGAATTCGGCACAGTGCTAACATGAGGGTACGAGTGCCAGAAGTTGGTCCAAATCCCCAAAGGCACCATCGTTACTGATGGTAAAAGTTCTAAATGTGTCCACGATGGGGAGCCCCCGAACAATTGGTCTTGCAGGACGGCTTCCCCGTTCCGTTACCTTTCCTCACCCTCATCACAATAAACCGCAATCGCTTCCCGCATGAACGCCGGCAGCCCGTCATCAAAATTCATGAAGTAAGCCGCAAACCTCTCGTCCGCCACGTACATCTCGCCCAGCCCACGAAAGATCTCCAGCGTGCAGTCGTAGAACTTGCAGATCTGCCGGAAGTACTTTTCTATCTGCTCCTGCACCGCGGCGTCCGCCGGCCCCTTGTCCATCAGCGGCACGATCTTCCTGAGGATCGCCGCTCCCTCTTCCTGCACCCGCGCATAGTCAGCGGGCGTCCAGTGTCTGGTCCGCTCTTCGGACTGCTCGAGCTCTTTACTGCCCCACTTCTCCCTTACTTCCTTCTTGTACTCTTCGATCTGCTCCCTGGTGAAAGAGCCGTATAATTCACCGGCAGTCATCTCATTCCCTTCCTTCACGTCCACTATGGTCCTGTCGATGGTGGACAGAAGCCGGTCCAGCCTCTCCCTCTTCATCTCGAGGAGCCGCCTCTGGTCCTTCAACGCCTCGGCGACGTCGAAGCCTGGAGCCTCAATCATCGCCTTGATCTGCTCGAGCGAGAACTCAAGCTCCTTGAAGAAGAGGATCTGCTGGAGCTTTATCAGCTCGGGCTCCTCGTAGCACCGGTAGCCGTTCGGCTTGACGTGAGACGGCTTGAGCAGGCCCACCTCGTCGTAGTGGTGAAGCGTGCGCACGCTGACACCCGCGAGCTTCGCCAGTTGCGAGATTGAATAATCCATGGATGGATTATGAACCATGACGTTACGTCAGGGTCAATGGAGAAGCGGAATCCAGGACAGCAAGAAAGAGACTATGAATCAGCGCCGGCTTCAGCCCGCAGCTTCTACTTCGTCCGCCCTTCACGCCTGCACTTCTTCACTATTCGGTCCAGGTACAGGTCCACGAACTTATGGGAGATACCGTTCAGTCGATAGAGGAGCTTGGTGTCGAAGTCCATCATGATCGTGAACTTGCCTTTTTTGAAAGCGGCGATAAAGGCATCGGCTACCTCAGCGGAACTCATCGTCTTCGCGCTTTCCGAGATAGCGTTGCACTCCACCGGCCTGGTCTCGAGCTCCACCGCGTGCCCGGGCGTCTCGGTGTCGGGAGGGTAAAGTACCGAGACTTCCAGGCCTTTGCTGCGCAGCTCCCGGCTGACAGCCTCCGCCAGCGAGATGACCGCGGCCTTGGTCGGTCCGTAGCTCGAGTAACCGAAGATCCCTGTCACTCCGACGGTCGAGGACACGAAGACGACCGCGCTCTTCTTGTGCTTCAGCAGGTGAGCAAGGGCGGCCTTGGTGGTGAAGACGGAGCCGAGGTAGTTGGTCCTGTCGGTCCTCTCGAACACCTCGACGTCCTGGTCTTCAAAGTAGTCCGGGATGTAGATGCCCGCGTTGTTGACGACGACGTCGATCCCGCCGTTATCATTGGCAATCTGCTCGATGGTCTGCGAGATGACGGCCCAGTCACCCACGTCACCCTGGTATCCCTTGACGGTGCGACTGCCCCGCACATCTTTCTTGAGGTCCTCGACGGAGGCGTCGAGCTTCTCCTTGTTACGGGCGATGGTGAACACGTTCGCGCCTTCTTTCAGGAAGGCGCGCGCAATCTCAAGGCCGATCCCGTACGACCCACCGGTGATCACCACGTTCTTTCCGTTCAGATCTTTCATCTGGTTTCCCCCTCGGGCATCAGTACCGGACCACCCGCAATCGTATTCTCTTCGCGATCAGCTCCCGGCGGTTACGCCCGCGCCTCCAAGGAGTTTCTTTCCATACTCGTAGGCCCTCTCGACCTCACCGTCGGACAGCGGCCCCTTCCGTCCGCTCACGCCCGCCCGGAACGGCTCGGCAAGGGGTTTGAGCCCTTTCTCCTCGAGCGCCTTGTGGATGTCATCGGCCGCGATGGGGTCGCCCTTGGGCAGCCACTTTGCGAGGCCGGTCCCGAAGGCCGCGAAGCGCGCCGTGCCGTCGCCGACGTCGAGGTCCTTCAGGAAGCGCCTCACCGCTCCCGCTGAGCGGCCTGCCCTGGTGGGCGAGCCGATGACGACGAAGTCGAGTCCGGACAGCGTTGCCGCCGCCGTCTTGACGTCGGTGATGGCCGCATCGGCACCGGAATCCACGAGGCCTTTGTGGATGGACTTTGCGACCTGCTCGCAGTTGCCGTACTTGCTGTGATAGATGACCGCGCCCTTCATGCCTTCCACCTCCGCCGGTCTGGTATAGTCCGCCTCATATCATCTCACCGCGTGGTGCGATGTCAATGCAAGGGATGTGACGGAACAGTGGGCGTCAGCGATTGATGACCGTATCTCAGCCTTCGCTATTCTCGAGAGTCGCCACCAGCCATGCCACGTTCTCTGCGAAACGCTGGACAGTCTCCACGCCTTCGGTGTCTTCCCAGACCTCTCCCGGCATCCTGCCGAAGACCATGTTCCAGTAGTTGGACCCGGCGACGATCATGTCGTTGATGAGGAAGAACATGAGCAGTTCCTGTATGGTNGCCGTGTGGCCGCCCCGGCGAGCGACCGCGATGGGCCCTCCCACCTTGCGCGACAGGAACTTGCCGTTCGCNTTTGACACCATCCCGATGCGCTGGAGAGCGCACATCACGTCACCCCGCGCCGTGCCGAAATACACGGGCGTGCCTACGATGAAACCCCGCGCGCCGTCCTTGAGCTTCTTGATTATCTCGTTGACGATGTCGTCGATCGCGCACTCGCCCGTCTGTTCGCACTTGCCGCACGCCTTGCATGCCGCGACGCTCTGGCCAGCGAGAGACACTACCTCGGCTTTGACCCCGTTCTCTTCGATGACGCGCGCGCAGTCCTTGAGCAACTGGGCAGTGTTGCCGTCTTTCTTGGGGCTCCCACTGAGCAAGAGAACTTTCTTCATCATCGCACCCCCGGTCTACTGGTTCTGGCTGAGTTCCTTGAGCAACTGGTCGAGACGGTCTGAGGACTGTCGGATGCGCCCGATCGAGGCCTCCAGGCCCGTGACGACGCTGCCGGTCTCTTCATCGGTCGGCCCGCTCAGCCTCTCGAGCCCCGCGATTATCACAGATATGTCGCGAGAGAGGTCNTCGGTGGCGCGGACCAGTTCATCCCGCTGCTTCCGCATCCCCGCCTGTACCGGGGTGTCCAGCGCCCACTGCCTGATCATGGTCACGTGGTCGAGATACTTCCGGTACCTGGACAGGTAGCGGTCGGCGATGGACGCACCCGGGGTCCCGGTCGTCGAGGGGCTCGGCGGGTTCTCGGGCCCGTCCGCCACGACGTCGAGCGACGCGAAGCAATTGGAGGCACCGCTGCTCGGAGGGCCGTACGTGTCGGTGAGGTCCTTCAACAACGAAGAAGACGTAGTGGAAACGGTCTTCAGGGTCAGGCGCAGGCCGGACGTCAGAAAGACCAGGTTGACCCTTGCGGCGTTCTTCGAAAGCGGAAACGAGAGTTGGATCGATTTACGAGGATGGCTTGCAACGGGGGGCTTCGCCTTATTCACCTGTTTGTGGGGTTTCGCGGACGTGCCGGAGGTGCTGTTCCCGGTAATGGACACCACCAGCACGACGACGATCGCAGCAGCCCCCACCGCGACGACCGCAATGAGCCAATGCCCTGAACCGGTAAGGCCTCCCCACCAGCCGCGGGTCGGTCTCCGGTCGTGGTGATGCACGAGGAATTCGGGCGGTTGAGACTTGTCGCCCCAGCCCGGAACGGTGCTGTTGTTCGGTCGAGCCTCTCTTCTTGCCATTCCTACCCCAGCCGTGTCGGGCACTGGCGCCCGAGGCCCCCGCCCCCGTGCGTCCCGTCCGTGAAACCTTGTTCGATGGCGCGAGGATTGTTCCCCCCGGGTCCGCGGCCCTGAAGAAGCGAAGGAATAAGATTATAAGCCAAGCGCAAGGCGATGGCCAACCGACACGACGTCTCGCGGACGGCGCCGGGCCGCGTCAGTCTGCTATCATCACAGCACAGCAGTCCACCGGGCCGAATGGAGGAGCGATGGCAGAGGTAGAGAGCGGAGACGGTTATATCGAAGCGGGTGCGGGCCTGCCCGTGGTCATGCTCCCGGGGATGGAAGGCTCGAGAGAGTTCTGGCGCTACCAGGTGGAGGCCCTCGCGCCGTCGTACCGCGTGGTGGCCTGCGACCTGGCGGTGAGGAAGCCGTCGCTGTCCAGCACCATCGCCGACTACGCCGCAGACACTCTGCGCATCATGGACTCGCTCGGCATTGACAAGGCTGTAGTGGTCGGAGAGTCGATGGGCGGGATGGTCACGCAGCACATCGCGACCCACCACCCGGAGCGCGTTCTAGGGGTCGTGCTGTGCAACACGATGGACAGGCCGCGGCGCGGCGGCTTCGGGCTGAACATGTTCACGCTCGCGACCTTCGTGCACAACCTGGCGTTCCTGCCGTTCCTGACAGACAACATGCGCAGGGCGATACTGCGCTGGGTCGGCAGGCACCGCGGCTTCGTGATGGACCCCACCCCCGGAAACGAGATGCTCATCGACTACCTGTTCGCGCACGGGACCGAATGCGGCGGGCCCGCCTACCTGGACAGGATCATCGCCGGCGGAAAAGCGCGGTACACGGAGCTGCTGTCCGGCATATCGGTGCCCGCGCTCGTATTGAGGGGGACCGAGGACAGGCTCGTCGGTCCAGGGACCGCATGCGAGATCGCCGGCAGGATACCCGACGCGGAGATCGTCCTTATAGAAGGCGGGGGCCACTGCTGCACCCACACCATGCCGGAGGAGAGCACCGGCGCGATCCGCTCCTGGCTCACCAGGCGCGGCTTCGTCTAGACGGCATCAGCGCGTATCCTGCGTTGCGCAGGGGTGGACAAAAAGGTGGACGGTGCCTGACCCCTGCCTCAGTCGGATTCTGGATCTTCGAACGTGCTCCTCATCCCTTCAGGGATGACTACCTCAGCCGTTCCAGCCGAGCACTCCGGGATTGCCAGGACCAGGTTGGCGATCCGTTCGTATGGCACGGTCAGAAAGACAATGTCCGGCGCGTACTTCTGCATCCGTCTTGCCGTCCAGTCGCCCAGCGTGAGGTTGGTGTTTCCCGTCACTACAGGATAGCTGATGGCGGCGTGGCAGAGAGATCCTGTCAACTCGATATGCGGGGGCTTGCCGTCCCAGTAGTGGTCCAGCGTCACCAGCCTGCAGGCGCTCTCCGCGTTGCAGACGAACACGACGATGTCCGGCCTGATGGGAGCCGCGTCCATAGGGCCGAGGAAGATGCGGTCGCTCATGCCTGTCGGCGGGGGAGAGCCGAGGGTCTGCATCCTGTGGAAGCTTGTGATCGAGGCGGTCAGCTTCTCGCCGCGGGTGAGAAAATGTTGCAGCGCCCTTCGCCCCTGGGCGGCGGGAGGCTCCGAGAGCCCGCAGTGCCAGGAGCCGCCCGGACAGGCAGAGGTCTCCTTGTCGATGACGAACGGTTCACCCGCAGCGGCGAGCTTCAACGCCCTGCACATCCACATGCGCCGTTTCTTCTCGACCTCGACCTCCTCGTTGGTGAAAGTCACTGCGACGGGCTTGCTGTCCAGCCCCAGCGTGCCGACTATCTCCTCCGACTGGCTTTTCCAAAACTCGCTCACGCTCGTCACCTCCTGCGACGAAAGATTCAACCATGCAGGTATAGTAAAGTGCTGGCGCGCCGCAAGCGCAAGTGCGCCCCGCCCTGAAAACAATTAGAATTCGTAGCGTCGGCTTCCCGCCGGCTCACGGTCCGTGAATCGTGGAAAGAGGATGCGGTTGAAGGTAGTCAGGCCGGTGGTCGATAACAACGCCGTCGAGCGCTTGAGGGAGCAGACCCTGTCTGTGCTTTCCGGCGGCACCGGGCGCGCCAGCAATGAGACGCTCAGGGCGCTTGACGCCGCCATCGAACGCGCCGTAGAGGTCGCCGAGCCGTGCGGCGGCTACCGATTTGCCCGGCTGGTCGACGTTCACGAGGACGGGGTCAAGACGATGTTCGGCGCGGTCGAGAGCACGAAGTTCGCCATGATGGCGCGCGAGTCCTCAGGCGACCCCCGCGTCGCGTTCGCGCTCTCCACGGCCGGCGCGTCACTCGACGCCGAGCTCGCGCTCGACATACCGCTCCTCGAGAAGTTCGTCCTCGACGCGGTCGGCTCCGAGCTGGCCGAGATCGTCGCCGACATGGTCGAGGCGGAATGGAAAAGGGACGCAACGGAGCAGGGCCTGGAGTCCAGCGCGCGGATGAGCCCCGGGTACTGCGACTGGCTTCTACAGGGGCAGTCAGTGATATTCAAGGCCATCGACGCTGAGGCGATCGGCGTCAGGCTTACCGACAGCTTCCTGATGATACCGGCGAAGTCGGTGTCGTCCGCCGCGGTCCTCGCCGAGCGCGTCCCGCTGAGAGTACAGTGCCTGACGTGCACGCGGGCCGACTGCCCGTTCCGGCGCGCCCCACAGGACGAAGCGTGGTCGGGCGCAAGGCGAACCGCTCTCTCAGGAAACGGAGAGGAGGCGGAGTGAGGAAGTACGGGTGGTATATTCTGGTCGGGGCCGGGCTGCTCGTCCTGTCAGCCATGCTGTACTCGGTGCACTATGCGATCTTCCGCAACGCGCACCACATATACCTCTACCTGCTGGGGGACCTGGCTTTTCTGCCCCTCGAAGTCTTCGTCGTAGCGCTGGTCGTGGACCGCCTGCTCTCGGCCCGGGACAGGCGCGCCACCCTTGAGAAGATGAACATGGTCATCGGGGCTTTCTTCAGTGAGGTCGGGACCGAGCTGATAATGCGGCTGGCCGCCCTGGACCCGCAAAGCGACGAGAAGCGACGGGTGCTCAAGGTCACCGGCGATCTCGATGACCAGGCCTTCAGGAAAATGAAAGACGCTATATCAAAGCTCGACTTCAAGGTGCAGCCCGCGCCCGCCGATTACGAGGGCCTCGAGTCGCTGCTCGTAGACAAGCGGGATTTCATGGTGAGACTTCTGGAGAACCCACTGCTCCTCGAGCACGAATCGTTCACCGATGTCCTCTGGGCTGTCTTCCACCTCACGGAAGAGCTTGCATGCAGGCCGGGTTTCTCCGCTCTCCCCGACAGCGACCTGGCTCATCTGGCGGGCGACAGCGCGAGGGCGTACGGGCGGACCACAGCCCAGTGGCTCGATTACATGCAGCATCTCAAGAAGAGTTATCCGTACCTCTTCTCGCTTGCGCTGAGGCGCAACCCGTTCGATCCTGAGCCGTCGGTGCTCGTGAGCTGAGGCATGCCGGGCCCTGGCCGAGGTCTCATAAGCGTCGCCCACCCCGATTTCCGCGCGGAGCTCAAGGACTACGCCAAGGAAGTCAAGTACTTCATCCTCCCGGAGCACGAGGAGATCTGACGGCTCACAGCCGTGCGGAGAAAGCCCGCCCGCTCCTTTCATGATGATTAATCTCATGAGGGTTCTGGCGCCCCGCGTTGTATATTCATGGCATGAGCAGATATAGATTCATAATAGCCGCGGTGTTCGCCGCACTGCTGGTGGCTGCCTTGTTCATCTACGTCGGTTTCAGGAACGGCAACGCGCCGACGCAGAAGGTCACCGTCGGTGGAACGACCCACCAGGTCACGCCGACCGCGAAGCTGAGCGTGCGCACCGCCGAAGGTCAACCGACCATCAACCTCTCCACTTACCGGCTGAAGGTTACGGGGCTCGTCGATCATACCCTGTCGCTGTCTTTCGACCAGATAAAGGCGATGCCCGCGGTCGAGCGCTTCGTCAAGCTCCCCTGCGTGGAAGGGTGGACGGACCAGGCCGTCTGGAAAGGGCCCAGGCTCTCGCAGGTCCTGAAGCAGGCGGGCGTCAAAGATAAGGCGGCGACAGTCGTGTTCAAGTCTCCCGGCGGCTACACCACGTCCCTCACGGTGGGGGATGTCCTGGCGACCGACCCGATGCTCGCCTACGGGGTCAACGGCGTCCGGCTCCCCGACGAACAGGGTTACCCGCTCCGGCTCGTGGTGCCGCACCGGCTCGGTTACAAGTGGATCAAGTGGATCGTCGAGATCGACCTGATAAAGGGCAACTACCAGGGTTACTGGGAGAGCCGGGGATACTCCAACGACGCGAACGCGCCCGGGCGGTAGCCGGCCCCTTGTGCCGCGCGGCTCGAAATAATCCGCAGGAGCGGATAGAGTAGGACCGTCGCACATACAAGGAGGTCTCGATGGCAGACGCCCGGTTCGACGAGAAGACCCTCAAGCGCGCCGAGTTCTGTGAGTCGAAGTGCACAGCCTGCAAGAAGTCCCGCGAGAAGGACACCGGCTTCTGGCATACGGTGGTCAAGCTGGAGGAGAAACTGTGCCCGTGGTGCCGGGCCTACACCAAGGTCCACGGCGTGCACGCATACGAGAACCCGCCTTCGTAAGCGCCGGCTGGAAGTCGCAGTCGTCCTGATGATCACCAACTGAGCAATTGTCTGAGGACAGACTGTCTATCTAGGACAGGCGCCCCAGCGCGCGCACCGCCCTCGCCATCGTCGGGAACACCAGCACTCCACCGGCGTTGAGCCGCTTGCGCATCCTGCGGATCATCGTCTCAAAACGCATGTCGTCGGGGTCGAACGACCGCGAGTAGAGCACGGCGACGACCGGCCTGCCGCTCACTTTTCGCGCGTCGCAGAGGATCTCCACCGCTCTCTCGATACCGAAGTCGCCCGCGACGTCGTAGCCGAAATTGACCGCGAGGTCGAAGACCAGCACTTCGGTGGTAGGGTTCAGAGCCGCCTCGCGCAGCGCCCCCTCGAGGAACGGCACCGGTATCAGGGGAGCCCCGATGTCGAGCGGGTTGCCCGCCACCGCGCCGGCGCGGTCGAGCACGTCCTGCATCCTGGACAGCGTTGCCGGGTCGAGGTCCGGCACCTCGAGGCCCTCTCTCTCCGCGAGGTCGGCGCCGTACGCGCCCAGCCCCCCGCCTCCGCCCGAGATGAGCAGCCGCTTTGCTTTTCCCCTTCCGATGTACTTGAGCGCCAGCACGATGTCCAGAAGCTCGTCAACGCCCGAAGCCTCGATCGCGTCCGATTGCTTGATGAGCGCGTCCCAGAGAGCGGGGGAGCCCGCGAGGGAGCCGGTATGGGAGATCACGGCGCGGCGTGAGGACTCCTCTTTGCCGACCTTCCAGATGACGACCGGCTTGGCGGACGCCGCAGCTTTGAGCGCCTCGGCGAAACGGGCCCCGTCCCTGGCGCCCTCCACGTAAGCGGTGATGATGGCGGTCTCCGGGTCGTCGGTGAAGTAACGCAGGAAATCCGACTCGTCGAGGTCCGCGGCGTTGCCGTAGCTGATGACCGCACTGAAGTCGATGCCGAGACTCTTTGCCTGCCGCGCCACGTGGGCGCTGTACCCACCGCTCTGCGAGATGAAAGCCACGTCCCCCGTCCGGGTGGAGAAGTCGTGGCCGGGCAGCAGGGTGAGCCCGTTGCGCGGGTTGTAGATCCCGAAGCAGTTCGGCCCGATGATCCTGAAGCCTCCGGCCCGGGAGATCTCCAGGGCTTCTGCCTCCAGCGCTTTGCCCCTCTCACCGATCTCCCTGAATCCGGACGCCGTGATGATGACGGCCTTGACTCCGACCTCCGCGCAGTCCTTCAGGACCTCCATCGAGCGGTGGGCGGGGATAGTGAGGTAGACGAGGTCGGGAGCCTGGGGCAGCGAGCGGATATCGGGGTAAGAGCGCCTGCCCATGATCTCGTCTTCTTTGGGGTTCACAAGGTACAGGGGCCCGTCGAAACCCATGGTGACCTGGGACCGCGTGAACATGTAGCCGAACTTGGTCGGGGAGTTCGAAGCTCCCACGACCGCCAGCGACCTGGCGTTCACTATCCTGTCTATCTCGTCGAAATCGTAACTCAACGCGGCACCCTCTCGAGGCTTCAGACAATGGAAAATGCAGAAGGTGGTCTAACCCCCCTTTGCATCTATGGGACAGGGACTGCCGAATTATAGCATGCGGCGCTTGAAACCGAAGACTATATGGAACGCAGGCGCGAGTTCGTTCTAGAATCTGTAAGTCATGATTTCAATGTAAGGAGAGATCGTATGTCAACACCGCTCTGGTTGGTGAGACTGATCAAAATGGGCTTCCCGTACTCGTCTCTGGGAGCCAGGCTCACGAGGGTGCCGGTGCTGGGACGCGGCATCGAGCGCATGCTCTTCGAGGGTGACGACCTCATGCTGCTGCCGGCGACACGCGTCGTAGCGGTCGGGGAAGGAGTCCCCGAGAGCCCGTCCGAGGTCGTCCCCTGGCAGGTCGTGGAACAGTTCGTCGAGAAGGCGGGCTTCCTCTGGGTCATGAACACGTGCATCTGCAGGGAGTCGATGGGCTGCGAGGACTACCCCATCGACCTGGGATGCCTCTTCATGGGCGAAGCCGCCAGGGGGATCAACCCGGCGCTCGGGAGGCCGGTAAGTAAGGAAGAGGCGCTCGAGCACCTCCGACAGTGCCGTGAGGCCGGGCTCTTCCACCTGGTAGGACGCAACAAGGTCGATGCCGTCTGGCTCAATATCCGCCCGGCGGACAGGCTGCTCACGGTCTGCAGTTGCTGCACCTGCTGTTGCCTGTGGAGGATACTGCCCGTGGTCTCCGAGAGCGTGTCGTCCCAGATGACCAGGATGCCGGGCCTCGAAGTAAGGGTGACCGACGCATGTGTCGGTTGCGGGACGTGCCTGGCCGCGGAGTGCTTGGCCGGTGCTCTGAGTGTCGGCGAGCGCGCGACCATCAGCGATGAGTGCCGCGGCTGCGGGCGCTGCGTGGGCCTGTGCCCCGAGGGGGCCATCGAGATCCGCTTCGAGGGCGCCGACGATTTCGTGGCGAGCGCCGTCGAGCGGCTCTCCGCGCGCGTGGACGTCACTTGAGACGTTTCGCAGTTGCGAGGAGCCGCCCGCGCGGCTGAGCGCTGAGCCTGCATGCAGCAGCAAATAGTATGATAGGCGCGAGGGCCGCCGGGCCTCTGTCGCATCCCTTGCGGCGCCGCGAGCTGTCCCCGACCGGCCGGGAAAGAACAAAGGAGGTGCCGCTCGATGGAAGCGGAGTTGATGGTGAAGATGGTGGAGGGAGCGTGCCCGTTCGCGAAGCGCAGCCACATGCGCGTGACCAGGGTCGGCGAGGAAGGTTACATCACGATGATACTGGAGGATCACCCGGACAACCTCAACGCCTTCGGCCTGGTCCACGCCGGGGCGATCTGCGGCCTTGTCGAGACCGCGGGCGGGATGGCGATATTCAACTACCTCGACCCGATGGATTTCGTGGTCTTGAACACGGTGCTGAACATAAGGTTCACTGCAATGCCCAGGGGTGAGCTGCGCTGCACAGCCAGGGTGAGCGGCGACGAGGTGCTGTCGGTGCTGGAGGAGTTCAGGCTGTACGGGAAAGCTGACAAATCCCTGGACCTCAAGGTGCTGGACACCTCCGGCAAGATCGTGGCGCAGGCACAGGCCACTTTCAGACTGATGTCGACGCCGGAGGAGTTCAAGAAGTATTTCGCGCAGATGCAGCCGTAGCGGGCCGCGGCGCTTGATACATCTCATACCAGCAGGATACCCTGATGCGCTTGAATAGTCCCGTGCAGGCATAAATGGTTTATCAGGGGAACAGCGGGAGGTTCCAAGTGGGCANGCTAGACCGGGCGGGCAGTCAGTTTCTGGGCGAGACTTTCGGCGACAGGGTGACGTTCGATGCCACCGAGCGGATGCTCTACGGGCACGATATCGGGTCTATCCCGAGCCTGATCAAGCCCTTTACCGGGCGCACCACCCCCGATGCGGTGGTCCAGCCCGAGACCGAGGAGGAACTTGCGTCGCTCGCTCGCTGGGCGGTGTCGAGCGGCGTGGCGCTGGTCCCCCGAGGCAAGGCGACCTCCGGGTACGGCGGGGCCGTACCGACCAGGGGCGGCGTGGTGGTCGACTTCTACAGGATGGGCCGCGTCGTGTCGGTGGACAAGGAGAAGGCCGAGGTGAGCGTCCAGCCGGGGATGACCTGGGAGAGCCTCGACAGGGCGCTGGAGGCTGAAGGCCTGACGCTTCGGCTGTACCCCAGCAGTTATCCTTCCTCCACCGTCGGCGGATGGCTCGCGCAGGGCGGAGCCGGGTTCGGCAGCTACCAGTTCGGCTACTTCCGTGACAACGTCGTCTCGGCTCGCGTAGTCCTGCCCGGCGGCGAGGTCCGCGAGGTCGGCGGGGCGGACCTGGACATGGTCTCGGAGGCGGAGGGCATCACCGGCCTGATCTCCGAGGTCACGCTCAAGGTGAAGGCGCTCGAGGCGGTCCGCGTCGCGGCCCTCTCCTGCGCGACGCCCGCGGTCCTTCAGCGCTTCATCGAATCGGTGGCAGCGTCCGAGGCGCCTGTCTGGTCGGTCATGTTCATCAACCCCCGCATGGCCGAGATGAAGAACCGCGCGCCAGCGACCGAGGCCCAAGCGGGCGAGCGTGAAGACAAGGTAATGCTGCCGGAGTCGTACGTCGTCGTGCTGACGTTCTCCGAGCGGGACGCGCCGGCTGTGCTCGAGAAGTTGGAGGGGCTCGCCTCCTGCTCCGGTGCGGTCGTCCTTTCGGATGAGATCGCCGCCCACGAGTGGGAGAACCGCTTCAAGATAATGCTCGTGAAGAGGCTCGGGCCTTCGCTGGTGCCCGCGGAGGTGATCGTTCCCGTCAGCCGGCTGGGAGACGCCATGAGCGAGATCGAGCGCAAGGTAACACACCCGGTCCTGAAGGAAGGCATCATCGTGGGCAAAGGGCCGTCTGGCGCGGCGGAGGCCGTGCTGCTCGGGTTCATCCCCGCCGACGAGCGCTCGCTCACCTACAACCTCATGTTCGGGCTGTCTCTATCGATAATGAAGATCGCGGAGAAACACGGCGGCCGCGCCTACGCCACCGGGCTGTACTTCTCGGGCAAGGCGGATGAGGTGCTGGGCGCCGGGCGGGTGAAGAAGCTTCGAAGTTTCAAAGCCAAGGTGGACCCGACGGGGATCATGAACCCGGACAAGGTCGTCGGCATCGGGGTCCTCCCGCTGCTGGTCAAGATGGGAAGCCTGTTCGAGCCGGTCGTGAGAAGGATGGCAAACGCCGTCGCCTCACGGGTCGGCGAGCGCATCGCCGGTCCCGTCCGCGGCATCCCGGGCGACGTGGCGTGGTACGCCTACACCTGCTCGCAGTGCGGCTACTGCGTGGACTCCTGCCCGGAGTTCTACGGGCGCGGGTGGGAGAGCAACAGCCCGCGGGGGAAGTGGTACTGGTTGCGGCAGCTCATGGAGGGGCGCGCTTCCTGGGACCAGAAGATGGTCGACGATTTTCTTGTCTGCACCACCTGCGAGACCTGCAACCTCCGTTGCTCGGAAGGGCTGCCGATCGAGCCATCATGGATGAAGCTGCGGGGCGAGCTCATCCAGCGCAGGAAGATGATGACGTTCCCGCCGTTCGAGATGATGGGCGCCGCCCTGGCGTCCCAGGGAGACATCTGGGCGGGCTACCGCAAGGACAGGGCGGCCTGGTTCCCCGAGGACCTCCTCGACAGGCACGGCCCGGGGACGAGCGCGCCGAACGTATACTTCGCCGGCTGCACCGCGAGCTACGTCGAGAACGACATCGCCCTCGCGTCGGTGAGGCTGCTGGACGCGGCGGGCGTCGATTTCACCTTCCTCGGGACCAAAGAGAGCTGCTGCGCGACACCGATGCTCGTCGCCGGTAAGTGGGACCTCTTCGAGGAGACGATGAGAAAGAACATCAAGGCGGTGAAGGAGTCCGGCGCGGACACCGTGATATCGTCTTGCCCGGCCTGCGACCTCATGTGGCGGCAGGTATACCCCGAGTGGGCCGAGAGGCTGGGGATCGACTACGGTATAACCGCGCGGCACTACAGCGAGGTCGTGACCGACAGGATAAAGGACGGAAGCTTCGCCTTTGCCGGCGAGGGCGAGCCCTCGACGGTGACGTTCCACGACTCGTGCCACATCGGCCGCGCTTCAGGCGTGTTCGAGGCCCCCCGCCAACTGATCGAGGCGGTCCCGGGCGCGAAGCTGGTCGAGATGGAGCATTCGCGCGAAGACTCTCTCTGCTGCGGCTCGGTCCTGACGCTCATCAAGGAGCCGCCCATCGCCGCGGACATAGGGCAGGTGCGGCTCGACGAGGCGGTCGCCACCGGCGCCGACAAGGTGGTGGCGCTCTGCCCGTGCTGCGAGTTCCAGCTCAGGGTGACCGCCGAGAAGAAGGGGTCGCAGATAGAGATCCAGGACCTCGCGCGTTTCGCGGCATCTTCACTCGGCTANGACTTCCCCGACCCGGAGCCTGAAGTACAGGCGCAGTGGGCGGTGTTCGAAGCCATGATCGCNCTCATGACCCCGCAGGGCTTCGCCGACCTGATGGGCACCATGTGGCCGGAGCTCATCGACGCCATGCCGTTCAAGATGGGGCCGATGATGCGCCTGATGGGAAAGGTGCCGGGCGCGCTCGATCTTATGAAACCGATGTTCCCGGTCCTCTTCCCGAGGCTGCTTCCGATGATGATGCCGAAGGTGATGCCGGTCATGCTCGAGCGGGTGGGCGAGCTCATCCCGATGCCCGATTACATGCGCGAGCAGATGGGCGAGCTCATGCCCCAGGTGATGGACAACCTGATGCCGCACATGATCTCGGACGTGGTGCCTCTGGTCACAGGGCCGATGGTAGAATACCTGCAGACCGGGCACGCTCCCGGATAGCAGGCGATGCGAGAGGCGGTGGGCAGGCTGGCGGACGCCATAGGGCAGGAGGAAGCGCTCAAGGCGCTCGACGCTCCCGAACTCTTCAGAGGGATAATCGAGCAGATAAACGACGGCGTCTACGTCCTCGACCGCTCCAGGCGCATCATCTACTGGAACAGTGCCGCCGAGCGCATCTCCGGCTACCCCGCNGACGAGGTCCTGGGCAAGCACTGCTCCGACAACATCCTGATACACGTCGACGAGGCAGCGAGGCCCCTGTGTTTCGACGNGTGCCCCGCNGTGGAGGCCATGGACAACGACCGCGTGTGNGAGGCGGACGTGTACCTCCACCACCNCGACGGCCACAGGGTGCCCATCCACGTCCAGGTCTCGCCCCTCAGGGACTTGAGCGGCCGGGTGGTCGGGGGAATAGAGGTGTTCAGCGACAACACGACCGAAGCCGAGGCGCGCGAGCAGATAGAGGAGCTCGAGAAACTCTCGCTGCTCGACGAGCTGACAGGCCTGGGCAACAGGCGCCACGGTGAGGTGCACCTTTCNGCGAGGATGGCNGAGTTCGAGCGCTACGGCTGGCCGTTCGGGCTGCTGTACTTCGACATCGACCACTTCAAGGTTGTCAACGACACCTACGGNCACGAGGCGGGCGACAGGGTGCTCAAGATGCTCGCGGCCACGACCCGGAACTCCGTGCGGTCGCTGGACATCGTGAGCCGCTGGGGCGGGGAGGAGTTCACCGCCATAATCGAAAACGTGGACCTGGCCGATCTCGGCCGCATCGCCGATAAGCTGCGGCGCCTGGTGGAGCAGTCCAATGTCACCTACGACCGGCACATCATCGGCGTTACCGTCTCCGTCGGAGGCACCATGGTCGCGCCGGGTGACACCACCAGGTCCCTCGTCGAGCGCGCCGACAGGCTGATGTACGATAGCAAAGAGAGCGGCAGGAACACCGTGACGCTCGGTTAGCCGGCCGGGGCCTTGGAGATCGCCGCCGGCACCCTGAACCTGAAGGTGGAGCCCGACCCCACCTTGCTCTCAACGGAGATCGTCCCCCCGTGCGCCTCGACTATCGCCTTGGTTAT
>JGI24133J20442_1000283_pt1 | contig 15934 bp, 11 predicted proteins | sample BarGraNGADG00311_2_FD_20442 | JGI IMG/M metagenome (IMG submission 20442)
TCTACGCCGGTGTCGCCCCACAGGAGGCCGGCCACCGGCTCGGGCACCGGGCCCGACCCGCCGTTGAGGTCGTACGTCACGCCGTAGGCACCGGCGACAGCCGCTGCCCAGGACAGCATCGGCGACTGGTTGTTCGTCGCCACGAGCCGGATCTTCACCGGCCCGTCCGCGGCGAGGGTGATGTCGTAGCTGAGCAGCCGGCTCGGCGTCGCGGTGTTCAGGACGAGGCTCGACGCCACCTGGTGGCTGGCCCCGTCGTAGTCGAGGAACACGTTGAACGACCGGCTCGTGGTTGGCCACCACGAGTTGTTGCCGGCGGCGATCGTGTGCCGACCCGCAGACAGCGGGAACGTGTAGCTCAGCGTCGCGCCCACCTGGTTGGCCGTGTAGAGGCCGGTGGTGGTCAACTTGCTGTAGTCGCCGGCGACGGCCCCCTTGTACTGCAGGTCACGGCCGCCTGCGGCGTTCTGGCCGTAGTGGCCCCATGTCGCGCCGGCCTCGAACACCTGGTCCGGCCGGTCGTTGAGGAGCGCGTCTCCCAGCAGGTCGGCCACCGCCAGGTACGCGGGCGAGTCGTAGCCGAGGCTGCCGGTGCTCGTCGCGTTGACGTCCGCGAAGTAGGTCAGCCCAGGCGGGACCACCTCGACGAAGGCCGTCGTGGTTGCAGTGCCGTAGCTGCCCGTGACGACGGCGGTCGCCCACGGCTGGCCGAAGTCCACCCCGTCGAGCTGCCACGTGATCGGCACGTCTCTGATGGTGCTGTCGGTCAGCGTGGCGGTGAGCGTCGCCGGCAGGTCGGTCGGCGTCCGGTCGACGAACGTCGCCCGCCACACCTGCGGCAGGGACTGGACGCGGTTGGCCAGCGGGAAGCTTGCCACCCGTAGCAGGTCGACGAGCTGCTGTGCCCCCTCGGCGTCCAGGCCGTAGCCCGCGGGGTCGTCCACGGCCTGCCGCGCCAGCGCGATGTCCGCCTGGAGCAGCGCCCAGTCCGCGTCCGCGAAGTCCTCGTCGCGCTCGATCGCCTCGGCCGCGGCCAGGGCCTGAGCGACCGGTGACGCGGACGCCGGCTGCGCCGGCGGGGTCTCTAGCACCCCTACCGCGTCGACCGCCAGAGTCCCGGTGGTCACATCGAGCCTGATCGTGTGCTCACCGTACGGCAGGCCGCGCAGCGAGAACGTCTGCTGGTAGTTGGTCGACGAACGCGTGGGCAGGTTCATCGCGACGAGCTCGCCGTCCAGCCTGACGTCGAGCCTGGCGCTGCCGTTGTCGATGCCGAGGACGTCGAGCCCGGTGCCGGTGAACGTGTACGAGACCGCGGCCCCCGCCGCCTGGCTCGTCGAGGAGGAGCGCTGGTACTCGAACATGCCGCCGCCGTTCGCGTGCCGCCAGGCACCGTCGTAGACGAGCTTGGCGTTGGGCGGGTCGGCGAGGTCGTTCATCTCGAGGTTGTCGAGGAGCTCCGTGTAGTACGGCGCGTAGCCGGGCACCCGCTCGATCGTCAGGTTGTCGAACTGCGTGTACCAGAAGCCGCTGGCAAGGTCGACTCGTCCGGAGCGGAACGGCGCGGCATCGGTCCAGGCGAACACCTCGCTGTCGTCGACGAAGCCGGTCACCCTGGTGCCGACCACCTGGATCGCCAGCCCGTGCCAGGCGGTGGGGTCGAACCCGGCGACGGTGCCGCTCGAGATCGTCGTGCCTGTGCGCAGGAACTGCCACGTGCCGCCGGAGTTCAGCCGCAGCGCGTACGGCGTGCCGCTGAGCGAGTGCGAGCTCCCACCTCCCGTCGACCGCGCGCCGATCGCCGCGTAGTTGTCGCTAGCGGGGGCGCGTTCGAACCTGACGTCCACGCTCGCCTTGTAGTTTGTCCAGCGCAGGTCCCCGATGCCGGTCACCGGATCAGCGTTGTTCCATGCCCCGCCGACGCCGGTCGCCGTCCGGTCGACCTGCTGGCGCAGGACGTACCCGTCGTCGGGCGTCGCGAACGCCTCGAAGGACCCGTTGCGGTCCCACGTGTAGAGCGGAATCGCGCCGGTGGCGCCGCCGCGGGACTCGACGAACGGCTCGGTCTCGCCCGTCAGGACGCCGCCTTCACCGATCACCGGGACGGTCTTGTCGGTGTAGTCGAAGTCGTCGGACCACAGCGTCCCGTGCTCCGGATCGGCGTCGAGAACCGTGCGCTCGCCCTCGACGGGAAGGGGCGCGGTCCACTCGTCGTCCCCCGTGACGTCGAGCGACGTGACGGTGACCACGGAGTACGGCTTGACCTCCACCGTGTAGACGCCGGCCGCGTCGGCCAGGACGTCGCCGACGTGCTGCTTGTAGTTCGCGTTGAACGCCTCGCCCTCGTCGGGCGCCCGGGTCTCCCAGACCGCGAGCGCTGGGTCTTCGCCGAGAGCGAAATTCCGCGGCGTGATCCGGTACGTTTGGGCGTACTCGGAGTCGTTGACGACCACCGTCGAGAAGTCGGTCTTGTCCGGCGCCGCCAGCGTCATGTAGTTGGGCAGGCCGTTGCGGCCGTTGATTGGGTTCGTGCCCGTGGCGGTGCTGGCGCTTGCCTGCGGGACCACACGCCAGATCCCTGCGGTGTTCGTGTCGTTCTCCCACCCGGTGTTCGCGAAGCTGCTGAAGTGCTGCAGCACGGCCAGGCCGGCGTCGTAGTGGATCCACCCCGACCACGGGTCACGCGCGCTGACGAGCTCCTTGTACGAGTACTGGCCGCCCTGGTAGAACGAGCCGATCGCCGGCTGGTAGATGAAGTGCGTCCGGCGGGACATGACGAAGCCCTTGACGATTGTGTTGCCCATCTCCAGCGGGCCGCCGCCGCCGCCGATCCCCGTGCCCGGCACGGTCGGGTCCGCCGTGTTGTTGTTGGGCCGGAAGGCCGAGTCGCTGAAGGTGGCCTGCGCCTCGGAGTTCCACACCTCCTTGTCGTACTGCTCAGCGAGCCGGGTGAAGTCCCGCGCGGCCGTGTCGTTGGTGTTGTAGTGGTAGCCGGCCGCCGTGACGGCGTCGCGCAGCGACGCGTCGGCGATCATGTCGTCGCCGAAGGAGCCCAGGCCGGACTCGTCGGAGATGATCACCTTGATCTGGTGGTACAGATCGGCCTCCCCGGGCCGGAAGCCCGCCTCGCCCGGGTCCGAGCTGACGTAGCCCGTCGTGTCGGTGCGCACCCGGTTGGCGTAGTCCTTCGTCCACGTGAAGTTCGGTGTCTGCTCGTTCACGCCCGGGTTGACGTAGTCGACCATGAACCCGTACTCGCGGTACGCGGCCAGGATCGTGTTCTTGTACCAGGTGTAGATCTTGTCGTTGGTGTTCGCCCACACGGGCGCGTTCCACCGCAGGATGCTCACCCTGAGGTCGGGGTTGACCTGCTTCGCGTCGGCGGCAAGCTGGAAGCCCGGAGCCCGCGTGACGTTGGCTGGCTCGGTCTCCCAGCGCATGGTCGCCGGGTCGGATCCGGTCGAGTTGTTGCGGTCGTTGCCCATCTCGATCTTGACCTGCTGCATGATCGGGTGGTCGCCACCGAAGAGGACCTGGAGGAGTTCTGCGTACTCCTGCGGATGCTGTGCCTTGTAGTCCATGAGCAGCGCGCTCGTACTGTTACAGCTCAGCACGCCGAAGCCCTTGAACGTCAGGCCGTTGACGTTGTCGGCCGCGATGGTGTCGGCGTCCACAACGACGACGACGTCCGCCGCCGCGGCGGCCCCTACCCCAGAGACTGGCGTTATCAACCCGGCCAGAGCGATGGCAGCAACCGCTGCCGTGACCCGCTTGCGAAGCATCTGTCTTTCCCTCCCCGTTGAAGGTCGACGCGGCGGCGCGCCCGTTCGTCCGGGCGCACGTCTGGCCTTCGCCCGGTCGCCGTCGACCGGATGGGGCGCTGACACAGGCCGGATCCTTCGTGACCGGACTCCGCCACCGTGACGTCCATAATGCTCGTACATGAGCGGGCCAGTGTCAATACGCTCTCTTGTGATTGTTTCCGATCGAAAATGGCTGGATGCGCCGCCGCCGGTGGCGGGCTCGCCGTGCCCATCAGCGCCCAGGGGTGAACGCACAAGCAGTGCGCGCACCCAGCTGCTCTGCGCCGATGCCACGGCGTCGCGCGGCAACGTCTCGTCTGAAACACCTTCCGGCGCCGCACCGCCCTACGGGTCAGGGTGAGTTGAGGCCGGTGGTTCAGAGCAAGTCCGCCGTTGGCGTGGGGCGTGAACCAGGAGTCCATCATCATGAGTTCGTCTTTGACCGCGGTGCGCGACGATGGTCGTATGCCCAGCCCCGGACCTCGCTCGGGGGGCCCGACCTCCAGGAGATCGTTCACCTCGGCGCAGAAGCTTGAACACCTGGCCGCGTACGAGGCGGCCGCCCAGAACGGTCAGGGCGGGGCGTACCTGCGCTCGCATGGGTTGTACTCGTCGCTGATCAGCGAGTGGCGCCGGTTCCGCGACGCCGGGGTGCTCGCGGGCAAGCAACCCGGGGAGAGGATCGGCCGGCTGACCGGTGAGCAGGCGGAGATCGCCCGGTTGCGCCGCCAGCTCGACAAGGCCGGCCGGAGGTTGGCGACCACGCAGGTGGCGCTGGACATCATGGGAAAAGCACACGAGCTCTTGGAGGAGATATCCAGGAGCTCGCGGGGCGAGCACGGGCCCGCCGCGCGCTGATGGCCATCTACCGTGAACTGTCCAGCCACGGCGTGCCGACCCGGGCTGCGGCCGTGCTGGTCGGGGTGCCGTGGGCGACCGCGACCCGCCGGCCGCCCGCCCCGGTCCGAGTCGAGACCAGGGTGCCGGTGAACAAGCTGAGTCCGGGTGAGCGGGCCGAGATCCTGCGAGTTGTCAACAGCGCCCGGTTCGTGGATCTGCCCCCGATCCAGATCTACGCCCATCTCCTCGACGAGGGCGTGTATCTGGGGTCGATCTCCACGATCTACCGCGTCCTGACCGCCAACGCCCAGGTCAAGGAGCGCCGCCGCCTGGCCCGGCACCCGGCCCGGGCGATCCCCGAGCTCGTCGCCACCGGCCCCGGGCAGGTCTACAGCTGGGATATCACCAAGCTCGCCGGTCCGGTCAAGGGCACGTACTTCGACGCGTACGTGATGATCGACATCTACTCCCGATACATCGTCGGCGCGCACGTGCACGCGGGCGAGTCGGCCGTCCTGGCGACCGAGATGATGCGGGAGATCTTTACCATCCACGGGATCCCGCACGTGGTGCACGCCGACGGGGCACGTCCATGACGAGTAAGACCGTCGCCGCGCTGCTGTCCGACCTGGAGGTCACCAAGTCCCACTCCCGGCCCCGGGTCTCCAACGACAACCCGTACTCGGAGTCGTGGTTCAAGACGCTCAAGTTCGCGCCCGTGTTCCCCGAACGCTTCGGCTCCCTCACCGACGCGAGGAACTTCATGGCCACGTTCGTCGACGGCTACAACCATCACCACCATCACACCGGCATCGGGCTGAACACCCCCGCCGAAGTCCACTACGGCCTCGCTGCCGCGAAGGCCGCCGAACGGGCCGTCGCGCTCGCCGCTGCACGAGGCCGACATCCCGAACGGTTCGCCACCACCGAGGACCCCAAGATCCTCGCCATCCCGGCAACCGCGTGGATCAACCAGCCAGCCGACAACAGCCAGATCGAGCTAGCCGCTTAACACCCACCGGCCTCATCCACCTTGACAAATTCCGGTCGGCGCCGGCCACCGCCATCCCCGTGCGGTGACCGTTCGCATGGTGGGACCGATGCCTCAGCGCATCTGGCCGATGGGGAAGGTGTCCATGTCGTCAAACGACTGGTTCTCGCCGGCCATCGCCCACACGAAGCTGTAGCTAGCAGTGCCGACGCCCGAGTGCACGGACCAACTCGGTGATATGACGGCCTCATGGTTGGCAACGACCAGATGACGGGTCTGACTGGGCTCGCCCAGGATGTGGATGACGCGGGCATCCTCGGGCAAGTCGAAGTAGAGGTAGGCCTCCATCCGGCGGTCGTGGGTGTGGGCCGGCATGGTGTTCCACATGCTGCCCGGGTGCAGGGTCGTAACCCCCATCACCACCTGGCACGAGCGCACGCCGTTCTCGTGGATGTACTGGTTGAGGGTGCGCCGATTGGAGGTCAGTGGGTCCCCGAGCTCTCTGGTCGTGCCTTTGCCGGCCTCAACGAGAGTTGTTGGGTGGGCCGTGTGGGCTGGAGCCGAGACAAGGTAGAAGCGGGCCGGGCCAAGGTCATCCGCGTCGGTCGACGCGAACTCGACCTCCTGCGAGCCGCGGCCGACGTACAGGCATGAACCGTGGGCCAGCCGATGGACAGTGCCGTCCACCGTCACCATCCCCGGACCTCCGACGTTGACGACGCCGGCCTCACGGTGCTCAAAGAAGTACTCCGAGCGGATCTCGGGAAAGGTGGGCAGAGTGACGGATGTCGTCACGGGACTCACCCCAAGGAGCACGACCCGGTCGTGGTGGGTGTAGACGGCGTTCACGGCATCGTCGGCGAGGAGTCCCGGCGCTAGATATCGGCGGCGGATTTCCTCGGTGTCCATCCCCGGAAGCTGCTCCGGGCTGGTGGCGTAGCGCTGTTCCATCAAGGACTACCTCTCGTCATGTGCTGATCCTCATGGCAGTACGTGGGCCCTCATCAGCCCGACCGCGGTGGCGCGGATGAGTCCCGTACCCGCAACGACGGGCTGATCACCACCCGGTGGGCGGGCCGCCCCGGATCGGCCAGTCGTGCCGCGACGAGGCCGACGGCGGCGCGGCCGATGAACCGACGCGGTGGACGGACCGCGGTGAGCGGGGGGCTGCACAGCCCGGCGACCTCGTCGTCGTAGGCCACCACTGACAGGTCGCCGGGTACGGAAAGGCCCCGCTCCTCGCAGCGCTGGACCAGGGCCATCGCCTCGGGGTCGGCGTGGACCAGCAGGCCCGTGGTCCCGGTGGCCAGACACCGGTCAACGACGGCGTCGAGCGCGGCATCCCAATCGGGTGACCGCGGGCTCGGGACGAGGGCGTCAACGGTCGCGTTCGCCGAGAAGCCACACTCGAGGGCTGCCTCCAGCCAGCCGCGCCTCACGTGCGGTCCGGTCGGGCTTTGCCGGCTGAGCACCAACCCGACCTGCCGGTGCCCGAGCGAGGCCAGGTGCCGGACGGCCATGGCCGCGCCGAGGGCGTGGTCGGAGACCACGGACTCCACCATCGCGTGATGTGGTCCGACAGTCGCCGACCGCTCGACCAGGACCAGCGGGACTCCGGTGGACGCGAGCCAGCTCATCGTCTCGGTGGCGGTCGAGGCGTCCATCCGGGGCGCGATGACGAGCCCGTCGACCCCCACCTGCTCGATCAGCCGCGCCAGCTGGGGTCGGTCGTCGTCCGTGTTGTATGAGGAGCCGCGCAGGACCATCCGTAGCCCGTGCACCCTGGCCTCCTCCTTCGCGCCGCGCACGACGCCGGGCCAGTAGTAGTCGAGTGAGGGGACCAGCATGCCAACCGAGCGGAGCGCAGGCTGCTCCGCGGTCGTCGGGGCCTGCGGGCGGTCCTCCCCGGCGTCCTCGTCCTGGGCGATGAGCGTCGCGCCGCCATGCACCCGTCGGACCAGGCCCTCGCTGGCCAACTGGGCGATGTCGCGCCGGATGGTGACGGGTGTGACGCCGAGGACGTCGGTGAGCTCGGATACCCGCACCGTGCCATGGCGCTGCAGTGCCTCGAGCAGCTGGGCCCGCCGGGTGACCGGTAGGGGGCCGCGTGTGTCGAGCGTGCTCATCGCTCCTCCTTCACCGTCACGGTGAGCGTGCCGGACGGCGCGTCGCCCACGTCGATCGTCAAGCGGGTGAGGCGGTCGCCCCAGACGTCGCTGAGCAGCGGGTCATCGAGCTCACGGACCTCGACGTCCGCACGGGCCGTGCCGGGGTCCAGGCTCAGGATCACGGTACCGGCGTTTCCGAGCGCGGTGACCACGACGTGGCCTGCACCGAGGCTGACGTCACCCGCCAGCAGCAGGCGCACGGCGGTCGGATGCGTGTCTGCGGCGTCCTCGAGGTCCCAGGTGTCGGTGAGCGTCACGCGGTTGAGTGCTCGGTCGAGCCGGACCGTGCGCCACCAGTGCCGCACGTCGGTGCGCGGGTAGGCGCCGTTCAGGTCGAGCCGCAGCTGCGCGTGGTCGTCGTCGACCTCGGTGGACACCGCTCGCGCGGCGAACTGGCGACCCGGGGACTGCGCGGTCCCGCGGATCTCTGGAACGCTGTGCCAGCTGCTCTGCATCGTCCAGATCTCGTAGCGATCGGGCCCGAAGGTCTGCGCGGTGTACGTCGGACGTCCCGCGTCGACGATCATCGGTACGCCATTGAGCGCGACCACGACGCTGCCGACGTCGTTGTGGTTGTGGTGCTCGCCGTTGTGGCCACCCTTGACCGCGAGGGTCAGGCCGCGGGGGGTACCCGCAGCCCCGCGCGCCACGAGCACCTCGGTCGAGGGGAGCCACACGTCGCGCGGGAGCGGAGAGGTGTCCGGGTCCGCCGCCAGCCAGGCGCGATCGGTCAGTGCCCGCAGCAGCCGGCCGAAGCCGTCGCGCTCGTTGGCCACTGGCGCGCCCGGTCTGCGGTGGGCCGCAGCGTGCCTGCGGGCATCCTCGTCGCCGACCCGGATCGCGGCCCGGTGCAGGGCGTGCCACGGCTGGTCCGATGGCGGGCGCGCGGGCCCGTCGGCGAGGTTGAGGTACCACTCGCCCCCGAGGTGCATCCGGTGCGGAAAGGCGACGGTCGCACGCAGGGCGAGAACCGCCGTCGCATCCAGTGCGCCGTCGGTGGCGTGCGCCAGGATTTCGAGCGCCTCGAGCGCTCTGCACGCCCCGTTCCACCAGTAGGAGTAGCCCTCGTCGATCGCACCGTCCAGCGGCAGGGATGCCACGTAACGGTCGATGCCCTCAAGGACGAGGGCCACCAGGCGGGCTCGCTCGGCCGGGTCCTCGACCAGGCGCAGCGCGGCGACCAGCACGTTGCCGTGGATCCACGGGTTCCAGTTGTGGACGTCGCCATCGAGACCGAGCCAGTGCCAGTCGCGGCGCCGGGCGAACGGCTCCAGCACCCTGAGCTGCGCCTCATGCCGGATCCGCTCGCGCAGCCCGGGGAAGCGCTCGTCCAGCTGGCTGCCGAGCAGCTGGTCGATCCAGGCGAGCTGGCCGACCACCTCGCCGGCTCCCAGGTCGAGGAAAGGGTCGGTAACGGTCGGGACGACGGCGCCGTGAACGCGCCGCGTGTCGTCGTGGGCCGGCCAGCACCACGAGCTCTGCTCGCACAGCAGGGTGATGCCGTCGGCGACCTCGTCGATCCAGTCCGGGTCGAGCGTGGTTGCTGCGACGACGGCGGCCCGGCTGAGCCGTCGCTGCCTGGCGAAGACGGCCTGCTCGTAGTCGTGCCGATCGCCGTCGCGGAAGTAGCGGGCATACCCTCGCGACGTGGGCTGGGGCCACGGTGTGCCGAGGTCTCCCTCGGCGCGGCGCCGGAGGTCGACGAGGGTCATCTGGTCGGCAGAGCCCGCTGCGAGGTCCCACACGGAGCGGTCGTCCGCCGAGGGCACCGGGAGGGCGCCGTCCGGGCCGAGAAGCAGAGCGAGGAGCCCCTCAGCGGTCGCGGTCGGCCACGCCGCGGCGAGCGGGCCGGCGAAGCGGTCTGAAGTCCCCATGTCTCCTCATCGAACCTATGCCGGATCGATCACGATCCTAGAACGATCGAGATCGAATCTGATCATATCAGACCGGTAACGACCATTGACACGTTCGTACATGAACGATTCACTGTGAACACGGGCGCAATTCGATCAGATCGAGAATGCGCACAACCGCGGCAGCGGTTCGGACACTTCGACGGAGAAGGACGCGTGAGAGACCACCAGGCCAGGGCGCTCGTGCCGATGGACGTGTCGGCCGACGTGCCGACGCCCCACGGCGCCCAGGCCTCCCGGACAAGCACCGGCACGGTCGCGCGCCCGGTGCGGGTGGGCGGCGTGCCCTGCCCGGTGGCGACGGCCGCGGTCGTGGTGACCGTATGACCGCGCTGTCCCCGCTCACCGGCTGGGCCCGCGAGCAGTGGGCTGAGCTCGCCGACGGCATGCTCGCCGCCGTCCGCCCCTACGCCTCCGACGGTCACGCGCGGATCACCCTGCCCGGTGCTGAGGGCGGCTACGGGCGCGCGATCGACGGGCTGGAGGGCTTCGCCCGGACGTTCCTGCTCGCCGGCTTCCGCCTCGCGGGTGAGCGGGGTGCCGACCCGGGGCACCTGGCGGAGTGGTACGCCCACGGTCTCGCCGCGGGCACGGACCCGTCCTCGCCCGACCGGTGGGTGCGCACGGGCGAGCACGGGCAGGCCAAGGTCGAGGCGGCGTCCATCGCGCTGGTGCTCGACATGACCAGGCCGTGGATCTGGGACCGGCTCACCCCTGCGGTGCATCAGAACGTGATCGACTACCTGTCGCCCGCCGTCGGGGACAGCACCTACCCGCGGACGAACTGGCTCTGGTTCCGCCTCGTGGTGCAGACGTTCCTGCGCTCGGTCGGCGGACCCTGGTCCGCCGACGACATGGCCGAGGACCTCGCCCTCCACGACAGCTTCCTCCGCGCGGACGGCTGGCTCGCCGACGGCGATGAGCGGTCCTACGACCACTACGTCGGCTGGGCGTTGCACCTGTATCCCGCCCTCTGGGCGCGGATGGCCGGGGCCGAGGAGCTCGCGGCACCGCGGCGAGCCAGGGACACGGCCCACCTCGACCGCTTCTTGCAGGACGCTGTCACGCTCGTCGGGGCCGACGGTTCGCCGCTGATCGAGGGACGCAGCCTCGCGTACCGGTTCGCGGCCGCAGCACCCTTCTGGGTCGGCGCGATGGCCGAGGTGCCGTCCCTCTCACCGGGGCAGCTCCGGCGCGCCGCCTCCGGCGTCGTCCAGCACTTCGCCGAGCGAGGCGCCTTCGACGAGCGCGGCCTCCTGACCCTCGGCTGGTTCGGGTCGTGGCCGCGGCTCGCGCAGTCCTACTCCGGACCGGGGTCGCCGTACTGGGCCACCAAGGGGATGCTCGGCCTCGCGCTGCCCGCCGACCACCCCGTGTGGACGGCGCCGGAGGAGGAGCTGCCGGTCGAGAAGGCGGACACGCTGCTTGCGGTGCAGGCGCCCGGCTGGCTGGTGTCCGGCACGCGCCGTGACGGCATCGTCCGGGTGGTCAACCACGGCACCGACCACGCGGTCGAGGGTGCGATGTCGGGGGACTCCCCGCTCTACGCGCAGCTCGGCTACTCCACCGCGACCAGCCCCCTGCTCGACGAGGAGGGCTGGACCGCCCCCCTCGAGCAGTCCGTCGTCCTGCTCGACCCGGCCGGTCGGCCGACCCACCGCTCGGGCATGCGGACGCTCGCGGTCGAGGTCACCGGCGCCGGGGCCGGCCGCGTCGGCGTCGCCGCATCCGTCGCCGCGGCGCACTGGCTGGACCTCCCCGAGGTACAGACCCACCACGGCTCGGGGTACCACGGCGCCGCGACCCCAGCGGCGTCGATCACCACGCTCTCCCTGGTCCGCGGACCGTGGGAGGTCCGGCTGGTCCGCGTCGACGGCCTGGCCGAGGGGCACGACGCCGCCACGCTCCAGCTCCGCATCGGCGGTTGGGCGGTCGCCGGACCGGACGCGGCGCCCATGACCCTCGCCGGCGGCGCCGCCGCGGCGACGGCCGCGGTCACCTCACGCCTGGTCGCCGTCGTCGGGCAGGCGGCGGCCTCGGGTACCACCCGGCGCACGGACGCCAGCCCGCTCGGCGCAGTCGCCGTCGTCCCCTGGCTCAGCTTCGAGGTGCAGGAGGGGGTCTGGATCGCCGTGCTCGTGGAGCTCACCGGCACCGAGGGGGCGATCCCGGAGCCCACCTGCACCGCGGCGCTCGACCGCGATGGACCCACGGGAGGTGTGACGCTCATCTGGCCTGACGGCATCCGGACCCGCACCACCATCGCGTGACCCCCACACGGACCCAACGAAGGGCCCCGAACAGAAGGAGCAAGCAATGAAGCGTTCGACGTTGACCGCTATCGGCATTGCCGCAGCGGCCTCCCTTGCCCTGGCGGGCTGCGGCGGCGACTCCCCGCCCGCCGAGCCCGACGAGCCCGACACCACCATGGAAGCGCCCGAACCCGTCACCCTGACGATGTCCGGGTGGAGCCTGAACGTCACACCCGAGTTCCGGGCGCTCGCCGACGGGTTCCACGCGGAGAACCCCGACGTCACGGTCGAGATCGTCCAGTACGCCGACGGCAACGACTACGACACGCAGATCATCCCCGATCTCGCGGCCGGCACCGCCCCGGACATCCTCGTGCTGAAGAGCCTCAACAAGCTCTGGACGTTCCAGTCCGGTGGGCAGCTGCTCGACGTGTCGGACGTGGCCGCCGAGCTCAGCGACGACGTGAGCGGCGTCGATCGCTACGAGATCGACGGAGTGACGTGGGCCATCCCGTACCGTCAGGACTCCTGGGTGCTGTACTACAACAAGGACCTGTTCGACGCGGCGGGAGTCGACTACCCGGACGGGACGTGGACGTGGGACGAGTACGCTGCGGCTGCCGAGGTTCTGACGGCCGGTGTGTCGGCCCAGGGGGCCAAGGGCACCTACCAGCACTCGTGGCAGTCGATCGTGCAGGGCCCCGCGCTCGCCCAGACGCCGGGCGCCGACCTCCTCAGCGGTGACTACGGCTACCTGAAGCCGTACTACGAGCGCGCGCTCGCTATGCAGAACGCCGGGGCGCAGGAGACCTACGGCACCGTCACCACGAGCTCGCTGACCTACGCGGCGCAGTTCGGCACCCAGAAGACCGCGATGCTGCCCATGGGCTCGTGGTACATCGCGACCATCCTCCAGCAGCAGGCCAGCGGCGAGGCGGACGACTTCGAGTGGGGCATCGCCCCGATCCCGCAGTTCGACGACAGCACGACCGGTTCCGACAACGTGCCGGTGACCTGGGGTGACCCGACGGGCGCGGGCATCAACCCCGCGATCGACGAGGCCAAGCTCGACGCCGCCAAGCGTTTCCTCGCCTGGCTCGCCGGCGAAGGCGGCGCGACGGTCCTCGCCGGGCTCGGTGTGACCCCGGCGCTGAGCAACGACGTCGTGACGGACACGTTCTTCGCGCTGGCGGGCCTGCCCACCGATGAGCTGTCGAAGTGGGCGTTCACGACGCACGACACCCGGCCGGAGAACCCCGTGTCTGCTGAGACCGCAACGGTCCAGGGCATCCTCAACGACGCACACTCGGCGATCATGTCCGGAAGCGTGGCCGTTGACGACGCGATCGCCGAGGCCGAGACTCGGGTGGCCTCCGAAGCCGGGATCGGCTGAGCCGATGCCGTCGACCCGGCCGGTGCGCCGCAGCGCGGGGCACCGGCCGGGTTCCGCTCGCCGGAACCGTATCCAGGAGAACAAATCACATGTCCATCGAGGTACTACTCGACCGCCGGCAGCAAGCGGTACGCCGTCGGGGTCGACTGAGGCGACACAACGCGCTCGTCGGCTGGAGCTTCATCCTGCCGAACTTCGTCGGGTTCGCGATCCTGACACTCCTGCCCGTCCTGGCGCTGTTCTTCCTGGCGTTCACCGGCTGGAACGCCTTCGGCAACGCGCCTTGGGTCGGTTCGGACAACTTCACGCGGATGATCAGCGACCGGTTGTTCCACGAAGCGCTGTACAACACGGTCTACTACACCGCCTTTCACATCCCGCTGACGTTCGCTGCATCCCTCGGCCTGGCGCTCCTGCTCAACCGCAAGCTGCGTGGCGTCGCCTTCTTCCGCACCGCGGCCTTCTTCCCCTACATCACGTCGATCGTGGCGATCGCGGTTGTGTGGAACATGCTCTTCAGCCCCGAGTTCGGGCCGATCAACCAGTTCCTGCAGGCGCTGGGAGTCTCCGACCCGCCGGGTTGGACCTCCTCGACCGACTGGTCGATGCCCGCGGTCATCATCGTCGCCACCTGGCGTGAGATGGGCTACTACATGCTGTTGTTCCTGGCGGGGCTGCAGACCATTCCGGCGGACCTGTACGAGGCCGCGCGCGTGGACGGCGCCGGGGCCTGGCAGCGGTTCTGGAACGTCACGCTCCCGGGCCTCAGGCCGACGACGTTCTTCGTCACCGTCATGTTGATGATCGGCAGCTTCAAGATCTTCGACCTCATCCTCGTGATGACCAACGGAGGCCCCGGAACGTCGACCGTGGTGCTGTCCCAGTTCATCTACCGCAAGGCCTTCGTTGAGAACCAGTTCGGCTATGCGTCGGCCGCCTCGATCGTCCTCTTCCTGATCTGCATCACGGTCACGGTCGTCCAGTTCCTCGTCAACAAGAGGCGGGAAGCCTGATGGCGACCACCCTCGTCCCCTCCGCCAGCGCCGGGTTGGTTCAGGCGCCGGTGCTGCGCAGACCACCGCGTCGCCGGGTCGGAACGGTCGGCAGGATCCTCGGGTACGCCGCGATGATCGTTGCGGCGGCCGCCGTCCTGCTGCCCTTCTACTGGATGGTGATCTCGTCCCTGAAGACGAACAACACGGTCTTCACGGCGCCCATCCAGTGGGTGCCCGAGGTATTCCAGTGGCACAACTACGTGGACATCTTCACCCGCGCGGAGATGACGACGTGGCTGAAGAACACCCTGCTCCTGTCGGTCGTCGTGACGTTCCTGCAGGTCCTGACCGGCAGCTTCGCCGCGTACGGCTTCTCCAAGGTCCACTTCCGCGGGCGCGACGCGCTGTTCCTCGTCTACGTCGGCACGATCGCGGTCCCGTGGCAGGCGTACATGATCCCGCAGTTCATCCTGTTCTCGAAGCTGCACCTGTCGAACACGCTCTGGGCGATCATCGCGTTGCAGGCGTTCGGGGCCTTCGGCGTCTTCCTCATGAGGCAGTTCTACGAGACGGTCCCAGAGGAGCTGAGCGAGGCCGCCAGGCTCGACGGGCTCTCGGAGTACGGCATCTGGCGGCGCATCATGCTGCCGCTGTCGGTGCCGGCCCTCGCCTCCCTCGCGCTGCTCACCTTCGTCAACACGTGGAACGACTACCTCGGGCCGCTGCTCTACCTCCGGGACCGGGACCTGTGGACGATCCAGCTCGGGCTGCGGACGTTCGTCACGCAGTACAACACCGAGTTCGCGCTGATCATGACCGGCTCGGTGCTCTCGGTCCTCCCGGTCGCGATCATCTTCATGCTCGGTCAGCGCTACTTCGTCCAGGGCATCGCGACGACCGGGATCAAGGGCTGATCGCGATGCGCCTGCGGATCCCTGACGGAGTGCTCAGCACCCTCTTCGGTGTCGCGTACCTCGGCCTGGCAACCAATGCGCTGCTGGTCGTCGCGTGCCTGCCACTCCTCATGCTGATCGTCGCCACCGACCCTGCCGTGACCTGGCCCGTGCTGGTCGTGTTCGCGCCCCTGAGCCTTCCCGCATTCGTCGCGACCTGCCAGGTGTTCGCCGACTCTTCCGACGGCGTCGTACGGACCTTCGCCCGCGCGTGGCGGCGGTCGTTCCGCAAGGCCGTCGCACTCGGAGTCATCGTGACGGGCCTGGTCACCGTGCTGGTGGTGGACGTCCGGGCGCTCTTCGGGCAACGAGTCGGGGGCGTAATGGTCCCCGTCCTCGTGGTCATGGCGGTCCTGGTGGTCGTCACCGCGATCCACGCGGTCGTGGTGCTCGCCGACGCGCCGACCGCCCGCCTGAGGGACGTGCTGTGGTGGTCGATGTTCCTGGCCGTTCGCCGTTGGTACCTCGCTGGGGTCTCTCTCGTCGTCATGGGAGTGCAGGCGGCGTTCCTCGTCGAGCACCCTGCTCTTGCCCTGGGTCTGTCGGCTACACCTGCGCTCTACGTGGTGTGGGCGAACGCCCGCCACGCGCTGCGTCCGGCGTTTGTCGCGGCGGGCCAGGCAGGA
>JGI24133J20442_1000284_pt1 | contig 15934 bp, 16 predicted proteins | sample BarGraNGADG00311_2_FD_20442 | JGI IMG/M metagenome (IMG submission 20442)
ATAGTTCTGTCACCACAAACTTCAATTGCCAGATCAAGCGCTTTTCTTATTTTAATATTGTCTTCAGGAGCAACTGTGTTTTTTGCAGCGGTAAGTAAAGCACGGTATCCACTGTTTATTTTCTGTGTCTCTGCATTCATTAATCTCTTTGTCTTTTAACTTAATCTATTAACTACAAAAACCTATAAATAGTTCTAAGATTCAAAAAAAAATCCCCGGGAACGTTTGGGAACCCCGGGGATTTCAGAAAATATTTATATTTCTATTATCTGATCGAGACTCCCAAACCTGCTGTGAGAACATTATATTGTGCCCTGGTGTAATCAGCATGGATTGTAATAACTGCCAATTTAATCCTGAAACCAATATTTGCCCTCATACCGGAAAAATTCTTGATATCCATATTCGGAAAATCAGAACCTTTTTTGACACCAGTGTTATTATATTGTGCAAATGGTGCACCGCTGACGGGAGTCACTAAAACCGGCAAAGGAAAATCACCGGTAAAATCCATCATAGTTCTGGTTTTGCAATAGCCAACTCCACCATATAAGGTAATTACAGGTAAATTGAGAGAAGCAATTGCACTTACATTTAAAGCCTGTACGCTTACTTTCAGCTTTTGGTTGTTGAAAGCTGTTGCAGTATTATACGGAGCTGTATATGCCTGGCTTACAGAAAGATCTGGGTCCAAACTAAGAGGAACATTTGTCATAAGTTTGGTATAACCTCCGAAAAGTGACACATCGAATGGCAATAATTTATTTCCCGGAAGGTACTGCAGTATGCTATGAACGAGGCCAACACCCCAGAGAGAAATATTACCACCTTTAATATTTATTTTAGGTATGAATCTCACCTTCAATTCCGTACCAAAGGGTAATCCAATACCAACCTGGGCCGTAGGGACAGGTATGTATCTCCAGTTTGCTCCCTGAGGAGCATTAAAGGATGCCAGAGTCACTCCGTTGGCACTAAGGCTCATGAGGGGACCAGCTTTATCCGGACCAGCAACAGTAGAAGAAATTCCTGCACCGGTAATTGAGGATGACAGGCCGATCTTTGACGCATCAAATGTTTGTGCAGATGTTGGAACTATCCCTACACTTGTATTTAGTGTAATATCAAATCCGCCCAATTTATGTGGTTTAGCGGTATTATACCAGCCACCGTTAAGACCGGCTCCAAAGGCATTGGCCCATGGAGAAATATAGGCCTCCATGTATTTTACTCCATCGGCCGGCGCAGCTCTCAGGAAATCTATATCTTTAAATTGTGAAAAGGATGCCAATGAAAATAAACACAAAATGATCATCAGAAACCCGGTTTGTTTAATGAATTTATTGCTCATAGGTAAAGAATTGGTTCATAATTGGAATTAATACAAATATAAAAAAAATGAATACGATTGTCATGATGCATGCACATCCAGAACAATCTAATGACCATGTCGGAACCTATAAGGTTGCTTANGGAAAGAGGAATCTNTATGTTTTATTATTCGGTACTCATTTTTTTTCAATTTTATCAAGACTTTTAAGTTCTTGCATATCAAGACTTTTCGACAATTCTGAAATGCTTTTAAGATTAAGTTCTCCTTTTATCGAAATCAGGGAATTTCCTTTAGGACCACCNGTAATAACAAGAAGTTCAGAAATAATATTTCCGGTTTGCCTTATCAGAAATTTCGTGATATCTGGTCCTTCTTTAACTACCAGCAGTTCTTCATACACCGATAAATCAAGCTTTCTGCTGAGTTCCGTATAAAAATTCAGATTCATATTAAGAAGGGAATCCTCCACGGAAAGTATTTTTATCGACTTAAGTTTGTTTATTATTTCACCGGCATCTTTATTTTCCGCATCCTTATTTGCAAATAAACTGAACATTTTGCTTGAAATGGATACCACTGTGAATCCCTGCTTTTCAGAGTATTTGTTAAACATATCATCAACAGCGTTGCTTTGAGCCTGGATAATAATAGCCAGACAAAATGTGACAAGGGAAAGAATAATCTTTTTCATATCATTGATTTTTATTTGTTTACAATCTTCTTATCGGGAACTTTTGTGTTTTCGACTGCTTTCTGAAGAAAAACGAGGTTTTTCAGGTTTTTCTCAACAATTCTCGTCGATTTATTTATAGTTTCAAAACTTTTTTCCCTGATCTCATTTATTTTACCCATGGGCTCCAGAACCTGAGCACCGCGATTCATCTGAGATGAAACATCCTTCAGAATTCTTATAGTTTCAGCGTAGGCAAGCTTAGGATCTGAAAAAGTGTCATGTTGCTCACTTCTTTGAATTAATAAGAAGTAAGATCCAGCCAGAATAAGCAGGCCGGCAGCTGCACTAAGTATTGGAAGAATATACCTTCTCACCTTTTGTATCCCTCTTTCCCTTTCGGAAGCATCGATTGCTGCAAAAATCTGTGCTTCAAAGTCATGCGATGGCTCCGGTATCTCTGCTGATTCAGTATAATAACTGAAAATTTCCTTTTCGGCTTCATAACCCCGGGGGATATTGTTCTTCCTGAAAAAATCTCTTAAGGTACTCTCCTCTTCTTCAGTACTTTCTCCGTTATAGTACTTTTCGATCAACCTCTTTAATTCCTCTTCTTTCATACTGATATTTATTATATTCTTCTCTTATCATTTTCCTGGCTCTTGATAAAGTGACCCTCAGGGTATTAATATTCTGTTCAGTTTTATCAGATATCTCTTCATAAGACAGTCCTTCAATTTCTTTAAGTATTATTACAGCTTTATATATATCCGGCAGCTGATCAATAATACTGTGCAAAATAGCATCTGATTCCCTGTTTTCCAAAAGGTCAGAAGGAGATGAATTGTCCGGATTTTGAAAATCCCGTTTCGTGAGTTCTTCATGATCCAGATGTTTCTTCTTTCTGAACTGATCGATACAATAGTTTTTTATCATTGTTACCGACAGCGCCTCAATGCTGCTATATTCATCAAGTTTTCTTCCCAGGTTCCAGAGCCTGATAAAAACCTCCTGAACCGCATCTTCCGCCTCCTCCTGGTTCCGGAGGATGCGGAAGGCATATCCGTATAGTTTACGGCTTAACTGCCTGACAAGATCGTTAAAATCGTCCCTGGACATTCCTGCTTCAAGTAATAATCAGAGTGCTTATAAAGATAGCTACATTATTACTTAATTGTGATTTGCAGTAATGTTTAATCCATGGTTTTTCTTTGCTTCTCTGGAAAATTTCCTTGCCTCCTCATAAGTCATGTTTCCTTTTATCTGAATAACTGCATTATCCTTTCCCCCGGCAATAAGAAGAAATTCTTTAAATTTGTTACCTTCTGAGCGGACCAGCATTCTGAGATCCTGATCTGACTGTTTCACCCTCATAAATTCATCATAGTTTTTCAGATTAATATCTTTAATAACCAGGTCATAAAAGTTATCAACCTTCATACCATCATTATCCTGGGCAAGAATCCTTATTTCGGTTATGTTTGCAGGAATTGAATTCTCATCATCATTGTCGCCCAGGCAGTGAGCCAGTTTTAAAAGATTGCCGTCTATTGTTACTGTTGTAAATCCATCTTTGCCGGCATATCTTTCAAATAAGTCATCTATAGATTTCTGACCATAGACAAGTGTTGCTGTAATCGTTAGAACGATAAATAATAATAGTTTTTTCATTGCGTATATATTTTAATTAATGATTGAATTTATATACATGACGCATTGAGGAGGATTTCATTACAAACTTTCTGCCTTCATGCCGCTCCCGGCCATGGTCGGGTCAAGCTCTAAAGGGGGCTAAAGCACTAAATGGATGAGTTTTAGCTCCCATTTAGGGGAAATGCCGCAAAGCGACAGAGGGGCACTACTCGCAATACGAATCTACCTAACCTGTCTTGCCTCCACTTTTTTGGTGATTTGGGAACTTTTGACGAATTCTCAACCGGTCCTTTTCAGGGTCAGTCAAAAATCAATGAACTCAAAATTTAGTGGTGGAAAATTAAAAATTCGATTCTCAATTAAGTAATAAGAATGAAATAGTGTAGTATATAATATTGGTCTAATATCTTGACTCACCCCATCACACCTGCGGTGTTCTGCCCCCTCTCTTTGCGAAGAAAGGGGGGAAGACTGATCGTCGAAAATCCACACCACTTTTTTAACGCGGATTACTTCGAACGCACGCGGTGCCTTTCCAAATTGATCGTTATGGTCGGAACAGGCAATTAAAGTATTCCAGTCAGGTAACCGAATAACAGAATGCGGACCACCTTTAACGGGCATTGCGCATGTAAGCATGTCCGCTGAAACAGAATTAGCAAAAAGGAGCAGAAATAAATACGAATCCGGAGCAGCATTATTTTGTCATTTCTTTGCTTACTTAAGATCCTGAAGAAACAAAGTCCGGTCAATCTTCTCAAATTCTTTGAAATCTGCTTCACTGGCCTGACCGGGAAATGGCACATAAAAGTGATTTGGCTTATCGTGAGCATTTCTCCAGAACAGCACATAGGCAATGGGATAATCTTTTATGGCTGGCCAAATTGTTCCTGTCCACCAGTTTGGATCAGCAAGTGACTCCATACCAGTTTCCGAGAGAATGGCAATTTTATTTCGTTCTTTAGCAAGAGGAAGAATAATACCCATTTCCTGTGCGATCGATTTCATATACCTATCCTTTGCGGCAACTCCACCCTGATATTCATCAAAACCAAGCAAATCAACGATTTCATCACCAGGGTAACGTTCCAGATAATCGGTAGTACTTTTCAATCCACTTCCGGTGGAATAGGCATATAATATGTTATGTGCTCCCCTAGCCTGCAAATGATCCACTGTATATTTCCACAAAGCAACATACTCATCGACCGAACACAGGTTTTTCCCCCACCAGAACCAACTGCCGGTATGCTCGTGCCAGGGCCTGAAAACTATTGGAATTAATTCACCTTTTTCATCCTTTAACGAAAGGATAAAATCAGCCAGATGATCAAGCATTTTGACGAACACTTCATTTTTTTCGCCACCTGGAAGTACACTTTTCACGACCTCTTTTGAAGATACATCCCAGGCATTTTTACCCGTAAGCGGATTGTTGCAATGCCAACTGATTGTGTTTATGCCTCCCTGCGCATTGACCCATTTAATTTTACTCTTCATGTTTTCAAAAACAACACCATCGAGACTTGCCGGATTACCAAGCTCCAAATCGCCGAGTTCCCAACCGAAAACAGCAGGAAAATCACCAGCGGTTTGTTTCACGTCCGAAACTCCTTCAACATTCCACGAATGTCCGTAAACCAAAGCGTCCTGATGACCGATCATGATACCTTTTTCAATCGATGAGGACAATTTGTTATAGAGTTTAACCGTTTCTTTTGTGGCCTTTTGGTCTGCTGGTTTTTGCGCTTTTGTCTGAGTTAAAAATCCCAGAAAACAAATAATTAGAATCAGGTAGTTTTTCATAAAACAGGGTTTAGTTTATTATTAATGTATTTACAGATTCAGGCAATAATTTAATTAAAGTCTGACCTTTTTTAAATTTGGCTAAATTCTTTTGAATATTCCAGTTAGTTGCTTCGGTTGTAGTGACCATATCAACCGAATTGCTGTTGTAGCCATCAACATCAACCGTTACCGGTACTTTTTTCATATTAATGAGCTGCATCACTTGTTTCCCGTCTTCATGAACTCCACTAATAGCAAGCACTTCCGGATCGGAGCTGGTTGAATATACAATTTGGGTTCCGGAGTTCAGATAATCAACCAAATGTCGGGTCACATAGTAAGATGGATACAATGTTTTCAGATCCGAAGACATGATGCTGTAGTCATTTTGCCAGGTCCAGTACATGGAAACCTCAACTTCAGCATATTTCATCATCCGGTGCGAGATTTTGGCAAACCGTAAACCGTAATCATAGCTTTGAAACATGCCTTTTACTTTATGTGCTGTAGCATCAAAACCCAGTTCACTGCACCAAACCTGTTTATTCTGAGCTTTCGCAAAAGCGGCTATACGCTCAAACTCCGAATCAGGAATTTTTTCGGACCACCAGCTATGAAAGCATAACGGACCAAGTTGTTTCCAGATTGTCGAGTCAGCCATAATCATGGTGGCAAACTCTACTGTTCCTTTGGTTTGCGCCGTATCAGCGAGTAAAAATTTAGTTTTTATCCCCATGGCTTCAAATCGTACCATTGCCTTTTTAATAAAAGCGATAGTTGCCTGAGGTGAAAATTGAATCTGCCAGCCACCATCCGATTCATTGAATGAAAAATAATCAGCCTCAACTCCATAATCATTCTTCGCTTTCAGGAAAAAGGCAACGAGCATGTCGAGTATTTCGTCATACGATTCGGGCTTAATTACCCGTTGATTACGTTTTTCCGGATCTACCACCAATTCGTTTGGAACATTCCATACAGAAACAGTGAATGATTTCACGCCAAATTCATATTTCATACGTTTCATCGACTCCAGCAGGCTGATTACCAAAGCTTGTTCGGTTATTTTACTGCCTTTGTAATTCGCATATTCTTCTTTTCTGAACTGCAAGGGAAGTGCAACCCGTACATATCCCGGTTTAAACTCTTTTAAGGTTTGCTCGCCAATGGCATCCCAGGCACTGTTTGTTAACCTAGTCTGACAATAATTAGCACCTACCGATTGGATTTTCTGGCGTTTAATCTCAGGATACACCTTTACAGAAACTTTTTCCTGAGCAAAAAGAATTGAAGAGAAAAGGATCAACGCGAAGGTTATTAAAAGGCTTATTTTATTTGTCATTGGTTATGGTTTAGTTTAGTTTTTCGATCCGGGCAGCCCAGCCACCGCCTGGCGCCAATTGTATTTTTACTTTATCTCCTGAAGTCATTTTAATCACCTCTTTTTTGTAATCAGTCCCATCGCGATCGGCATTGATGCCATCTTTAAAAACTGTTGCCTGATAATTTCCGGCACCCAAAAATGAAAAGTCGAGTGTGATTTCACGCGGAGTCCAGTTGCTCATTGCTCCCACAAACCATGTGTCTCCTTTTTTGCGGGCAATGGCGGCGAATTCTCCAACTTTACCGTCAAGAGCAACTGTTTCATCAGTTGTTGTTGGGACTTTGGCAATAAAATCGGTACATTCCTGCTCTTTCATATAGGTTGATGGATTATCAGACAGCATTTGGAAAGGCGCTTCAAACATCACATACATNGCTAACTGGTTGCACCGCGTTCCCATACTCATTGGAAAGGCNCCAATTGGCCGGTAATTTGTTTTGTTGGCATTGCGCATGGCACCAGGCGTNTAATCCATCGGNCCCGCTATCATTCGGATAAAAGGAATACTTACCGTGTAACGGGGCTGATCTTCGGTAGCCCATTTGTAGTTTTCCAAACCCTTTACACCTTCATAACCAACAACATTCGGGTAAGTGCGTTGTAATCCGGTTGGTTTAAAAACTCCGTGATAATCAACAATTAAATGGTATTCCGCAGCTTTTTTAGCAATTTCGTATAGCGAAGCCACTGCTATTTGGTCATCACGGTCAACAAAATCAATCTTAAATCCTTTCACTCCCATTTTGGCATACTTCGGAAATGCCTGTTCCATCTGTTGCGTAACCGCATACCACGATGCCCAAAGAACGACATCAACGCCTTTTTTCTTTCCGTAATCAACAATCTCCTGAAGATTGATGTCAGGGGCAATCACGGTTAAAATATCGGTATGACTTGACCAGCCCCAGTCCATAACAATGAATGGCAACTTATTGGCTGCGGCAAAATCAATATAGTATTTGTAGGTAGTTGTGTTGTATCCAGCCTTAAAATCGACATGCGAAATATTCCAGTCGCTCCACCAGTCCCAGGCAACCTGACCAGTCTTGATCCATGAAGGATCAGCAATTTTTGATGGCGAAGCCAGTTTCTGGACCATATCGGTATTCAGCAAATCCTTGTCATGCTGACTGATAACCACTGCACGCCAGGGGAAATTACTTTCACCTTTGGCTTTCGCAATGTAATCGGTCCTTTTGGTCGGAATCAGGTTCATGTTTTCGTATCCGCCTAACTTTGCTTCCAAAGGATATTGCGCATAAACGCCCATAAACCCTTTTTTAGTCTGGTTCATATTCAGGTACATACCCGGATAATCTTCCAGATCGGCTTCAAGGATAACTGCTTTTTTGTTGTTGCCGACATCAACCAACAGCGGCAGGAAAGCCAGCGAATCGGTGGCAAATTTCGAGATATTGATTTCTTTGTAAAGCGCTTCAAACGAATGGTTGAATTTTACACCGCCCCGGTAATCCCACATATAAGGAATGAAAGCCTTGTAATCGTTGGTGAAATTGAAGTTGGCTTCTTCGTTCTTCACAATGAAATCGGTTTTTTTCTTCGTGAAGAACCGGTAAGCTACGCCATCGTTATAAACCCTGAAAATAATACCATAATCACCTTTGCAATTGATGGTTAACTGATTATACTGGTCAACGATCTTTGCCTTTTTGTAGTTGATGGCTGTAATTACCTGATCAACTTTTTCGGTTTTTGATGAACTGATTTTGGCATTATCGCCCAATACTTCGCCACCTTCCAATTGAAGTGAAATGGCGGATGGCGCAATAATCTCCTGACCATCATATTGAACAGACCATAGTAACCTGGCACCTGCTTCAATCTTCACAACAATGGCACCGCTGGGTGATTTTGCTTCATAAACCTTTGCTTTTTGTGCATAAATAAATGCAGGAAACAATAAGCAAATCATTAAAATCGTGGATATTTTACTTATAATTTGTTTCATAATCGTTTAGGTTAAGTTATTATATTCCTGAAAGTAATATTACTTTTTTACTTGAACCGGTAATTTACCCTGCATGGCAAGTTTATAAAATTCACCACCGGCTGTTAGCTCATAATTCCAGTTTTTAATCTTTGCACCACCCCATTCCGGATCAAATACCCATATTGTCCAGCTAATACCTTTTTTCTCCAGATATTCAATAATTTGGGTTCCATATTGATTTCCATTGGGATCAATTGTTCCGTCATGGCTATCGTTGCCAAATTCGGTAGCGAAAACCGGGTATTGACTGGCAGCAAAACCAAAATGGTCGAACCCAGCCACCAGTGGTATTGTTTCCTTATCATGGGCACGAACAATGGTAATCATTGTCTCAACGGTTTTTTTCCAATCGGCCCAGGATACAGGTCCCAACTGGCCCCGATAAGTGGTAGGTTCGTTAAACAACTCATAGAAAGCTACTGTATTGTTTCCTGAGAAATGTTTTGAAATCGTCCTCCAGAACTGGAATGTTTCCTGTCGTGTAGTAACATACATCGGATCCTGGAAAACTTCTGTTTCAAGGTTTCCAATGGTATGCCAGTCTATCATTACGTACATACCCAAATCGGTACACCAGTCAACGGCTTCATCGAGCAGTTTGATATACTTTTCCGTGGTGCGTTCGCGCCATGCAGCAGGGTGTACCGGAATACGAACGATGTTCGCACCCATTTCTTTCACTTTCTCGAAATGAGTTTTGTTCCAATGTCCCTGGCGTTCAACCGTATCGGGATCAGAAATGGCTATTCCACGGAATAAAATGGTTTCACCTTGTGGATTAACAAACTTGTTACCCTGAACTTTAATCAGGGGAAGCACTTTCAATTTTGTATTTGTTTGCCTTGGTTGTCCTGGTTCGTTCTGATACCATGGTAATATTTCCTGTGCATTAAGGTCTGACAAGCAAAAAAATAAACTCAAAAGAAAAAGACCAAAGAATTTCAAATTTTTCATATCACAATATTTATTTAATTATTCATTGTATGCTTAAAATTATTGTCAACAATTGGTTAGTACATTTTAACCACAACCGGCGTAGTCCTCAACACTACCGGCACTGCATCAATCCTTGGTCCGCCCTAATCGGTTTCGTCACCATTACGGATACGCAGCAGCTCCAATGTTCCATTCTCATACTTGCATTTTTCGACTTTTATGTATTACCATGCTTTGACGGCAAAATGCAAGGTACAAAAAAAAAAGCAGCCTTGAAGGCTGCTCTGTGATCCAGCTGGGGCTCGAACCCAGGACCCCATCCTTAAAAGGGATGTGCTCTACCAGCTGAGCTACTGAATCCTCCTTTATTTTTGCGAGTGCAAATGTATGATAATTTTATTTTAATGCAAAGGAATAGAACAATTTTTCCGGGATTTTGTCCTATTGAACAGATAAAACAAATTGTAAGAAATGTAAATGATTAATAATTAAATAGTACTATCTTGATAGAACAGGTATTTGCCTGTTTATCGATTCCTCGAGCGAGATTAAGGTTTCCGTTCGTACTATACCTTCTATATTCTGAATAGTATCTGTCAGAATCATCCTGAGATGCTCATTATCACGTGTATATACTTTTATGAAAAGTGAATAATTACCAGTGGTATAATGACATTCAATAATTTCGGGAATTTCTTTGAATTTATCAACTACTTCTCTGAAATGACCAGGATGATCGAGGAATATACCAATATAGGCGCAGGTCTTAAAACCGACCATAACTGGATCAACTTTAAATTCAGAACCCCGTATAACGCCTATGCGTATAAGACGCTGAACACGCTGATGGATTGCGGCGCCTGAAACTCCACACTCCCTTGCAACCTCAAGGTACGGGATCCTAGCATTTTTTGTGATAATGTCGAGAATCTTTTTATCAAGATTATCAATTTGTAAATTTTCTGACATTTCTAAAGTGATTAATTAATAGATTGATACAATATGTTTTTATTTTCTTACAAATTTAAAGGAAAAATAAGATATAATAACAATGTGTATAAAAAAGTTTGAACAAATATTTTTTTCGTTCTGTTGTAAATCAGCTTACACGGTTAATGTAGCCAACTATTTCCTTTATATCGGAAAAACCTTTTTTTAGTAGATAATCTTCGATACCCTCGAGTATTTTTACAGAGATCTGAGGATCAATAAACGAAGCCGTTCCGATCTGAATAGCACTTGCACCGGCCAGAAGAAACTCCAAAGCATCAGAAGTATCCATTATCCCACCCATTCCTATAACCGGGATCTTTACAGCGTTAGCTACCTGCCAAACCATCCTCAGTGCCACCGGTTTAATGGCAGGACCGGAAAGTCCCCCTGTTACCGTCGACAGAGCCGGCCTCATTTTTTCAACATTGACCGACATCCCCAGTAAAGTGTTTATCAGTGAAACTGAATCGGCTCCTTCTTCTTCAACAACTCTGGCAAAATCAACAATATTGGTAACATTGGGAGATAATTTAACAATAAGTTTTTTAGAATACACAGCCCTCACTTCCCTCGTCACTTCACGTGCTGAATCGAGATTGGTTCCAAAAGCCATTCCGCCCATTTTCACATTGGGACAGGAAATATTTAACTCAACTGCCCGGATCTTTTCAAGTTTGTTAATTCTTTCAGCAAGAGCAACATAATCTTCAATATAACTCCCGTTAATATTCACTATAATATTGGTTTCATAGTTTAGAATGCGGGGATAGATTGATTTTTCGAAATAGTCAATGCCTTTATTCTGCAACCCGACTGCGTTAAGCATACCGGAAGGAGTTTCAGCCATTCGGGGATACCGGTTTCCTTCTCTTGGTTCAAGTGTGGTTCCTTTAAGTACAATCCCACCCAGCCTTGAAACTTCCAGAAAATCATCATATTCAGATCCATATCCGAAAGTTCCTGATGCTGTCAGCACCGGATTTTTAAATTGCAAATCACCTATTGAAAAGCCCAGGTTCACCATTTTAAATCATTTATATTGAAAACCGGTCCGTCAACACATGTACAAAGATTTCCTTTTACCGTATCAACAACACAACACAGACAGGCACCAATTCCGCATGCCATAAGGTTTTCGAGCGATACCTCACATGCAATATCATTTTTATGACAGTATAAAGCAACTGCCTTCATCATAGAATCAGGTCCGCAACAATAGATTCTGTTATATTGATGAGATGAAAAAACAGTATGATCGGTTACATAACCCTTTTCTCCTTTTGATCCATCTTCTGTTGTAATGAATACCTCTCCGATAGTAAGATACTCTTCAAATTCGATTATTCTGTCACGATTTCTGAATCCCAGAACGATATCTTGCTTATAACCATTTAATTTTAAGTATTTTCCAAGAAATAATAATGGAGCCACTCCACATCCGCCTCCTATAAGAAGTATCCTATCGTTTTCAAAAGGCACGGTGAAAGAATTACCTAAAGGGTAAATAAGATTAAGCATATCACCTATTCCAAGTCCTGAAAGTGTCTTTGTACCTTTACCAACAATCTGAATAAGGAGCTTGAACGTATTTCTCTCATAATCAACATCATGAATGGAAATTGGTCTTCGGAGAAATGTTTCAGGACTTCCTTCTACCCTGACCTGGGCAAACTGGCCTGGCTTAAAATCGGGAATTTTATCATTTCCAGACAGTTCAAGAATAAAAAAATCATTATTAAGGCGCTTATTTCCAATTATTTTGAGATTTTCTATGCGCTTTGCCATCCGGAATAGATTTATGACAAAGATAATTCTAATGACTGATTTCAAAAAATTATAACCAGTGATAATTTCTGACCGTTAAAAATCCTTCTGAAAGACATCAACCCCGTGGAAAGAATTCCTCAAAGCTGCTGTTTTCATAAAACCAGACAATTCTGACAATCTCCGGTGTTGATTTTTTTTCTGAAAAATCAGTTTCCCTTTTTGTTTCAATTTTTCTATTGTCCTGATGCTTAATTTCCTGTTTAACAGGCTCATTTTTAACTTGTTTCTCACTGATTTCACTAAATATCCCTGAGTTATCGTCAAACAGATTTTGCATTTTAACGTCTTTGTACATCGATCCTTTGCCGAATAACAGCCAATCAGTCGAAAGGAATGGATATTTTTCAAGCATTTTCAACACAAAATCCAGGCTGGCATTGTTTCTTCCGGAAAGTATGTGGGAGATACCGGAAGCCTGAACACCAATTTCTTCAGCCAGCTGGGCAGAAGATTTATTTTCATTCTTCAAAAATTCAAGTAAACGCTCTTTCATCATGTTTTATTTAGTATTACAAATGTAAATATTATAATGTTTCCAATTGTAATTTAATGTGATTACATATGTAATTCAAGTGAATATTAATATTCTGAGTAGAATACATTACATTTGTATTAAATTGAACTATTGATAAATATGAAGAATGCTTATCTGAAGCTATATTAACGATTAGCTGTATAACTTCATAGTATACAGTATTCTATGTATAAAATCTAAGAATCTTCAGACTTAAAGTCGCAATAATCGATTTAAATGATTAATGATTACTATATATAATCTTAATTATAGTATTGATATATAGTGTATTATAATTAAATGCATATTTGTTTCTTTTTTATTTAACTTTGTAATCTAAAATTACTTAAAATATGATTACATATGTAAATATCAGCTATTTAAAGTGGTGATTACAAATGTAATGTTGTCTGTTTTTGAATAAATTCTGTAATTCCGGATACCTGGCAGAATTTCCATAAGTCTGTAAGAATATTCCCAAAAAAAGTATTATTTGAAAAATTGAATATTCCCTGCTCTCCTGCCCCGTGGTGATGAATATTCAATTCTGGAGAGGTTGAGGTTTTTATCTTCACTGTATCTACCGGCGTCTTTTATATATGATATCTCCTGTTCATCCTCTACGAGGAAAAGATATTTATGTGTTCCTATTGATTCTACAATACTTTATCGCCTACGGCGAAATCGGGAAATATGCTGGCACCAACTGCGGAGATATTGCCCGCAGGGCATATACAATTGTAGAACCATTGATTTCCTCGAATTTCTTATACCTCGTAGAGGTTCAACAGGAACACTTTTCTTTGTGTATTTGTTAGAATCTATTCAGGTTTGAAGTTTCTGGCTGCCACTTCATCAAACTCATTCTCTGAGCGTGCAATAACTGCTGTTGCGAGGCAATTACCTATAACATTAACAGATGTGCGTGCCATATCCATCAAAACATCTATCCCAAGGATGATAAAGATAGGTTCAACAGGCAAACCGAAACTGACTGCCGTACCCAGCAAAATCACTAGGGCTGCTCTGGACACACCTGCAACACCTTTGCTTGTAAGCATAAGAGTAAAACAGATTACAATTTGCTTTTCAATGGGGAGATTTATCCCAGCGGCCTGGGCAACAAATATTGATGCCAGAGACAGATATAATGTCGTACCGTCAAGGTTGAAGCTGTAACCTGTTGGTATAACGAATGCAACAATTTTTCGTGGAATTCCGAACTTTTCCATTGATTCCATTGCTGATGGCAATGCAGATTCGGAGTTCGAAGTAGCAAATGCGATTGTTGCCGGCTCTGAGACTGCTTTTATGAATGGTCTGACGGGTATTCTGAAAATCAGGGCAACAGGAAGAAGCACAAAAATCAGAAACACAAACAATGCTACATACAGAGTTGCCAGCAGTTTAAATAAATTATAGAGGATATCGAGTCCCATATGGCCTACAGTATATGCAATGGCAGCAAATACAGCAACAGGTGCAAAGTACATTACTATATTGGTGAATTTAAACATTACTTCAGCAAGACTTTCACTGAATCGTATCACTGGTGTCCGATACTTTTCTTTAACCATTGCAACTGCTATCCCGAAAATGATACTGAATATCACAATTTGCAATATCTGACCTTCGAATATTGCTTTTGCAATGTTTTCCGGGAATATGTGTAGTATAAAATCACTTGTGGACTGTGCTTTAAGAGAAGTAATTGGAGGCACATCAGGATTTGGAGGCAATACAACTCCAACGCCGGCCTTACCGATGTTTATTGCCAGAAGCCCAATAAATAATGCTATCGTGGAAAGTATTTCGAAATAAAGAAGGGATTTCCATCCCATCCTTCCAATCTGCTTTATATCAGCATGTCCCGCAATTCCTACTACCAGAGTTGAAAACAACAGAGGGGCAATAATTGTTTTAATAAGCCTTAGAAAAATATCGCTCAGTACCTGTAATTTTTTTGCAATATCCGGAACATCGTAGCCAAACTCAGCTCCGGCGACCATACAAACAAGAATCCATGTTGTAAGTGATCTTTTACGGAAGCCATAAATAAATAAAAGTAAAACAGTTAAAATACGAGATATCAGTAATATAGCTGGAGATATTTCAACGATATTATTGGCTTTTATTACTAATAATATCAGTGTAATACTAATGATGCTTAAAAGGAAATAAGGAAATAACCTCCATACTTTATTCATAAAGAAAAATTTTTCCAAACCAGTTTATCTGTTTCCTGCCAATCAGCCACAGCTGCCAGAGCAATCTGAATGTTCTTTACTGTTACAGCCTGAGCATGAACTCATTGTTGCAGCCAATTCATTTTCAGTGGCATCACGGACATCAACTATCTTACCCGAAAAAAACAGATTTATACCAGCCATAGGATGGTTAAAATCCATTCTGATATAGGTATCTGTAATTTCGTTAATTATTCCAGTTAGAGGATTCCCTTCCGAATCTGACATAGGGACTTCGTTACCTACCCGGCAGATATCTTCATTGATTTTCCCATCGGTTTCGAAAACTGCAACCGGAACGTTTATCACCATCTCTTCCCTTTTATCACCATAAGCCATTTCAGAATTCAGGGTAAACCTGAAAAGATCTCCTGTTTTTAATAAACTTACATTTGACTCAAAAGCCGGTAGCAATCTTCCCGTTCCATATATAAATTTCAAAGGTTTTGTTTCATCCAGCGATTCGATTATTCTTCCAGTTGGATCGTTTTCTCTCAGTTCATAAATCAGAGAGACCATTCTGTTGTTTTCAATATTCATTATTGTAAATTTTAAAGTCCCAAATATAATTTAAATTGT
>JGI24133J20442_1000289_pt1 | contig 15837 bp, 16 predicted proteins | sample BarGraNGADG00311_2_FD_20442 | JGI IMG/M metagenome (IMG submission 20442)
TGTATCCCGAATTTGCTGACGTTGCCGACAGTGAAGGATTGCCCGAGGTTGCTAAAAGACTGCGAGCTATTGGTGTCGCTGAAGCACACCACGCAGAGAATTATAAGAAGATGCTTGCGCAGGTTGAAGCCGGCACCTTTTTCAAAAAAGACCAGAAGGTTGAGTGGGTCTGCAGAGAATGCGGTTACGTGCACATCGGCGAAGAACCCCCGGAGAAGTGTCCTGCTTGCGATCATGACAGAGCTTATTACCAGCTCAAGTGCGAAGCGTATTAGCTTAACAAAATCGAGCCGAAACACGGGCCTCGTTTGCCGTCTTCCCTGATGTGCTAGCTGTCCTGTAATTTGAAGCGCAAAAGGGCAGCAATTCCCCCAAGCTTTTCTAATCGCTTTCCCGGCTCGAAATCAGTGCTAAAAACGACGACGTGGCCGTTCGAATTGTTCACAGCAGTTAACAGTTCATCGACGGCCACTCCTTTTTCTCGCTCATTGCGCAGTGTCTCATCCGCTATGAGCAGCCTATCGATGGCCCCCCAATCATGCGCCTTCACAACCTCACTTATGCCATAAGCAGCTTTACCGCCAACAGCAATCTCTTTAAGCAGTTCTTCGATCAGGCGCGCCTCACGCACGAGGTGTGCGTCCTTAATGAGTCTGTCCACAGCACCACGTCGAAGCGCCTCTTGAAAGCCAGAAATGCCAACTGAGGTCGTATTCTCAATTACTATCCGATTTGGGAAATCCTTTTCCTTCTGAGTTGCGAACCGAACGAAATCTTCCTTAATGAATCCAGGACCAGCTATGACGTATTCTTCAGCACCTATTTGAACCAACTGCTCATATATTTGTGCAAAAAAATCGACTTGTGAAGTTTCGTCTAACTTTCCGGCCCTTTGCGTGATGTTCGCAACCTCCTCCACGCCATACTGCCGGAGAACGCCGATCTGCGCTTCTCCTGATTCCACAGTGAGAATTGCGATTTCGGGGCGCTTTGATTCTTCGATCGCTTGAGCGATGCGATCAAGCTGATCGCGCTTCCACTTCTTAACAATCGAGACGTCACGTAACGGTTCGACGCTCAACGTGTGATGTGACCCGACATCCTGGCCTGACTCGATGGTCCCGCTAACTCGCAGGCGATTAGCAAACCGATGAAATTCTACCGAATCAACGCGAATCCCAAGCCGCATCGGCTTCCGCTCTAGCTTCTCTGGCCGTAATTTATCAGTTGCACTTTCAATCTTGCGAAAAGTCAAAGCAAAAACAAGATTGCCCTTTTCGATGAGGTGCCTTAAATGCCATAGGTCGTCGACTGATTCGGGTAAGAGGGTTATCTCCCCTTCAAGTCGTACCAAAGATCTCTTTAAAAGGCGTATACTACCACCTGCTTCGGCCTTGATATCTCAATCTCTGGCTAATACGCCGAATATTCGCGTGTGAGTACTCGTTAGAGGAAGAGCGCCCCATCATGACCGCTTCGTCAACGATGCTATTTATATGTGATTTTAAGAACTTGTCATTTCGATGCCAAAAGCTTAAATCACACGGTTACGCAAGCCCTCGTGCACACAATCGCATCCCAAAAGTGCAAAGCATTCCTCTATGGGCGTCAAACGAACCTTTTTAGCGATTGGCCTGAACTGCGTTAAATGACCCAAAGGATTTAAAGCAATCTCTTAATACGTCAGACTATGATAGAAGATAGAAATTATTCTGAAGAGGAGGTCGCAGAAGACTTGCTTGACCTCATAAAGGAGTTCGAGGCGGAGATAAAGAAGCTCAAGGAACGTGAGAAAACCCTGCTTAAGTTGCTCCAAACTAGCCTTGGCGACAGTCCTGCAGCGCAAATTGACGAGTACGTAAGAGTCAAGATCGATCAGTCGCTACGCCTTTTCGAGCTCGATTTACGAACCCGCTACGCCGATGAAGAAGCGGCTACGTCAAAAGCAGTTGATCTGATATTCAAAGAGTATACGTAGGTTGCTTCGTGCGTTAAATACCATATGCGGATACAGGTCTATAAAGGGCGAAACGTCAATCGAACGCCAAAACGCCTATTTTATATAATAGTATTTAACTCACCATGATTACAGCCGCAGTTGTAGGAAGCAATGAACGTAATAGAAGTCCTTGAACTGACAAAGCGCTATAAGAAAGGCGTCATCGCTGTTGATAGTGCAAGTTTCACAGTGGAACAAGGCGCTGCTTTTGGCCTTCTGGGGCCGATCGGGTCCGGGAAATCGAGCATCATCCACATGTTGCTCAACTTCACCAAACCAACGGCCGGATCGATCAAGTTATTCGATCGCGATATCGCAACGGACTTTCACGAGGTGCAAAGTAAGATCGGCTACGTGCCCGAGCGCCCCGGCTTTTATGGCAATTTCTCCGCTGAGAAGAATCTCAGAATTTTTGCCAACCTTTACGGCGTTCCTGGAGAGTATGATGAAAGAATCGCGAAACTTTTTATTTTAGCAGGTCTCGAGGGCAAAGAAACCGACCGCGTGCACGCGTATTCGCTCGGGGACCGAAAGCGACTTGGCATTGCTGCGGCGATGCTGAATGAACCTGAATTGCTGATCCTCGATGAACCAAGCGCAGGACTTGACCCGCAGGGTAGGCGTGACGTACTGGCACTCATTCACGAACTCAATGTCCACGACGTTGCCCTCTTTCTCGCCACAAACAACGTCAAGTCCATCGCCGAAATATGTGACGTGGTTGCTCTAATGAAATCAGGCCGCGTTGCATCGCCAATCACGACAAAGAGCTTTATAGATAATATTAGAGGAACAGGACTACAGCTTGAAGCTGACCTCGCCAACATGAACGAACGAGTCCTCCAGGCCATTAAGTCGGTAAAAGGTGTCAGATCAATTCAGTGTGAACGGCTCAAGATCAACGTCGACAACATCCCAAACATCAACGAGGACGTGAACTACGTTATTACGCGAGCGGGGGGCCGATTGCGCTCATTGCGCGAATCACCATCGCTCGAAGAGGCTTATGTACGAATGATGGGGGAAGAAAGCGTTGAGTGAGTTTTCAGAGGACGCTCACGCGTTTCTAACGATCGCGCAAACGGAGTTCCAGACGGTTATAAGAACAAAACGCTTCCTCGTTTTCGGAACTATATTCGTGCTGCTTGCACTGATTGGCGCGTATTATGGAAACACTGATCTCACTCACTCAATTTCGCCAACAAGCGGGGCGCCTAACCCAACAACACAACCGATAAATTACATAATTAGCGTTGCGTTTTCCTATAGTCAAATCATCTTAACTATACTCGCACTTGCGTTATCATATGACGCGCTCACCCGTGAGCGCTCCGAAAGAACACTCGTTCAGCTCCTTGTGCGGCCCATAAAGCGTAGCACGATACTCTTTGGCAAGTTCGCGGCTTGTCTTGCCGCTGCAGGCGGCTTATTCGTTGCAACGACACTCATCCTATGTATAGGGCTATCCCTCATCACACGGAAAGTCCCAAGCTCAAGTGACATCGACTACCTGTTGCTCTCTATCGGCGTAATGCTACTATATCTTATGTCGTATATCGCAATCGGACTTCTCATCTCGAGTCTGACCCGCACGAGCCTCGACTCGTTGCTCGGCGCGGTCTTTGTCTGGATCCTGCTCTTGATCTTCACGTATGCCGGCATTGCACTTGGTTTAAACGCCATAAATTTGGGTGCTACGGCAAATATCCCCTACACGACGTTTCCTGGATACGCAAAAATGCTGCTCTGGATCAATCCAGGCAGCCACAACGTCGCGATACAATCTCTTGCCGGAGACTTTTCAAAATTTACTTCCGGTCTTAGTTATGCAGCGAACGTCATTTTACTTGTCGTTTCAATAATCATCCCATTTCTACTAGCTCGTTTCTTCTTTAAGCGATCTGAAGCTATTTGAACGTCAAACCATAAAATGCAGTCCGTTCCCCGTTATCTCATCGTACCATCCATGCTTAATTTATGATTTNGACTAAAATCGAACATTATTTATAAGATCAAACGGCTAAATAGAGAATACGTAAGAAAGACANTCATTACGAAGAGGTGCCAAAAATTGATTAAAAAGCAAATTGGCTTATTAGCGATAATNGCGTTTATAGTTACGTTCATGGCATTTTCAGGCGTAGCATCGGCCCAAACAAGCAACGCACAAGTCGTATTTTTCACTTCACCCTNCTGTTCGGCGTGCAAAACNGCTGAACCGATAGTTCAAAGTGCAGCAGCAAAATACGGCGTAACGTTAGTCACATATGATGTTACCACTAGCCCAGGAAAAGGTATAGCTTCAGCAAATGGCGTTTCTGAGACACCAACTATCGTAGTTTCAGGCGCACAATCAGCAAGGTTCGAAGGATCAATCACACAAGCGCAGATTGAATCAGCTATAAAAGCAGCGATAGGAACAACGACTGTACAGCAAGCAGCAGCAACGCCAACAGCAGCGGCAACTGTGAAGGCAGCAACGCCAACAGCAGCGGCACCTGTGAAGGCAGCAGCAACGCCAACAGCAGCGGCACCTGTGAAGGCAGCAGCACCGCCAACAGCAGCGGCACCTGTGAAGGCAGCAGCACCGCCAACAAAGACTCCAACAGCAACGCCAACGATACAAGTCGTTGCACCAACTCCAACAACAAAGACTACAACGTCGACAGTTCCTGAGTTCTCAGTACTAGGACTAGGTGCTCCAGCATTATTAGTAGGCGCAATTTACCTGTTCTTGAGAAGACAGTAATAAGGGTTATTCATTTAACCCCTCTTTTTTTTATTTATTTTTTTGTTAATTCCAAGTAATCTCTAAAGCGTAGCTTTGTTCTGGTTAAGTAAACTTTTTTTAGCTCAATTCCTCCAGTGGAAACACAGAAGCTAAAAGAGAAGCTATTTATATTGCGTTAAAGAAAATGCAGAAAGAATACCAATAGCGCCCCTAAAGGGCACAGGAGGTAATGTTTTGGAACCGAGGCAAAAGGTCATGGCTATCCTGATCGGGGTCGCCATTGTCACGCTATCTATACAGGTTGTAACAGCATCCACAGATTGCCCCACTTGTAAGGTCGTAAACTATGACGGCGGTATGACGGTAAATAATGGAGCTTCCGCACCGCAAGATGCAAATAACGTCGGACCGATCTCACTCTTAGACCCTTCAACAGCGTTTACGAGCCCGAGCCAAGTGAACATCGCAGATACTGTGCTGAAGCTGTTGTAAAAGTCCGAGCGGGCTGTTTCCCGCTTCCCCTTCTTTTATTGCGAATTAGAGTTGAAATGAAGCGACAAAGCATAAAAGCATAGAAACGATGTTATTACCTATGAAACGACACATCCTTCTTACTGCAATCGTGTCGGCGCTCCTTATTTTTGCGATTGTGCCTTCTTTTGCTTCGTCATTTAGCTTAAGTAGCGGACAAAATGCTCCCGATTTTCATCTTGCAGATCTGTCAAACACCAATCATTCGCTAAGCGATTACAAAGGAAATATCGTTGTACTTGACTTCTTTAGCGTTGGGTACAGCACCTGTCAGGCTGGTGCTAAAAATGTATTAGTGCCCCTTTATAATAACTACAGCAGCGGAGATGCCAACGTTAAATTTCTAAGCGTTGAAACAACCGGCGCTACTGCAGATACGATAAATTCCACATACGTTAACTCTACAGGTATCAAATGGCCTATCTTAACTGGAGGGGACAACCTTAAAAATCTGTACAAAACGAACGGCCTCCAACCGTATACATCGTTGATCCTACCGGAAAAATCGTTTTTTCAATGGCTTACCCTCTAAAAACAGTAGCGCTAAAAGCTGCTATAGACCCTCTTTTAGAGGCTAGTGCGAATGAAAAATCGAAGACGACACCAGACAATAAAAGTACCGCTACACCAACGCCAACTAATCCTTCTGCCATTCCAACTGAAAAACCGTCAACGACGCCTACGCCAACTCCTACTCCGGCTGCTTCCAACGCCATTCTAGACGCTAACACGTCTAACGTCTCCAAAGTTACACCGTCCAGTGAATCTACAGTAGCAAGCTCACCAACGTCCAGCGAATCAGTAACACCTGTATCAACAACCTCAGGTATACAAGAAGAAAACTCCTCCGCAGGACTCGAAAACTGCTCTATGGCGGTCACACAAAAGGCGTGTGTTTCCACTTCATCGCAGACATACCTAATGTACTCTCCGTCACTGATAACCTCAATCGTGCCCTCAACTGTATTAGCACAAGCAGCTACTATGTCAGCGGAGGCAACTGCATTATCCCAGAACGCAGTACCTACTATAGCCTTGCCAGCTCAAACAAACAGCACCGCAAGCTTACCTTTGCAGTCCGTATACGAATTCTCCCTTCTTGGATTGGGAGCTCCGGCGCTGCTAATTGGAGTCTTGTACCTGCTGCTTAGAAAAGTGTGAACTAGCCGTTGCCTTAGTTCTAGAAACTCTATCACGCTGCCCACACCCATAGCGCGACGCTTGTCGGGAAGACTGCTTGCGGTAGTGGTGTTTGGTAGTATCTCAAACCATCACCTTAGTTTTTACCACTTCTTCGTGGAGCCGCCCCGTGACACGGTAATGCGACGAAAAGGCTTTCTTAGATCAAGTCTAATGAGGATCGATGATCAGAGTTGGCATAATCGGCGGATCCGGTTACACGGGCGGAGAATTGCTGAGATTACTAGTTCAGCATCCAGAAGTCGAAGTCACAATAGTTACTTCGCGAGCCCTCGACGGTACTCAAGTTGCTGACGTTCACCGCCATCTCAAAGGATTTTATGACCTAAAGTTTGTGGACGCTACAGCGAAATCGGTTGCAAAAACAGCGGATGTTGTCTTTCTCGCCGTTCCACACGGCGCCGCCATGGGACTTGTACCTAATCTCATCGATGAGGTCCGCATAATTGATCTCAGCGCTGATTATCGACTTGGCCACCGTTACGAGTCGGTTTACGGCCCCCATACCGATCCTAGGGAAGCCGTCTATGGTCTGCCTGAGCTACACCCTGAAGTGGCGCACGCGGACTTATGTGCCAATCCAGGATGCTATCCTACAGGAGCCATCTTGTCAGCAGCGCCCCTGGTTAAAGCAGGATTCGTAGATCACATCGTATTTGACTCAAAGTCCGGCATTTCAGGCGCTGGAGCTGCTCCGACTGCGACTTCGCACTACCCCAACGTGGCTGAGAACGTTGTACCATACCAACTGACAAATCACCGGCACAAAGCCGAAATCGTGCAGGAACTTGAACGATTGGGAGCTGGGACAGTGAACTTTACCCCCCACGTTATTCCGTCAATACGGGGCATTCTCACAACCGCACACATCTTCACGAACAAAGACTTGGATAGTGACGGTGTTAAATCACTCTACGAAGATTTTTACGCCGGCCACCCCTTCATTCGGTTCAACGTGCCCTCACTCGGATCGGTCAGAGGCACTAATTTCTGTGACCTCTTCATTGAACGAGACGTCGCCTCGAACCGCGTTGTGGTCGTCTCCGCCATCGACAACATGGTTAAGGGCGCATCAGGCCAAGCTATTCAGAACATGAATCTTATGTTCGGTCTCGATGAAACAACGGGGCTCTGGACTCCTGCTCTATCACTTTGAGGTTACAATGAAAGTTTTTGATGTCATGAATCCAAACGTCATTACGGTGACGCCCGACACGACAGTGCGGGAGTGTATTAAATTGCTACGGGAGAACAATGTAAGCGGTGTGCCCGTTGTGACTGCAGGCAAACTTGTCGGTATCGTAACAGAAAATGACGTATTATCCCTGCTTGAAATTCCCGAACACACCGGCTACTGGCTGCCTAGTCCGCTCGAGATAATCGAGGTTCCGGTGCGCGAAATAATCGAGCGCCTAGAACTTAGAGACTCAGTTAGTGATGATGTGGGTGAGTGGCACGTGGATCGTGTTATGACAAAGTCAGTTCACACGATCAGCGCAGACGCTGACATCGAGACTGCCACTGAGCACATGATGAGACACAAGATCAATCGACTTCCTGTCGTAGACAAGGACGGCAAATTGATAGGAATCGTTACTCGCGGCGATATAATAAAAGGAATTGCCGAGGGCAGCTAATGCGCATCGTTGAGGGAGGAATCTGCGCGGTGCGCGGTGTCAACGCCTCAGGTATCAAGGATGGCAGAAACGGCGTTGCGCTCATCACTGGCGGCGGACCGGCGGCAGGCGTTTTTACTACCAACAAAGTCACTGCAGCCCCCGTCATTGTCACGCGTGAGCACCTCAAACAGAGCAACGAAATCCTTGCAATCATAGCTAACAGCGGAAGCGCGAACGCTTTTACCGGACCAGCAGGGTTGGCCGATGCTAAAAGCGTCTCTAAATCGCTCGCGCAGCGTTTGCAAATTAACGATACGCAAGTTGCTGTTGCCTCAACAGGCGTAATAGGGACCCCACTCAATGTAGATTGGATCGATTCGAGAATCGAAACCCTTCTATTAACGTTAACAGATTCGGCAGAGGGCAGTCTAGCAGCAGCCCAAGCAATAATGACAACCGATTCTGTACCAAAGCATATTGCTGTCGAAGTCAGCGATGTCAGAATAGGAGGCATAGCAAAGGGGGCTGGAATGATAGAACCTAAGCTATGCACTATGCTTGCCTTCATTTACACAGACGCGCAGCTCAGCGCTGACGTTCTGCAAAAATGCCTGAAGCAAGCCGCCGACATAAGCTTTAACATGGTCGTTGTCGACGGAGATACGAGCACGAACGACAGCGTCCTTCTCATTGCGACCGGCGAAAGCCCTACAACAATTGAAATAAGCAAGTTTCAAGACGCACTGAACTTTGTATGTATCACGCTTGCAAAAATGATCGCGCGTGATGGCGAAGGCGCTTCGAAGATGATGGAAGTCACCGTTACAGGTGCACGAAATCGAGAAGATGCAGTAAAAGCGGCAAAGGCAGTCGTACGTTCACCTCTCGTAAAAACCGCGCTTTTTGGCGCTGATCCAAACTGGGGAAGGATAGTTGCCGCGGTCGGCTATTCCGAAGCGTTCGTTGATCCCTCACTACTCTCACTGTCGTTATCAAACGGAAAAAGCCCCCCTATAGTGTTGCTCCAAAAAGGAATCATACGCGCTGCTAACGCTGATGATTTCGAAAAAGACGCGCTTGCGGCGATAATGAAGAGCGCTGAGATTTCAATCCAAATTGATTTGGGTCTCGGAGTGGCCTCAGCCACGGCTTGGGGCTGTGATCTCACCGAGGACTATGTGCGCATCAACGCTCAGTATACCACCTGACACTTACCCTTCAAGCTGCAGTTTGGTCTGAAGCGCTTCACGTGCAATATCCTTTTTACGCAAAATTGATGCCATTGCCCCTATAGATTCCATCAAACGCACTGCTTGATCGAGATAGTTGAGGACATCTCCAGAATACGCATGCACGCCAAACGCCGACATCTGTTCAACTATGTCAGCTGGATCGCAACCGCTCACACGCTGTTCTAGTATCCACTTCGAGAAGCTCCGCTCGGGGCAGCCACAAAATGGCGACTCCTCGCAATCACAATCGACGAAAGCGATTGAAAACGCGAGGACGCTTTCTAGCGCTTTCTGGTCGAGATGCGTAAGCTCATCCCCACTTCCGGAAAAGAGCATCTCTAGATTTCCACCACTGAAAACGTTCGGTGACATGTTAACACCAAGTATCTGCGCCATTCGCTGAATGTCATTGAGGTACACAGCAGTAAAAACGTGTAGTTTAAGTATGGTATCAAGCGGCTGTTGTCCCTTCTTCACACACTCAACAATTTGAACTGCTTGATCAATGGTAAGGAAATCACCAGAAACGACATATCCGAGCTTTGTCGCCTGCCCATCATCCGAAACAAAGCCTAAACGTTTGAGCCTACCAAGATGCACTTTGACATCATACGGGGCCAGCATCTTAACTGGTTGACCAAAGGTGAGGTTTGCGAGAGTCTGCTCCGCTTGCTGGTCATCATCGTAAGCTATTTCGACATCCTCAATAGAACTTGAGAGCAACTTGATCGCAACTTGATCCTCTGTCTCTGGCCCCCTGAATTTCTTGTCGGGTTCAGCGAGGAGCACTACCTTGCCGACATCGTGATAATCTGGCCTCCCTGCTCGACCGAGCATCTGATGAAACTCTTGCACAGTAAGCCAGTCTATGCCCATCGCCAGTGATTCAAATATGACTTGCGACGCGGGAAAATCAACGCCTGCTCCCAGTGCCGCTGTAGTGACGACGACGTCTATACGGCCGTTGGCAAAGTTCGTTTCGACCTTCTTACGTTCGGCGTACGAGAGGCCCCCATGATACGGGACACTTTTTGCAGACAACGCTTTCGATATCCTATGACACCGCGCCCGGGAATTAGTAAAAATGATCGATTGTCCTTTATAACCCTTGCTCGAGGTTCTTTTGATTTCATATCTGACGAGCTTGTTGATGATTGACAGCTTCTCGTGTTCATGAGCGAAAATGAGGTGACGCTCAATAGGCACCGGCCGCTCTTCGTACTCGACGAGATCAGCGCCGAGCTCACGCGCTAACGCGTGAGGGTTGCCAACAGTTGCCGAAAGATATATGCGTTGTGATTTCGGGGCCAGTGCCTTTAACCGAGAAATAAGCCCGTCAAGGCGACTTCCACGTTCTTCGTCTTCAAGCATGTGCACTTCATCGACGACAATTGTTCCAATCTTTCCGAGGAGCTCAGCGTTATTCGTGCGCAGCACCTGATCGATCCCCTCGTAGGTTCCCACGAGAATATCGGCTGAGTAGTCGGACTCTGCTCGCACCCAGTCCCGAGTCCGAATTCTGCTGCCGCCGATCCGAATGCTAACGCTTAGGCCAAGGCTACGGTAGCGCCCTTCAAACTCACTATGTTTCTGATTTGCAAGGGCGACAAGTGGAACGACGAACAACAGCTTTCCCTTACCATGCTTACCATGGAGCACATTGTTAACGCCTGCTAGCTCCCCAATGAGCGTTTTTCCCGTCGCTGTTGCTGAGACTACGAGAAGGTCTCTACCCTTTAAAAGCCCTCGTTCGACCGCAATTGATTGAACGGGAAGCAGCTTTGACAAACGCTGCTTGATTAGAAGCTTTAATCTGTCATCTACATTGAGGGCATCAATTGGCACGCTTTGGTAGCTTTCAGCTTGTCTTGAAAGCACGTCGTATAGCGTTAAATCGGGATCGACCCCAGAATCGAGAAAACGAATCACGCGGTCGAGGTCGCGTACCTTGTTAAGAAGCGCATAGAAGTGGTTGTAATGCGCAAATCCCCGAAAACTGAGCTCTCGTCGTAGTTCGGTCTGAGCACAGTCCATGCAGATGCGCTCCCCTTCGTGGCTAACAAAATTGGCGTTTACTGGCTTGTATCGTCGCTTTCCGATGCAAAACCCACAGACATGCACTCGATCGTAGGAAATCTGGTACGCCTCGAACAGAGCGATTAGGTCCTGAAAAGCTTTCTGCTCGCGTGCCGTGGAATGATCACGCTCTGCGAGCGTCACGTTGTGCAGCCGCAAAAGCTCAAGAACCCCAGCTGGCCTCTTGGAAAGCTCTTTCCCGCCGCTGATGACCATAAATCGTTTTGGCCTCGGACCCTTGGAGGTGTCACCGAGCGTCAACGTTGCGTCTAAGACAAATTGCNCAGGCTCTGCTGAAAATAACCTAATGTTGGAGCGCTGCGCGTGGGCGATCAAATGAGGCATCTACNGATTTCCTGCACTAAGATCAATCGATTCGTAGGAAATATCGCGGGACAGAAGCTCCGCGATCAGCGGTGGCACTGCCTCATCAACTGCAACTATGACCGTTGAGAGCCCCCGAAAAGCAGCTTCAATGACGCCTTCTACAGCTGCGTATTGGATGAGTGGAGAGATACCCACCTTTTTTACGGATACGAGCGCCTCTAATCCCAGAACTGCGACGGGCTTATTTTCAGCTACTTTTTTAAGCGCTTCAATGTCAACAGCTGCTGACCCGCCGCGTTGAACTCTGGGAACCACGGCGATCGTAACATGGACTCTATCCATCGGGATGATGCCACTTAAATGCTCTACCCCCACGTCATCTCCTTTGCGCGCATCGCCTATCGTCGTCCCATGTGCATACGATGACTTATTATTAGAATAAAACGCGTGCAGAATCCCGTCGCGCATCCTTAGTGCAACTTTGGTGCCTTTGCTGACGTCTTCTTCAGCAACGGCCGTCCAAATGGCCACCTTTCCTACGATGTCCTCAGTGACATATCGTATGTAATTGTTGAGCTCGTTAGTCCATTCGATGATGAGCTCAATACCTGCCTTGGTGACTTCGTATTGTCCACGCCTATTGAACTTCACGGAGCCGTCCGTAACAAGCTCCTTGAGATACTCAGAGACCGCTTGAGGAGTCACTCCGACCCGGTCAGCAATTTCTTTTTGCCTGATTTTGGGTTGAAGCGCAGCTACTTCGACGAGCACCTGCATCTTAGTGCTCTTTCCTTTCTTCATCGACGCAAAAAAAGACTATCTTTTTGACAGCTCAAATCGATGACCCTTGACCACAAGATGTTGTGATCGCTTCGCGATGCCCCTAAGGAAGGTAGGACTCTGGTTCAACGTGCGTGAAAGGTTTTGCACGGAACAGTTGCCATTTTTTACCTCGCATTCCATCGCATCTGCGACGTTGCGAAGGCCCTCATCATCAGTAATCGCTATCCGAATTAGGTCACTCATGTCAGAGATGGAACACTGAAAGTCAGCGCGAAGCTTCGAGTAGCAGGTGTGGTACTCTATCTGCGGAGTATGTCCTGGCTCAGGCATCCGCCACTTGCTCTCGATAAGACCGATTTTCTTGAGCATCTCGAGGCTATTATAAATATCTTCCTGCAATATCTCTTCAAGCTCATTCTCAGTTTTCCACCCATTGAGTAATGAGCTAAACACCCGCTTATGAGAGTCAGACTTAAAAACTTGCAAGAGCGGGACCAAATCAGCAGGGTCGTTGACTATGCGGGTCCTGTTGTTCATGTGACTACCTGCATTATACAACGCTGCTAAGGTTATTAAACCTTTTTGAACCCAAGAAGACATTATTTAGGGGCGCGCTTATAAAACACAAGACGAATCATGTCAATTTGATCTAAATGAAACAGCGAGCGAACAAACGCTCAGAGCGAAAATCCGCGTAAAGGGCGTTGTGCAAGGGGTCGGTTTTCGGCCTTTCGTTTACAAGCACGCCGTTGAGCTGCATCTGACTGGCTACGTCAAGAACCTCGGCGCGCACGTTGACATCGACGTCGAGGGATCATACGATGCTATCGTTCGGTTGATAGCGTTGCTCAAACAAGGTCCGCCCATATCGCGCATCGACGACGTTCATGTTGAATGGCGCCACCCGATACGGATACACCGAATTTTCGATTGCTTCAAGCGGTGAAGGTGAATTCGGCTTCACTTCACCTGACGTAGCCACCTGTGACGATTGCCTACGCGATTTGAGAGAGAGCAGCAGGTACGAAGGGTATTGGGCCACCTCTTGCGTTAACTGCGGGCCACGATTCACCGTCACTGAGCGACTTCCGTACGACCGTGAGACGACCTCAATGGTTGACTTTCCAATGTGCTCCGAATGTGAAAAGGAGTACCGCAACCCACAAGACCGACGGCATCACGCTCAAACCATCGCATGCGAACGCTGCGGCCCTACTCTTGCGCTGCTCGATGGAGATTTAAAACGCTTGAATGAGCCAATACGCACTGCCGGAAAACTGCTCCTTGCAGGCCACATTTTAGCGATAAAAGGGATTGGTGGATTTCATCTCGCGTGCATCTTCGATTCCGCAGTTGAACTCAAACGGCGGCTTGGGAGAACAAAACAACCCCTTGCGATTATGGCGCCGAATGAGGCGTGGGTGGAGCATAACCTTAACGTGAACGAAGTGGAGCGCATCCGTCTCACATCAGCCAAACGACCCATTATGGTACTCGACAAACGCGATGAGGGCACGTTCGGGGAGGTCTCAAATCTTCATAACATGGGCGTAATGCTGCCATATAGCGGCCTGCACCACCTTATTTTTGACATAGTAGATCAACCACTTATTTTGACGAGTGCGAATATTCCGGGCGAACCGATGATTATCGCCATAGACGACGCACTTGCGAATTTACGTCACAAAGTTGATTTCTTCCTGCTGCACAACCGGCGCATCGTCAACCGCTGTGACGACTCGGTTATGAGAGTGCTCGACCAGCCTGCGTTTATTAGGATGTCGCGCGGCTATGCCCCCACGTCTTTCGCAGTACCCGTATACTACGATAAGAACATACTCGCGCTGGGGGCTGAGATGAACGCAACGGTAACGACCTATAAAGACGGACGGTGCTACGTCAGCCAACACGTGGGCAACATCAATAAGCCGAAAACCTTCGATTACCTCGAAACCTCAGTCCACAATCTTGTCTCCATGAGCGGTGTCGATGTAAGCGTTATAGCGCATGACTACCATCCGACGTTGCGTTCTACGCGTTTAGCTACCGAACTCGGAGAGACATACGCCGTTCAGCATCATCAGGCCCACATTGCATCACTCTTTGGCGAAGGAGCACCCAGGGACCTTATAGGCATCGCTATTGATGGCGTAGGCTATGGGTGGGACGGCACCATCTGGGGTGGGGAGGTGTTTTCACCGACCCTTGAACGAGTTGGCAGCCTCATTCCCGTCCCTATGCCGGGCGGAGATTTAGCAACCAGATATCCTGTTCGAATGGTTGCCGGCATTCTTCACAGTATTTTCGAAGTCCACAAGCTTACAAAAACGCTCACTTCGTTAGGCCTGAGTGAACTCGAATCGTCGATTCTTTTGGAGCAAATTGAACGAAGCGTGAACGTAGCGATGACCTCAAGCACTGGGCGGGTGCTCGATGCAGTTGCCTCAGCATTGGGCATATGCCAAAAAAGGACATATGACGGAGAGCCTGCCATGACGTTGGAAGGAATGGCACACTACGGGCATCCCGACGTTTCACTTCCCCTTGAAATAACGACCTACCAAAAACGAAAGGTCTTAGACACGCGCCCACTGCTTGCAGAGGTGCTCCACGCGAAAGAGGGAGGTAAAAGCGTTAAGAACATTGCCGCCTCGGCCCAAGCTGCAGTTGCACGAGGCATCGCAACGATTGCCGTGGAAGCAGCAGAATCGGCGGGAATAAACAACATCGGATTATCGGGAGGCGTCGCCTATAACAAAGCGATCGTCAAGACCATAGTCGAGGTGTGCGACGCGCGCGGGTTCAGACTCTTTACGAACACGAAAGTGCCTAGAGGGGACGGGGGGATTTCGTTCGGCCAAGCTGTGCTTACCGCTATGGTCAAAAGTGGCGACCGCGGTTTGACGCTATAACTACGTTCCTTGCTGAGAATTCGCTAAAACTAGCGGCTCATACGTTGCCTATTAGGCGCCTTCACGCGTGGCTATTAGCCTTTTTGGCTCCTCTTTACGCTCAGATCGCACCTATAACGTAAGCGAGCAAAACGACGAGCATTCCGTACTTAATGAGGGCTGATGCTCTTGAAGGAGCGTTACGCGCCAGCGATACGCCGTATAANAGAATCAAATCAGCCAACATNACGATTCCGAGGTANGCAAAACCTAGCATTGAAGTGACGAAAGGTAGTGGNCTTATAGCAACGGCAGCAAGCATAAACAACGCCGCCACCGTAAGAGAGGGAGAGACTCCGTAACGGATAGGCAGTGTCGACGCTCCAACTCGCTTGTCTCCTTGAAGATCCTCGACGTCTTTCACGATTTCGCGCGATGTGATCGCCAA
>JGI24133J20442_1000292_pt1 | contig 15766 bp, 17 predicted proteins | sample BarGraNGADG00311_2_FD_20442 | JGI IMG/M metagenome (IMG submission 20442)
CGGCGGCGGCCGCGATCGGCAAGACGCTCGTCTCCTCGTCGATGATCGACAGGGTGGCCGCCGCTGCGGGTCGAACGCTGAACGAGGTGCCGGTGGGCTTCAAGTGGTTCGTACCGGGCTTGCTCGACGGATCGATCGCCTTCGGCGGTGAGGAGTCAGCAGGGGCGTCGTTCCTGCGTTTTGACGGCTCGGTGTGGACCACGGACAAAGACGGGATCATCCTCGCGCTGCTGGCATCGGAGATCCTGGCCACCACGGGCAAGTCACCTTCCCAGCACTATGACGAGCTCACCGGGCGCTATGGCGACCCTGCCTATGCACGCATGGACGCTCCAGCGACCCGAGATCAGAAGTCCAGGCTTGGAGCGCTCTCGCCTTCAGACGTCACGGCTGACTCCCTTGCAGGAGAGCCGATTACAGCACGCCTGACGGCTGCGCCGGGCAACGGCGCACCAATCGGCGGGCTCAAAGTGACGACCGAGAGCGCCTGGTTTGCCGCACGACCCTCCGGTACTGAAGACGTCTACAAGATCTACGCCGAGTCCTTCAGGGGCCCAGAGCACCTCGCGCTGGTTCAGGCCGAAGCACAAGAACTCGTCTCCGCTGCTCTCAAGTCCTGAGGGAGACCGCGCCGCCGGTGACGTAGGTCGTGATCGCGGTTCGCAGGGCGTCGTGTTCCGGGCCGAGCGCAGTTGCCTCGTCCCGCCACTTCTCGATCGGGTACAACCACACGGCTCGATTCACGAGTTTCGGCGGCTCCCAGTCGTACCGTGGCCAGACGTGAGCGTGTAAGAAGGCATCGGCGTTGCCGAGAATCTCGAGGTTGACTCGCCGAAAGGCTGGATCGGCTTCTCTGCACGCCCACTCTACGGCCTCACCAAGGTCGGCCATGCTCGCCAAGTACGCAGACCTTTCGATCCTCGACAGGTCGGAAAGTCGCTCAGCCTCAGGGTTATCGGTGAGCAATACGCAGTAGCCCGGAAGCCACTGCGGGTCGCCCATCACCGCGAACCCGCCAGGCATTCGGGCAATAACCGTCGGGTTCTCACCGCGTAGCGCCGAGCCGATTCGATCTTCTCGCCAGTCAGTCATGGGCGCACACTAGCGCCGGACCTGAAGCCTGGCATCGTGATCGGGCTAGCGGTTCAGGCTGCGAGCTCGTGGTGGTTGATCGGGTGGGTGGCGTACTGCCGGTGGTGGGGGTCGGTCCAGGTGCAGTCGCCGTCCCTGGTCATGGTCAGGGTCCAGCCGGCGTGGTGTTTGACCCGGTGGTGGTGTTTGCACAGGCTGACCAGGTTCCAGATCGCGGTTGGCCCGCCGCGGGAGAACGGGATGACGTGGTCGGGTTCGCATCGTTTGGCGTTGCGGTTGCAGCCGGGGAACCTGCAGTGGCCGTCGCGTTGTCGGATGAAGCGGCGCATCGCCCGGTTGGGCAGGTATTCGGTGATGGCGGTCTCGATGACCACGCCGGTGTGTTCGTCGAACAGGACCCGGGCGATGCGGGTGTCGAACCGGTCCATGATCCCGGCGACGATGTCGCCGCCGATGACGCCGATGCCGGGGATCTCGTAGCCCATGGCGCAGATCTGGGCCCATGAGGGTTCGACCAGCGGGTTCGGGTCCGGGGTGGGTTGGCCGAAGTCGTCGGTGTTGGCCAGTGGGTTCAGGTAGCCAAGTGCGGCGCCATCGCGGCCACCGCCATTGGGTTGCCCGCCATTGGGTTGCCCGCCGTGGGGTTGCCCGCCGTGGGGTTGCCCACCGTGGGGTTGCCCACCGACCAGCAGGTCGCGTTCGAGGGCGTCGTCCGGTTCGTCGACGGTGACGGTCTGGACCGGGATCATCAAGGTGACGGTGGTGCTCACCTGCACGTTGGTCAGCATCAGGTCGACCAGGGCGTCGGCCCGGGCTTGTTCCAGGGTGCGGGTCGGGTCGTCGCCGTGCATGGTGTGGGCCAGGTCGTCGATCGCGGCCCAGCACGCGGCGGAGTCCGCTGCGGGCAGTGAGGCCACCCAAGTGGTCAGGCCGGGGACGTGGGAGGGGTAGGCGTGGACGAACCGGTCGAGGCGTTCCTTGGCGGCCTTGACCCGCAGGGCGTCGGCGTCGATGCGGGCCAGCACCCTCCGGACCCGTTTGGTGACCGCTCCGGGTGCTTCGGCCAGCACGGCGGGGTGGATCAGGGCCTCGACCCCCGCGCAGGACGCGGCGCTGGCCTCGGACAGCTCTGTGGCGATGATGGTGGCCCGCCAGACATCGAGGTTCCCGGTGCTCATCGCGGCCAACGTCAGTGGGAGCTTGGATGCGAGGGCGGCGGCGGTCTCGACCTTGCGGCTGGCCGCGACCGGTCCCATCGCCAGCGCCGGCCCGAAGCAGTCCGAGGCGAACTCACTGACATGGCCGACACCGTGATCAACCTCGACCCAGGCGCCGGTGCCGTCTTGCTCTTCTTCCCGGCCGGCGTACTGCGCGACCCGCAGGGCCTGCACCGCCGACGCCGCGTTGATCACCTGCTGGGCGCCGTCGACCTCAGCGGCGAGGTCCAACGAGGCCATGGACGTCGACCCGACTTGGGCGTCCTCGAAGGCCTGCCGCATCAACGCGAGAGCCTGCGAGAACTTGTCGATCATGTGTTCTAGTATACGTCAACCGACCGACAGCCACAAGTCTTATCCACAGCGAATGTCGTTGCAGCACAACGTATTTCATGTTGGAGTCTGCCCGTGCTAAGGCTCCGACCTCAACCCAACAGCAGGGGCAGCTGGGCGAGCAACGATCCCTGGTCGTCGGCCAGGGCAACCTCCAAGGGCAGCAGCTCCCAGCGACAGAGGAACACGATGCCGCCATCCTCGTCGTCCGACGCCACCGCGTGACGCCACCTGGCCGGCAGCTCCTCCGTTGCCTCCAGAACCCAGTAGCTCGTCTGCCTTGTCCGCCCCGACGCCGGGTGTGGGCTTTCAACGATTCCCAACTCAGTCACCACGCGCACAGTGTCCAGACCGGTCTCTTCCTTGACCTCGCGCAACGCCGCCTCTTTGCGCGACTCCGTCGAACGGATGCCGCCGGCAGGCACCTGGGTGCCCATCTCCGGAAGGCCCTCGAGGTCGAACACCAACAGCTCGATTCCATCTCCAAGCCGTCGCACGACGTACGCCGCAACCCTTGGACGTATCGACGGCTGGTCTCTCACGACTCAGCCGTCAAGGCCGGCCTCTGCCTTGCGTGCAAGATCTGCCCACTGCGTCTCATGGGTCGGCGGCACCTGGACCCACGCCTTCATGGGGCGGCCGGCCATCGGCTCGAACAGATGCGCGGCCGCGAGGGCCAAGGCGCTTGCATGCGCATCACCCTCCAGCTTGAACACCATGTCATCACCGTAGAGACCCGCGAACGCCTTCCCGCCCCGGCGCTTGATCGAAGGCATGCCGAACATGGAGGCGCCGACAATGTCCAGCTCGTTCTTGAGCTCGTCGACGAGCACGTCGAACCGCGCGCGGCCGGCCTCGGTGGGCTGGGCCATCTTCGGTGGTTCCGTCATGGCCCGACTCTAGCGCCGAGGCGAGGTCTCGCCCTGGGCACAGAGGGCACCCCGGTTACGGCAGCTGCCCCTGCCTCTCATCCAGGTTTCAGCAGAATCGAGGGAGGTGATGCGCCAGCTGACGCCCCCACCAGGGCCAGTCATGGCTGACGTCATTACCCCAGATGTCCAGCTGGTGCGCAATTCCTTTGCCACTCAACAACTCTGCGAACCTCCGTGTCGACGGCAGCGCCCCCGTGGGATGTGCTTCTTGCTCCCCCTGACCGCACACGAGCAAGATCGAGAGGCGCCTGCGCAGCCAGTCCAGGTGGTCTTCATCGAGACTGGCAACGTAGTCGGTGGGGTTGGTGAAGTACGTCCCAGCCCCCTGCTGGCCCCATGCGTGCCAGGTCCCCACGTCATAGTTGCCCGACAGCCCGATCGCCAAGGGGGCCAGATCTGCTCTTTGGAAGGCGAACTGCATGGCTTGGTAGGCGCCAACCGACGCCCCCAGGGTGATGATGTCTTCGTGCCCTCCGAGGATCTCGAACATCGCGGGGACCACCGCCTGCTCGAGCCATCCTTGGTATAGCGCGTGATCCTGCGCACTCTTCGCAACCGACACAGACTGCCCGGACGGCGCCCCCGCGTCGAACGCGTCAACGCAGAAGAACGTCACGCGCCCCTCGTCGACCAACCACTGCACGGCCGTGATCATGCCGTTGTCAGCGAAGTCCTCCGCGCGACCTCCCTCACTCGGGAACACCAGCACCGGACGGCCGTAGTGGCCGTGCCGAATCACGCCCAGTCCTCTGTCGGACGCGGGGAGGCTCAGCTCAACACGCTCGCCCTGCACCCCATCATCTTTGCGCACGGTGTCAGCCTTGCGCAGCCGATCAGCCTTGTGAAGCGGAGGTCACGTCCGCATCGACGCCTCCAGGAACAGGCTGTTCCTCAGAACAACGCGCTCATCAGCGCTCGACGGGCCTTCAGCACGCGCTCGTCGTGCGCGCCGACGACCGCGAAAAGTTCCACCAGGTGCTCACGCACGGTGTCACGCTCATCGCCCTCGGTCGCGCGGACCGTGTCGATCAGTCGAACGAAGGCGTCCTCGACGTGGCCCCCAAGGACGTCAAGGTCGGCCATCAGCATCTGGGCTGCGACATCGGTGGGGTCTTCTGCCGCCGCCGCACGAGCCGCCTGGAGGTCGACACCGGCGGTGCGCTGCATGAGCTTGACCTGGGCCAAGCCGACCGCTGCATCGCCGTCAGCCGCGTTCAGCGCCAACGCCTTGGTGTAGGCCGCGGCTGCGGCGTCAAGGTCGTCGCGCTCGATCGCGTCGAACGCCTCTTGGTGCAGGGGTGGCAGCTCGGGCTCCACCTCAGCCTCACCGGGCTCCTCGAGTGCAAACCGGCCGGTCACGCCGTGCTCGGCCGCAAGCTTGAGCAGCTCGTCCACGTAGACACGCACCTGCTCCGCAGACTGAGCGCCCAGGAACAGCGGCACCGGTTGACCTGCCACCAGCCCCAGCGTCATGGGCACGGACTGGACCTGGAACGCTTGCAGCAGGCCAGGATTGACGTCGACGTCGACCGAGACGACCTGGAACCGCCCTTCGTACGACGCCGCCACGGACGTGACCACCTGGACAAAGTCCGTAGAGGCGGGCATCCGCTGCGACCACAGGACCACGACCGCCGGAACCTTCTGGGTACCCGTGACGATGGCCTGGAAGCCGCCGTCCGTGCCCTGGATAACCAGTCCGTTGCCTGCTGCCGGTCCGGGCGCGGGTGTCGACTGGCTGAGCGTGGACAGGTCCACGGCGCCGCGAAAGGAAGCCGAGCTGGTGGGGTGCGAAGTCATAGGCTCATTGTCCCTGACATCGACCCGATCACGAGCCCGACCCTGCGACGACCTGTTCGGAGGCCGCAACCAACGTGGCTCTGCCCGTCTCACGCGGCACGGAGAACACCACGAACTCCACGGTGGTGATCGAGGCTGACTTGGTGACCTTCTTCTTGCCACTGAGCAGGACAAACGCTTTGTTGGCAACGGTGTTGACGGCCTGACCCGACTTCACCGCGAAGGAGTCCGTACGGAGGATGACGCCGAAAACCAGCGCGCCACCGTCGGCCTGCCGCACGGCATACACCGAGTGGGGAACGACTTTGTGGACCTGGGAGAACTTCGCCTGGGTAACCACCGACTTGGCGACTGCCGCCGCTCGGACGCGCACCTGGGATGAGAAGGGGTCGGCGGCGAACGGTGGCGCCGTCACGGGCTTGGCCGGAAAGGCCATCGCCTCGGCGTAGGCCTTCAGCATCGCGGTATCACTCACGGCGAGCCCCTTGCCGTCCGTCACCAACGGGGAACCTTGGTTCAACGGATCGAAGGGTTTGACTGTGGATGCCGGCATCATCGTCGCCGATGCGGTGATGCGGTATGGCGTGGAGGCATCGGGAGACAGGAGCAGGTGCAGGACGGGAAGGCTGCCCTCCGCGGCCACGGTCTGGGCGACCATGACCCGGGGATAGCCAAAACCTCGCGGGACGGCCAGAAGCAAGGGCTTCTCGGGTGTCAGGAGGGGGGAGTCTGCGGCCGAAGGCTGGATCGCCGCGAGCCTGATCCGCGCCTTCGCGGCCCGCAGCCCTTGATCCGCGTATGCCGTGCTGAGCGCCGCTTGGGCGGCCACACCAGTGGTCGTTGCCCCCTGTTGGGCGGCAGCGAAGTCCCTGGTGAGGATGCGTTCGGCCTGTTCGACGGTCAGCGGCGCCAAGGCTGGGTTCGCTTTGGGCGCCTCATGGATGCCCAGCGCGGCGCGAGCCGCCCCACATCCGGCGACGGACGAGCTGCCGACAACGGCGACGATGGACAGGGCGATGGCGCGTACAACGCGGGTCATGTCCTCACCCGTGACCTTCGGGTCCGAACGGCATGGGCCCATCGTGCCGTGCGGCGGCTGTTCGACACGTCATTGAGCGCGAACGCGGCGACGATCGCACCGATCACGGCCGCGGCGAGCGCCTCGAAGAACCAGGGTCTCTGCGCCCAGGTCAACGTCACCGTGACGTTCGTCAGGGCGGTGGCATCACCCGATGTGAGCACTGCTGTCTCGGGTCCCCGGCCCTGACCGACAAGGAGCTCCGCCGAACCCGCGCCCTTGCTGGAGACTCGCCAGATGTCGGCCGTACTGATGTCATGCAGTGAACCAGTCCCTGAGACGCGAAGATCCAGGGTACCGGCCGGAAAGTGCACTCCGCTGACCGTGGACACCGCGGACTTCGCCAGGACCGCGCCGGCATCAGTGGACGGAGCTGCGGCCAGCCACACCGCCCCCCCATCGCCACGGGTCGCCTTGATCCGCACCGGAAGGTTGAGGGAGTTGAGAATGCCCGGCTCGACGACGATGGCGCCGGTCGCCTTCGAGGTAGCGCTGAAATGCACCTCACCCGCAGGGCCAAGCTTGAGCGCTGTCCACGCTCCGAGAGCTGCCAGGGCAAGGCCCAGCACAGCCAGGACAGCGCCGAGAGCCCGTCGTGCTGGTGCTGGCACGGGCAGTCTTTCTGTTGACGGTGGTCGAGTTGATGGTGCTGTAACCAGTCTAGAACCGTGCCGGCTCTCGGTAGACGCCCCAGACGCCGCGCAACGCATTGCAGATCTCACCCAATGTGGCCTCCGCCCGGACCGCATCCAGCATGGCCGGAACCATGTTCTGCGACGTCCCCGCGACCTCCACCAGGTGTCGGACGGCGGCAGTGACCGTGGCTTCGTCGCGGGCAGCCTTGCGGGCGGCCAGCATCGACACCTGCTCCCGTTCGACCTCGTGGCTGACCCGCAGGATCTCCAGCTCGCTGCTCACGGACTCGGTGTGGCAGTTGACACCGACCACCTTCTTCTCGCCCTTCTCCAGAGCGATCTGATAGTTGAATGCGGCGTCGGCGATCTCGGACATGAACCAGCCATCCTCGATGCCACGAAGGATGCCGGACGTCATGGGGCCGACGGGGTGTTCGATCGATCCGTCCGGGCCCGGTTTGCGACCCAGCTCTCCCATGGCCCGGATCTTGTCGAAGATCAGCTCCGCTTCGGCTTCGATCCGGTCGGTGAGTGCCTCGACGTACCATGAGCCGCCAAGAGGATCGGCGACATTGACGACACCTGTCTCCTCCATGATCACCTGCTGGGTGCGGAGCGCGACCTCGGCCGACTGCTCGGTCGGCAGGGCCAACGTCTCGTCAAGAGCGTTGGTGTGCAAGGAGTTCGTGCCACCCAGGACCGCAGCGAGCGCCTGCACCGCCGTGCGCACGACGTTGTTGATCGGCTGCTGGGCAGTGAGCGACACACCAGCGGTCTGCGTGTGGAATCGCAGCCACTGCGCCTTGTCCGTCTTGGCGTGATAGGTGTCACGCATCCAACGCGCCCAGATCCTGCGGGCGGCACGGAACTTGGCGATCTCCTCGAAGAAGTCCAGGTGGCTGTCGAAGAAGAAGGAGAGTCCGGGGGCGAAGACGTCGACGTCCATGCCGCGGGAAAGCCCCAGCTCCACGTAGCCGAACCCGTCGGCAAGGGTGAACGCGAGCTCCTGGGCGGCGGTCGATCCGGCCTCACGGATGTGGTACCCGGAGACCGACAACGGCTTGTACGCCGGGATGTTGGTGGTGCAGTACTCCATCAGGTCGCCGATGAGACGCAGATGGGGCTCGGGCTCGAACAGCCACTCCTTCTGGGCGATGTACTCCTTGAAGATGTCCGTCTGGAGCGTGCCGTTCAGGAGTCCCGGATCGACGCCCTGTCGTTCGGCCGCAACGATGTACATGCAGAACACCGGGACCGCCGGGCCGCTGATCGTCATCGACGTCGTCACGCCGCCGAGCGGGATGTCCTTGAACAGGGTCTCCATGTCGGCCGCCGAGTCGATGGCAACGCCGCAGTGACCCACCTCGCCCAGGCTCAGGGACTCGTCGGAGTCACGGCCCATCAGGGTGGGCATGTCGAAGGCCACGCTGAGGCCGCCGCCGCCACGCGCCAGAATCATCTTGTATCGCTCGTTGGTCTGCTCGGCGTTGCCGAAGCCGGCAAACTGCCGGATGGTCCACGGGCGACCGCGGTATCCGGTGGCGTGCAGCCCCCGCGTGAAGGGGAACTCCCCCGGCCAGCCAATCCGTTCAAAACCCGGGATGGCCGCTGCCACCTCTTCGTCGGAGCCTGAAGGCCCGTAGACGGGGTCGACCTGCACCCCGGACAGCGTTGTGAAGTCCGCTCTGCGCACGAGGCCCTTGGCAAGGGCGGCGTCATACCTCTGTTGCCAACGCGACTGGCCGGAATTCGGGGGGTCGGTGGGCTGCGGGCTCTCCGTGGTCTCCGTGTTCATGGCGACAATTTACTAGGACGTCCTACTAAATGTCACGACCCATCCCAAGGACTGACGTGAAGAGTGCCCCACATCCCCCTAACCGCTGAAATCGCCGGCCGCGATGCGGACTTTGCGAAGCAGCGCGAACAACTGCTCGTGCTCGGCTTCGGTCAGAGCGCCCAGGCTGAACCCGGTGGCAAGCAGTTCCTTGGTGGCCGCTTCCATGACCTCACGACCCCGGGGCGTGATCGACGCGAGCATTCCGCGACCGTCGTCAGGGTTGGGCGTCCGCTCCACCAGGCCTTGGGCCGCCAAGCGCTGAACGATGTTGGTGACGCTGGTGGGATGGACCATCAGTCGCCGCCCGATCTTGCTCATCGGCAGGCGCCCCTGGCGGCTGAACGCCAGCAGGACCAAGGCCTCGTATCGCGCGAAGGTCAGTCCGTGTCGACCAACCGCTGCGTCGAAGTCGCCGAGAAGCAGCTGCTGAACGCGCATGATCGAGGTTGCCGAAGCCATGGCGACCGGTTGGGAGCGTGCACCCCAACGAGAGCGCCAGAGGTCGGCCGCACGACGGATCGGGTCGAACTGGAGCGCAACGAGCTTATCCACGGCTGACACGCTAGCGGTCGGCCGCTCGGTGCCGACGGACCATTCGCATCTCGAGTGCACCGGTGACCTCTTGCGCCCTGGTGGCGCCCTCGATCCTGAAGCCGTGTCGGTCATAGAACCGTTGCGCCCTGGCGTTCTCCGCGGCGACCCACAGGGTCAGGTCCCTGTCGCCGGCCGTCGCCTGGATCAGGTCGTCAGCCACTCCGCTGCCCTGCTGCTGTGCCACGACGTTGATCGAGTAGAGCTCCCAGGCTGTTGGGGCGTCTGGATCACGAGTGGCGCCGGCTGCGGCCAACCCGATGATCTCCCCCGTCTCATCGAGCGCCGCCGCAACCTTGGCCCCGGCCTCGTCGACCTCGAGCCTTAGCCTCCGGCGACCCACCGACGGTTCGTCAATGCTGCTGGCGTTCAAGGGCTCGCTCCAAGCGCTCCACCTTGGCGGTGAGCTCCCCCTCGAACCCCGGGCGGATGTCGGCTTTGAGGACGAGGCTGACCCTCGGGCCGAACTCTCCAACGGCCTCGCAGGCTCGGCGCACAACGTCCATGCACTCGTCCCAGGTCCCCTCGACCGAGGTGAACATCGAGTCGGTCCGGTTGGGAAGCCCCGAGTCACGCACGACCCTGACGGCCGCTGCCACGGCCTCACTGACCGAACCGGTGGAGCCATCGGAACCGGACGGGGCGACAGAGAAGGCAATCAGCATGTTCCCGAGCCTAGGCCCTAGTGTCATGGGCGTGGCTTGGCCTCCGCTGCAGAACTTCGACTGGAGCTCGCGTTCGTGCGGGCTGCACGGTCACGCCACCTACGCCCCGACCGAGCCATCCCTTGCTGCGCGGTTGCAGGTGATCACCCCGTCGGGCCACGCCTGGCGGTGCCTACGCTGTGGCGCCTATGTCCTGGGCCCACCACAAGGTTCGGGCCCCGCCGCTGACGCACCGATCGTGTTACGTGGCAAGGCTCTTCGCGACACCTTCGTCCTGCGGATCCTTGCGGTGGATCACGGCTCCCGCGGCCTCCTGCTGCTCGCTCTGGCATACGGCGTGTGGCGTTTCGACGGATCGCGTGACGCGCTGAAGAAGGTCTTCAACTCCTACCTTCCGGCCCTGGAACCCCTGGCGGAACGCTTCGGCGTCGAGCTCGAGGCCACCGGCCCCGTCCACCTCATCGAACAGGCGTTCACCGCTCGACACTCCACCCTGGTGCTGGTCGCGGTCGGCGTCCTGGCCTACGGCGCGCTTGAACTGGTTGAGGGCATCGGGCTGTGGATCAAGAAACGTTGGGGCGAGTACGTCGCGGTCGTCGCGACGACATTCTTCATCCCCCTCGAGATCCACGAGATCATCGCCAAGGTCACGTGGCTGCGCGTCGGTGCGTTGATCCTCAACGTGTTTGCCATCGGCTATCTGCTGTGGACCAAGCGTCTCTTCGGGCTCCGGGGCGGCCATGCAGCATTCCTGGCAGAACGCCACAGTGAGTCCCTGCTGGAGGTCGAGCAATCCGCTAGCCGCGCAGAGCCACAGACAGCGCAGAGCCATAAACCAGATGACTGAGGCGTTCGCCCGGTGCCATCGTAAGGACATGGATATACGTCAGGTGAACGTGTTCGACGACTCCGAGATCGAGCGCTTCCACGAGGTCACGGAGCGCGCGGAGGCGTTCGAACGTCCTCACCACAGCGGCTGGTCGCTCGACGAGGCAAAGATCGAGCTCCGTCGGCAGGTTCCCACTGAGCGCTCCGAGGTGTGGGCGACATACGTCGAGGGGACCATGGTCGGTGCCATGTCGTTGTGGTTCCCGCAGCTGGACAACCTCACCAAGTGCTGGGGCGCTGTGGGAGTCGACCCGGACCATCGGCGCCGCGGTGTCGGCTCGGCGCTCGTCGCTCAGATCGTCACCCGGATGGCGCAAGAGGGCCGGACAACCATGGTGACGGAGACCGCCTACCCGTTCGACCGCAGGGAGGACCATCCCTACCGCCGGTTCGCCGAGGCCAACGGCTTCACGGTCGCCATCGACGAGATACGCCGAATCCTTCCGCTGCCCGTCGACCCGGCCCTTCTGCAGACATTCGCCGCCGAGGTTGCGCCGCACCACACGGACTACCGGATCGCGTCCTTCGTGGACTCACTGCCCGATGAGCTGGTCGCGTCGTATTGCGCGCTCAGCAACCAGCTTGGCGTCGACGCGCCGACCGGTGACGTGGACTTCGAGGCGGAGTCGATGACGCCGGAGCTCTGGCTCGAGCACGTCGCCAAGGAGAAGGAGATGGGTCGGACCAGACTCTCCACACTCGCGATCGACGGGACCGGCACCGTGGTCGCCTACACGGACCTCATCCTGCCGCCTGAACCGAACGTCGACGTCTGGCAGTGGGGCACGCTCGTCCACCGGGCGCATCGTGGGCATCGGCTGGGCACGGCGGTCAAGGTCCGTAACCTGCAGCAGCTTGCCGCCACGGGCGCCGGACGCGTTCGGGTTCTGACCTGCAACGCAGAGACCAACCACCACATGGTCGACATCAACGTGCGACTCGGTTTCGAAGCCGTCGAGGTTGCTCCGATGTTTGAGCTGCGGATCGACAGCTCCGTCGCCCCGAGGACCGAACAACGTGCTCAGGTCAGCGCTTCGACGACCTGATCAGCCGCGGCATACGGATCTGAGCTTCCGTCGACCACCTGGGCAGCCAGCTCGTCCACACCCTGCCCGTGTCGCAGGTCTCCGATGCGAATACGCAACGCCCGTATGGCGATCGCCTCGATCTCGTCGACCGCTCGACGCACTCGCCGATCACGCAGCGTCCCGGAANCCTCCATCCAGGCCAGGTGATCGTCGATCGCGGCCATGACCTCGGCGATGCCGTCGTCGCGAGCGGCAACNGTCTTGAGCACCGGAGAGCGCCAGAGGTTGGGCTCGCTGCGGTCCCCCAGGCTGATCATGTGCCGGATGTCGCGAACTGTCGCGTCGGCGCCTTCGCGATCCGCCTTGTTGACCACGAAGATGTCACCGATCTCCAGGATTCCGGCCTTGGCCGCCTGGATGCCGTCGCCCATCCCTGGAGCGAGGAGCACCAAAGTGGTATCGGCCAACCCAGCCACCTCGACCTCGCTCTGCCCCACACCCACGGTCTCGACCAGAACGACCTCACATCCCGCGGCGTCCAGGACCCGAAGCGCCTGCGGAGTCGTCCAGGACAGACCACCAAGGTGGCCACGACTGGCCATCGAGCGTATGTACACGTCGGGGTCAAGGGCGTGGTCCTGCATCCGGATACGGTCACCCAGCAACGCTCCGCCGGAGAAGGGCGAGGAGGGGTCAACGGCCAGGATGCCCACCCTCTTGCCTCGAGCTCGCAAGATACCGACCAGCGCGTTGGTCAGCGTGGACTTGCCCACCCCCGGGCTGCCGGTGATGCCGATGATGTGCGCGTGACCGGTGTGCGGCGCGAGAGCCGCCATCACCTCGCGCAGTGCCGGGTGCGCGTCCTCAACAAGCGAGATCAGCCTGGCGACGGCGCGCGGAGCACCTGCCCTGGCCGCATCGACCAGGGCAGGGACGTCAACGGATCGCACGGCCATCAATGGACATCCAGCACTGGTGTCGTCGCTGCGGAGGGCAGTACGGTCGCGGTTGGGATCACTGCTTGGGAACGCGCAGGATCAGTGCGTCGCCCTGACCGCCGCCGCCACAGAGGGCGGCCGCGCCGACACCACCACCACGACGCTGGAGCTCCAGGGCGAGGTGCAACGTGATGCGGGCGCCTGACATGCCGACGGGGTGCCCGATCGCGATCGCGCCGCCGTTGACATTCACCTTGTCGGCGTCGATGCCGAGCTTCTTGGTGGACGCCAGCCCCACCGCGGCGAACGCCTCGTTGATCTCGACCAGGTCAAGGTCAGCAGGCGTGATGCCCTCTCTTGCGCAGGCCTTGGCGATGGCCTGCGCCGGCTGGGTCTGCAGCAGGGAGTCTGGGCCTGCGACAACTCCGTGGGCGCCGATCTCGGCGAGCCACGTGAGGCCCAGCTCTTCGGCTTTGGCCTTGCTCATCACTACGACTGCCGCAGCGCCATCGGAGATCTGCGACGCCGAGGCGGCCGTGATGGTGCCATCCTTGCTGAAAGCCGGGCGGAGTCCACTGAGACTCTCGGCGGTCGTGTTGGGGCGGATGCCCTCGTCGCTCTTGAACTCGATCGGGTCGCCCTTGCGCTGAGGAATCGATACCGCGACGACCTCGTCGTCATACAGCCCGTCCTTCCAGGCACGTGCTGCGAGCTGGTGGCTCCGGGCCGAGAACGCATCCTGCTCGGCGCGGGTGAACTGGACGTCCCCGACGTTGCCGGCCTCGGTCAAGAGCCCCATGCCCTGATCGGTGAACGAGTCCCACAGACCGTCACAGTCCATGTGGTCGCGCAGGGTGACGTTGCCGTACTTGAAGCCCTCGCGGCTCTTCTCCAACAGGTGGGGAGCGTTGGACATCGACTCCTGGCCGCCGGCCACGATGATCTCGAACTCGCCTGCGCGGATCAGCTGGTCGGCGAGGGCGATCGCGTCAATGCCCGAAAGGCACACCTTGTTGATGCTCAGGGCGGGAACGGTCATCGGGATGCCTGCCTTGACCGCTGCCTGGCGTGCGGGGATCTGGCCGGCGCCGGCCGTCAGCACCTGGCCCATGATGACGTAGTCCACCTGGTCGCCGGTCACACCTGCCTTGTCCAGGGCGCCCTTGATGGCTATGGCACCGAGATCTGATCCGGAGAAGTCCTTCAGGGAACCGAGCAGGCGACCGAGCGGGGTACGCGCTCCGGCGACGATCACGGACACGGGACGTTCGCTCATGTGCAGTGCCTCCAACGACAGGTTTGAGTACTGGGCGGGCTGAGCAGCCATACCGACAACCACTGGCTTACCGACAACCCGGGTTTACCGTCACTCTAGCCGCGGCGCACCGCTTGCGGACCACCTTGATCGACAGATCGACCGTCCTGCCCGACTCGACCGGAGACCAGCGTTCAGACACGCATAGGCTGGTGCACATGACTGAGCAGCCAGCAGACCTATTCACCGCGATCGACCACGTGGGTGTGGCCGTGAACGACATCGATGCGGCGATCGCCTTCTATCGCGACACCTATGGGATGAGCCTCGTCCACGAAGAGGTCAACGAGGAGCAGGGCGTCCGCGAGGCAATGATGGCGGTGGGTTCGTCCGGCTCCTGCGTCCAGCTGCTCGCGCCGCTCACGCCGGAGTCAACAATTGCCAAGTTCCTCGACCGCTCGGGCCCCGGAGTCCAGCAGGTGGCCTACCGCGTCGTCGACGTCGACGCTGTGTCGCGAACGTTGCGTGAGCGAGGACTGCGCCTGTTGTTCGAGGCCCCACGCCGCGGCACGTCGAACAGCCGGGTCAACTTCATTCACCCCAAGGACGCGGGTGGCATCCTGGTCGAGCTGGTCGAGCCGGCTGCCTCACCCAGTCACTGAGCCACCCGCCATACAATCGGTGACCCCAACCGCCCGCCAAACGTGCACTACCCCCTCGACGCCGCGCGCCCCACGCACGATCACCCCTTTGGATTGGCACCTCTGCACGTTTGACAGCCGGCGGCCAGCGCCCGAGCCACGGCTGCTGCGTGAGGTGGCCGCGGCGATGGTGCCCCTAGTCCCCGCCTGCGACTCATTCGCCGGGATGGAGCTCGGCGCTGTCGTCGGCCCGTCTCATCCGAAAGCCGCGTCAGGGGCCGGTGCTCGTGGACTCGAGCTCGGCAGCAGTCAGAATGACCAAGGACGCCGTCCAGGCCAGAGGTGCCGGACCGGCAGGGACGCCTGTCGCGAGCACCTTCTCCGGCAAGCTGCCCCACCCGGTGCGGTGCGCGTTCAGCCAGTCCATCCAGTGCTCGGCAATCTCGTGCCGTCCGCTCATCGCAGCCGTGAAGGCGACCAGGGCAGTCTCTGGAGTCCACGAGATCCCGTCCTGCTTCCAACCCGCTCCGGGAGCGAGACCCCCCGCAGGACGCACAGCGTCGGCCTGGTACCGCATCCAGGCGTCCACGACCTTCGGAGATGGCGACTCCGCGAACGGCGGCATGAGGAAGGTGACTGCGGCGTCCAACCCGCCGCCGCCTCGGAACCGCTGGTCGCCGAACCGCTCATAGTCGTCGCCGAACCGCTCGGTGACGCGGGTGAGCAGTCCCGCGGCCGCGGCGCCGGAACGCCGGGCGAGCGCCGGCTCGCCGAGCGCGGCATACATGCTCCCGCTGGCCTGCAGGCCCGCCAGCAGCGGCGCAACCGTGCCCAGC
>JGI24133J20442_1000301_pt1 | contig 15485 bp, 16 predicted proteins | sample BarGraNGADG00311_2_FD_20442 | JGI IMG/M metagenome (IMG submission 20442)
GCGACTCGATCCGGTCGAAACGGAAGAGGCGGACGTCCTCGGCCCGGTGGCACCAGCCCTCGAGGTACCACTGGGCGTCGAAGTTGATCACCCGCATGGGGTCGACGTCACGCTCTGTGGACTCATCGCGCCCCGGGACCAGATAGCGCAGGTGGACACGTCGGCGAGCAGCCAACGCCTCCTGGGCCAGAGCCATCGTCTCCTTGCTCGTCCCCTCATCGATCACCACCTGGATGCGTGAGCTCCCCGCGGCCGCAGAGCCGGTCGCTGCCTCCAGCTTGGCAAGGGCGCGCACCAGGGCGTCCCGCTCGCCGATCCCGGGGACCGCGGCAAGTGCGCGCAGGCCCACGATCAGGGCAAGGGCCTCGTCGACGCCGAGACGCAAGGGTCTCTTGATGGTGTCCGCATTACCCAGGAACACCCTGCCGCTCTCCCACTCCGCCTCGATCAGATCACCGTGGTAGCCGCCCGGCGTGCCGCACAGGAACAACAGCGCCAGATCGGCCTCGACCTGCGCCGGGGTCACCCCGAACTCGCGCGCCACCTCCTCGATCTCGACCCCCTGACGGTTGAGCAGCCACGGCACCATCGTCAGAAGTCGCGACAGCCGGGTGGTGGCCGACTCGGATACGTGCCTCTTGGCGTTCATTCACCGGCCTCATCGCTGCTGGGCACGGGGTCGAGCGCTCCGGTCAGCCTGCGGATCACGGACTCTCTGAGCTCGGTGGGGTTCTCGACCACGACGTCGGGGCCGAAGCTGCTGATCTCGTCGGCAAAGGCCTCGGTGTCGGTGAAGTCGATGCCGACCTGCGACCAGGTTTCGTTGATGTCCCCGACGGTGACCGCCCGCCGGCGCAGGCTGTGCCCCGCGCCCACCCGCACCCGCAGAACTGCCGGCTGGGGGTCGCGCTCGACGGCCATGTTGCTGATCATCGCCTTGGGCTGATGGTCGGCCGGCACCTCGTATGCCGCCGGCTTGCCCTCGGTGGCGACCTCGCCCTCAATCCTGCCCAGCCGGAATACCCGCGGCGCATCTCTGTCGGTATCGAAGCCGGTGAGGTACCAGTGACCATGCCAGGAAGCGATCCCCCACGGCTGGACATGGCGGGTCGTCACCTCACCCGAGCCGGCGGTTCGGTAGGTGAAGACCACCGGAATACGTTCCAGCACAGCCTTCTTCACCTTTTCGAAGGCCGGTTCAGCCGTCCGCACCCGAGGCTCGATACCGATCAGGGATGAGTCGTCGCGCTCGACCCCTGCAGCCTTGAGCTTGCGCAGGGCCTGAGCCGCCGCTCCCGCAAGACTGGCCTGTGCCCAGGCACGGCTGGCCAGGCCCAGAACGGCCAGCTCGTCCGCGGCGAAGGAGATCTCGGGCAGGGCGTATTCGCGGCGGTCGATGCGGTACCCCGGCTCGTCATCGAAGAACACGTCCAGCGGCTCGGTCACGAGCGGGATTCCGAGGTCGCGCAGCTCGTCCTTGTCACGTTCGAACATCCGGTCGAAGGCCTCATCTGAAGCGGTCGTGCCGTACTGCGGCACGGCGTCGCGGATCTTGGCCTTGGACAGGGGCATTCGCGTGTAGAGCAGACAGATCACCAGGTTGAGCAGACGCTCGGTCTTGACGGCTGCGTTGGGCTGGGTGCTCATGAGGCAAGACGCTACCGGACCACGGTGCCCCACGTGAGGTGTCACCGGCACTACTGTTCGTGACGTGATCCAGTGGCGCGAGGCAAGGGTCGAACGGGTACGGGCGCGGTGGCCCGGCGCGATCGAGTACGACGTGTCGTTGCGCGGTCCCGCGAGTGACACCGTCACGGCTCTGGCCTATACCGACCTGGTCGGTGAGCCTGTCCCCGGCGACCGTGTCCTGCTCAATGTCGGGGCTCTGGATCGCGGTCTGGGCACTGGTGGGATGGCGCTCATCGTGGCCATCCCTGACCGCTTGCCGGCCGACCCCCGGCCGACGCCTGGCCACGTCGTGAAGGCGCGCTATACGCCGATGCAGACGATGGTTCTCGGGGTCGACGAGCAGGAGAGCCCGCACCACGAGGTGCTGCGCAATGCCACGGGGATCAACGCCATGCCCGTCATCATGGCCGACCTGCACTCGGCCGTGCCGGCGATCCTGGCGGGCCTGCGCGACGCCGCGCCCGAGGTTCGGGCCGTCTACGTGATGACAGACGGTGGCGCCCTGCCGATCGCGTTCTCTCGCACGGTGGCCGGTCTGTGCGAGGCCGGCTGGCTCGCCGGCACGGTCACGGTGGGTCAGTCCTTCGGCGGCGACCTCGAGGCCGTCAACCTCCACACCGGCCTCCTGGCCGCGGCTCACGTCCTGCACGCCAACGTGGCGATCGTCGCCCAGGGGCCGGGCAACCTGGGCACCGGCTCCCCATGGGGGTACTCCGGCGCGGCGACAGGGGAGGCGGTCAACGCCGCCGCGGTGCTCGGCGGGCGGGCCATCGGCTCACTGCGGGTCTCCGAAGCCGACGAACGCGAACGCCACCGCGGCATCTCCCATCACAGCCTGACCGCATATGGCCGCGTGGCCATGGCCCCGGCCGACATACCTGTCCCATTGCTGGGCGGAGCGTTCGGCAACGTCGTCCTTCACCAGGCGCGCGACCTTGTCCGGGACAGCGCCGGTCGACTTCAGCTGCACGAGGTGGACACCTCGGGTCTGTTTGACGCGCTCGCCTCGAGCCCGGTGCGGCTGTCAACGATGGGACGTGGCCTTGACCAGGATGAGGCGTCCTTCCTGGCTGCCGCAGCCGCCGGTCGTTTCGCCGCAACCCTGCTCGTTCATCGAGGCTGATCCGCTGAGCCTGACTCGTTGACGCCGTGACGCACGTATGCCGTGCCCTCCGGAGTGGAGGCGCACGGCATACGTCGCGGATGGGGCTCTGTTCGGCTCAGTGCGCGTCGACCAGGTCCACGACGAAGATGAGGGTCTCGCCCGGCTTGATGGCACCACCGGCGCCGCGGTCGCCATAGGCGAGGTTGGCGGGGATGGTCAGCTTGCGACGGCCGCCGACCTTCATGCCGACGATGCCGTCGTCCCAACCCTTGATGACCTGACCGACGCCCAGACGGAAGTCCAGCGGCGCACCGCGGTTCCAGGAGGCGTCGAACTCCTCACCGGTCGAGTGTGCGACACCGACATAGTGCGCGCTGACGGTGTCACCGCTCTTGGCCTGGACGCCATCGCCCGCCTTGAGGTCCTCGATGACCAGATCAGTGGGGGCGACGTCGCCGGGGAAGTCGATCTCGGGCTTGGTGGTGCTGGGGTCAAAACCCATGATGTGTGGTCCTTTCGGGCGGGAGTTGAGCGAGTAGACCGCGGTGGAGGTCAGGTGGCGGCAAGGATGTCGACCACGAACACGAGCGTGTCGGTTCCCTTGATGCCGGCTTGGGGGTTGCCGGCCTTGCCGTAGCCCTCGGCCGGCGGCAGAACGAGCAGCACGCGACTACCAACGGTCTGACCCACGATGCCTTTGTCGAAGCCCGGGACGAGCTGGCCCTTGCCCACGGGCTGGTTGAGCAGATTGCCCGAGGCATACGAGGAGTCGAACACCTTGCCGGTGCCGTAGACCAGACCGGTGTAGGCAGCGGTGAGCACCTGACCTGCCTGGACCACCGGGCCGTCGCCCTTGATCAGCAGCTGAGCGACCAGCGTGGTTGAAGGCTTGGTCTTGGGCACGGTCACGACCGGGACGCCCTTGGCGTCCTCTTTCACGGTCGGCAGTCCGGCCTTGGGGGTAACGGCAGCGCCGGTGGCAGTCTTCAACGGTGTGCTGGCTGAGACCAGGTCGATCAAGAAGAGGATGGTGTCGGTAGGACCGATGGTCGGGGGGTTGCCCTGGGCACCAAAGGCGTCCGCCGGGGGGATGGCGACCAGCAAACGGGAGCCGACCTGCTGGCCGATCAGTCCCTTGGACAGACCGGGTAGCAGCGAAGCCGCCGAAAGGTCTTGGGAGACCGCCCCCTTGCCGAAGTTGGACTCGATCTGCTTGCCGTCCTTGCCGTTGACGATGATGTAGTTGAACTTGATCGAGTTGGCCTTGGTGAGCTTGGCGCCCTTGCCAACAGTGACGACCTTGGTCGTCGTCGCCTTGACGGTCAGCGGCTTGGTCTTGAAGGTCACGATGGGTGCCGCGGTAGTGCCACCAACCGTGACGACGTCCAGAGGGTTGGCGTTGGCGTCAGCCTTTCCCGAACCGCAGGCCGCCAAGAAGACCAGGGGGATGACCACGGCGGATACACGTCGTAAGCGGGAAAGGCGCACGCGAAGACCTTCGATCGTTGGGCGATGGATTCACCACACCATAACGCCGCGACCGGTGTGTTTCCGAATGCGCGCGGTCGGGTGCCGAGCGCTCGCTGCGTGCGCTGCGTCGGCTTGGTCGATCACATGCTCGCGATCAGCCGTTCGACCCGAGCGTCGACCGCGGCAAACGGGTCCTTGCACAGGACCGTCCGCTGGGCCTGGTCATTGAGCTTGAGATGGACCCAGTCGACGGTGAAATCCCGTTTGTGCACTTGGGCGGCGCGGATGAAGTCGCCGCGCAGCTTGGCCCTGGTCGTCTGCGGGGGCAGGTTCTTGGCCTCGAAGATCTCGGGGTCGGAACAGACGCGAGCCGCGTTGCCGCGACGCTGCAGGAGATAGAACAGGCCACGTTCTCGGTTGATGTCGTGGTAGGCGAGATCGATCTGGGCCATCCTGGGACTGGACAGAAGCAGGTCGTGCTTCGCCGCGTACCGCGAGATCAACAGATACTTGATCACCCAGTCGATCTCGGTGCCCACCAGGGCCAGGTCCCCCGTGTCGACCGCAATGAGCGTCCGGTGCCACAGGTCCAGGACGCTCTTGTGGCTCGGGTCGTCCAGTCCCTCGCGGTCGACGAACGCCGCGGCCCGTTCGTAGTACTCGGTCTGGATCTGTACGGCGCTCAGCTCGCGACCGTCAGCGAGCTTGACCTTCTTGCGGCCTGTCAGGTCATGGCTGATCTCACGGATGGCCCGGATCGGGTTCTCCAACGTCAGGTCGGGCATCGACACACCGGCCTCAAACATCCGGAGCACCAGATCGGCCGAGCCAACCTTGAGCATCGTGGTCGTCTCGCTCATGTTGGAGTCGCCCACGATGACATGCAGCCGGCGGTACTTCTCGGCGTCGGCGTGTGGCTCGTCCCTCGTGTTGATGATGGGCCGCGAACGGGTGGTGGCGCTGGAGACGCCCTCCCAGATGTGGTCCGCCCGCTGACTCAGGCAGTATGTCGCCCCGCGTGCCGTGGTCGTGATCTTGCCGGAGCCGCAGGTGACCTGGCGGGTGACCAGGAACGGGATCAGGACGTCGGACAGCTTCTGGAACTCTCCGGCCCTCCCGACGAGGTAGTTCTCGTGACAGCCGTAGGAGTTGCCTGCCGAGTCGGTGTTGTTCTTGAAGACATAGATCTCGCCTGCGATGCCCTCGTCGGTGATCCGTTGCTGGGCGTCGGCCACGAGNCCCTCGACGATGCGCTCNCCGGCCTTGTCGTGAGTNACCAGCTGGCGCACGTCGTCGCATTCGGGNGTGGCGTACTCGGGGTGGCTGCCGACGTCNAGATAGAGCCGGGAACCGTTGGCGAGAAACACGTTTGAGGACCGACCCCAGGACACGACCTTGCGGAAGAGGTAGCGCGCCACCTCATCTGGAGTCAGTCGTCGCTGCCCGCCGAACGTGCACGTGACTCCGTACTCGTTCTCGATACCGAAGATTCGGCGATCCATGGGCTCACTCTAGGCGCGCCGGCACCGCTACGCGCTCGGCGAAACGACGTGTTGCTCCTCGACACATCCGCGAGGGCGTGTTTGGGTGGCGAGACGTTGATCCTGGTGCTCGGCGCAACGTCCTGGCTCCCCCGCGAGGTCGCGCGCGCCGGACTCGCACGCGGCCACGAGGTCGCCTGTCTCGCGCGCGGCGAGTCCGGACAGGCTCCCCCGAGCGGCCACCTTCGTGCGCGCCGACCGAGCTGAGGAGACGGCATACGAGCAGGTGTGTGCCCGTGACTGGGACGGGGTCGTGGACGTCTCGTATGCCGGATTTGGAGCCCGCAACACCGATGCGGCAGCCGCAGCCGGCTTGGTCTGCCGGCCGCTGCAGCAGACCCTCGCCGACGTCCTCGACCGGGAGGTCGCGCAGGGCCCTGGCCGCGACGATCGGGCCGGTCTTTCTCCACAGGATGAGCGCCTGCTGATCACGGCCGCCCGCAGATGATCGCGGTTGCCCGCAGACGATCGTGGTTGCCACCTTGACGCTAACTAGTCACATGGGATGATTGGTCACGTGACTGCCTCACCGGGAACCCTGAACGAGGCCTCAGGCGACCCGGATCGCACCCCCGAAGAACCCAGCACTGCTGCCTTCGGCATGTTGTCGAGGGCGCAGGCCCTGGCCGATCGCCTTCAGGCGGATGTTGAGGCAGAAGTTGCAACATTGCGCGCCGACGCCCGCGCGGCCCACGACGAGGCGAGGNGCCTGCTTGCCGACGCCTCCAGCGTCCACGACGACGCCCTCAGCGCCCAGCGTTCCGCTCACTCCCGCCTGCAGGAGGCGCAGGAGGAGTCGGCTCAGCTCATTGCCGACGCCGCGGACCAGGCCACGCTGGTTGCCGACGCCGCTGCCAGGACGAGCGAGAACCTTGTTGCCAGCACCCAGGTCGAGGCCGCTGAGGTTCGGACAAACATCCTGGCGGAGGCGCTACGGCTGCAGGGCCTGGCGGCCACCGAGCTCGAACAGGTCCGAGAGAGCAACGCCGCGCTGCAGGCTGAGACCACGGCGAACATCGAGTCCCAACGGCTGCAGGTCAATGCCGAGCTGCAGCAGCTGGGCGAGGAGGCAGCACAGCATGCCACCTCGATCCGGGCTGCCGCCGAAGAGTTCGCGAACGATGCGCGGGAGCGAGCAACCGCAGAAGCCGACGCGGCGCGTGCCGCGACGACACAAGAGCTCGAGCAAGCACGGGCCGAGACAACCGCGCTCAGATCGACCTCCGCCGCCGAGATCGCCTCCGCGCGAGATGCCGCGACAGCGGAGGCGGATCGCGTCCTGGGTGATGCTGCCGACCACATGCAGTGGGCCCAAAACACCGTTCGCTCCCTGCTGTCGACGGCCGAGGCCGAGGCCGAGCTGACGCGCTTGGCCGGCCACGCCAGGAACGCTGCTCATCTGACCGCTCGACGACGACGCCTGCAGGACGTCATCTCGCGCATCGCCCTGCGCGCACGAACGGCCTTGGCCGAAGCCTCTGCCGAAGCCGAACGAATGCGCGCCCAGGCGAATGCTGTTCTCGAGGCGGCCGACAAGGACACCATCGCCACTGGCGAGCACGCGCGGGCGCACGCCGAGAGGGTCATCAGCGAGGCTGACCTGACGGCTCAGGCACGGCTGGAACGCTCCCAGCGGCGACTGGACGAGGCCGAGGGCGGCGCCAAGGTGCTACGTGAACGGGCCGCGGCGGAGGTGGCTCGACTGCAGACCGAGGCCCACGAGCACCGCCGGGCGGTCCGCGAGGAGGCGACGACGATACTTGCGGCTGCCCGCGCCGACGCGGACACCAGCCGGGCCGAGGCACGTGATCTCCTCGCCCACGCCCGCGCGGAGGTGGCAGTCCTTTCACAACGACGCGATGACATCACCGAACAGCTCGGCCACCTCTCGGGTGTCATCGAGGCCCTCGCCGTGTCCGAACACCCAGCGGCCGTTGCCATGCTCTCTGCAACCGTTGCGCATAGCTCTGAGCCCATTCCCGAGAACCCAACACCCCATCCATCCCTCACCACCGAAGCGACGACAGGAATCCGATGACTGACCCCAACGCCCATTTCCGCAGTGTCCTACGCGGATACGACCCAGCTCAGGTGGACCAGCTCATGCATGAGCTTTCACAGGCAGCTGCGGCAGCTCAGCAGGAGGCCGCCGAGCGCACCATCCAGGTCAGCAAGCTCGAGGCCTCGACTGCCCAGCTCAGGAGCGAGATCGAACGTCACGTCCAACAGCTCCGTGCCCTGGAAGAGGCACAGATGAAGGCCGCGGCGCCCACCTACGCTGGTCTCGGCGAGCGCATCGGCTCCATCCTGGCGCTGGCGGACAAGGAAGCCGCCGAGATGCGGACACGGGCTCAGGCAGACGCCGCAAACCACCACGCGCTGGCTGACGAGAGCGCTCACGCGACGCGTCAGAGCGCGGACGACTACGCGACGGAGACACGCAGCGCCGTCGATGCCGACGTCGCCAGGATCGTGGAGGACGCCAAACGGCACGCTGACAGCCTCCTGGACGACGCCGACCGCGAGGCCATGGCGCGACGGGAAGAAGCCGAAGCCGTCTACGAGCGGGCCCGCGCCAAGTCCGCCGCTGCGGCCGTCGACTTCGAGACCACTCTGGCCGCCCGCCGCGACGCGTCGGCGTTGGAGCTCGTCGCCGAGATCGCCGCCGCCGAGCAGCAGCTGGCCGATGTCCAGCTGCGGTCGGAGCAGACCCGCAGCGAATCAGAGCAGGCGCAGCAGGAAGCGGCGTCGAGGTCTGGCCAGCAGCTCGAGCAGGCGACCACGCACGCCCAGACGCTGGTGGCCGAGGCGAAGGTCAAGGCCGACCGCATCCGGGCCGACTCCGAACGCGAGCTCGCTGCCGCGACCCAGCGACGCGACAGCATCAACGCGCAGCTCACCAATGTCCGCCAGATGCTGGCGACGCTCGGCGGTGTGGCGATGATCGCGCCGATCGAGGCGGCAGAAACCGTTCCCGACGAGACCGAGGCCACTGCCGAAGTCGAGCTGCCCCAGGTGGTGACCGCCGCCCAGGATATCGAGAACACGACTCAGACGGACGATGACCCTGCTATCGACGAGCTGACGGTCGAGGAGCGTGCGGACGACGCGGCCGACGAAGACGCGAACCATGAGGTCAACGGCGACAAGGCGGACGACAAGGCGGACGACAAGGCGGACGACAAGGCGGACGACAAGGCATCGGGCTCAAGTCGGAAGGTCGGCTCGAAGCGCTGAGTCTGCACCGAGGGCGGGTTCGTGCCTAGGTCAGATGGGCGAAGGACGAAGGTTCGGCGGCAAGAAACTCCGACAGTGTCATCGGACGCTGACCGGTGAGGTGTTCGATGGTGTGACTGGTCACCGAGCCCTCGCCGGTGTCCAGCATCAGGTACGAGCCGATCCAGCTGTCGACCAACCAGTCAGGGTGGCCCGCCCTCGACTCTGTGGCCTCTGCAAGAGTCTCGGCGTGGTATGTGATCGCCCTGCGAGTGGCCTTGGTCAGGATCCGCGCAGTCTCGTGCAGGTCGATGGCGTGAGGTCCGGACACGTCGTAGATCTGTCCCTCATGGCCGGGCTCGGTCAGCAGGACAGCGGCCAGTCGCGCCACGTCGGCTCGAGCGACCCAGGCCACGCGACCATGTCCGGCCGGAGCGCGGATCACCCCGTCAGGCCGCACGAACCGGGGCGCGGCGTCGGCATACAGGGTGTTCCGCATCGAGGTGAGGCTGATCCCGGCGTCGCGGATGGCCTGCTCAGTTGCTCCGTGGTCACGTGCGTAGGGGAACGTCGCATCGGGCGCGGCGCCCATGAACGAGGTGTAGACGATGCGTTCGACGCCGGCGAGGCGCGCACCCTCGATGGCCTTGCGGTGCAACGAGACCCGATCAGGATCCTCATACCCGGACACAAGAAACAGCGTGTTGGTGCCGTCCAGGGCTCGGGCCATCGCCTCTGAGTCCTCATATGACGCTGTGGCGACCTCCGCGCCGGGCAGCTGCGGCGCCCGAGCAGGATCGCGGACGATCAACCGCTGCTCCAGACCTCGCGCCGACAGCTCGCGGGCAACCCGGCCACCGAGCCCTCCGGTGGCACCGGTCACCGAGATGGTCATGACGGATCTGGCTCAGAGGGGTCGACGCCAGCAGCCTCGCCGGATGGTGAAGCCTCGCCGGTCAACGTGTCGTGACGCCCGGGCGCCGCGTCATCGTCGGCAGGCACGTCCTTCGTGGGGTTCTCGCTGCTCAGGAGCGCCTCGAGCAACGGCCCAGCCAGACGGCGGAAGGTGCGCCGGGGCCGCTCCCGGTCCAGAACTGCGAACTCGAGCTGGGCCACGGTCAGGGTGCGTGAGGGCCCACCGCTCGGGTCCTGCCCCAGCAGCTCGACAGCCAGCGCCAGAGCATCACCGAGGTTCATGCTTGGCCTCCACCGCTCCTTGAGACCAGCGGTGATGTGCTCGCCGGTTCCACCCATCGCGATGAACCCCTGCTCGTCGGCGACCGAGCCGTCATACATCAAGCGGTAGATCTGGTCCTCGTCGGCGTTCTCACCGACCTCGGCAACGACAATCTCGACCTCGTACGGCTTTGACTCCTGGGTGAAGACCGCGCCGAGCGTCTGTGCATAGGCATTGGCCAGTCCCCGCGCCGTAACGTCCCTGCGATCGTAGGAGTAGCCACGCAGATCCGCATAGCGCACACCGGCCACGCGCAGGTTCTCGAACTCGTTGTACTTGCCGACAGCAGCGAAGGCGATCCGGTCGTAGATCTCGGACACCTTGTGCAGAGCGCGAGAGGGGTTGTCGGCGACGAACGCGATGCCCCGGTCATAGCCCAGAACCACGACGGAGCGGCCGCGGGCGATCCCCTTGCGCGCGAAATCGGCCCGATCCTTCATCAGCTGCTCGGGCGAGACGTAGAACGGCATGGTCATCGGGCACCTCCGGGGTTGCCGCGGCGGTCGGCCACGATGAGCTCGACAACGGCGGCCAGCGCGTCGTCGTCCAGGAACCGCAGCCCGCCGGCTTCCACCACAGCAAGGGTCGGCCAGATTCGTCGACCGAGGTCAGGACCGCCGGTCGCCGAGTCATCGTCCGCAGCGTCATAGAGCGCCTCGACAGCAACGCGGGTGGCGGTGGCCGAGTCCAGGCCCGGCCGCCAGAGCTTCTTCATGGCACCGCGGGCAAAGAGCGAGCCTGAGCCGACGCTGTGATGGTCATGCTCCTCGTAGCAGCCACCGGTCACGTCATAGGAGAAGATCCGGCCCGCCATGGCGTCGAGATCGAATCCCGCGAACATCGGGACGACGGACAAGCCCTGCATGGCCATCGCCAGGTTCGCCCGGATCATCGAGGCGAGCCGGTTGGCCTTGCCCTCGACCGACAGCAGCGTCCCCTCGATCTTCTCGTAGTGCTCGAGCTCGACCTGGAACAGCTTCACCACCTCGATGGCAAGGCCCGCGGTTCCGGCAATCCCGACAGCGGAGTACTCGTCAGCTGCAAACACCTTGTCCATGTCACGGTTGGCGATCAGGTTGCCCATGGTGGCTCGACGGTCCCCTGCCATGACGACGCCGCCCTCATAGGTGAGCGCCACGATCGTCGTTCCGTGCGGCGCCTCGACCGTGCCGCCCACGGGCAGTGCACGGCGCGAGGGCAGCAGCTCAGGAGAGTGCGCGCTGATGAACTCGGTGAAGGACGAGGAACCGGTCGTCATGAACGCCGCGGGCAGTCGACCGGCGCCGCCGAATCCGAGACTCACTGGCCACCCTTCTGGACGAAGCCGCGCACGAACTCTTCCGCATTGGCTTCCAGAACCCCATCGATCTCGTCCAGAACGCTGTCGATGTCATCGTCGAGGGCGTCCTTGCGTGCCGTCGCCTCGGGGCTCGCTGCTGCGGGCGCGGGCGCCTCCTCGGGGGTCTCGTCGCGACGCTGTGGTCGGCTGTGTTCCTGGCTTGGCATCCGTCCTCCAAGGGCGATCATCGGGGCCGGCAGACGCCGGACATCCTTTGTCATCGGCAGCCTAGTCGGATCTCACCGACCGGCTGCGGCCAATTCCTGCAACAGGGTTGACGCGTCGGGGCTGCGGTCAATCAGGTCGCCGACGCCTTCACGGGTACCACGCAGCGGTTCGAGCATGGGAACCCGCTGCAGGGCCGTCTGGCCGGGCACGTCGAAGATCACCGAGTCCCATGACGCAGCGGCAATCTCAGCAGGGTACTTCTCCAGGCAGCGCCCCCGGAAGTAGGCGCGCGTGTCCTCTGGCGGGTTGCTGATGGCTGCCTCCACCGCCTCATCCTCCATCAGCGACTCGATCCGGCCACGCTGCAGGAGGCGGTGGAACAGGCCCTTCTCGGGCCGGACGTCCGACCACTGGATGTCGATCGCCCTGAGCCGGTGATCCGACCACTCCAGCCCGTCCCTGTCCCGATAACCCTGCAAGAGGGTGAGCTTGGCGACCCAGTCGATCTCGCGCGCGCACTCCATGGGGTCGCGCTCGAGCTTGGTGAGCACCGAGGACCAGCGCGACATCACCTCTGCAGTGTCGGCATCGATAGCTCCGGCGTGACGTGCCTGCAGATAGGCATCGGCCTGCTCGAAGTAGGCCCACAGCAGCTGGACCGCGGTCATGGTGCGGCCGTCGCGAAGCTCGACAAGGGTCTGCAGGCTCGGGTCGTGTGAGACCGCATGCAGCGTGGCCACCGGTTTGCGGACACTCAGGTCGACGGTGAGCGCCTGGTCCTCGATCATCGTCAGGACCAGGCTGGTCGTGCCCATCTTGAGCAGACTCGCGACGTCGCACTGATTTGCGTCGCCGATGATCACGTGCAGCCGGCGATAGAGATCGGCCACCGCATGTGGCTCGTCCCGCGTGTTGATGATGGGCCGCTTGAGAGTCGTCTCGAGCCCGACCTCGACCTCGAAGAAGTCCGACCGCTGGGCGATCTGGAACCCGGACGTTGCCGAGTCCTGGCCAATGCCAACCCTGCCCGCGCCGCACATCACCTGTCGCGCCACGAAGAAGGGGATCAGGTGGCGGCTGATGTCGGAGAACGGAGTCGCCCTGGGCATCAGGTAGTTCTCATGGGTGCCGTATGACGCGCCCTTGCCGTCGGTGTTGTTCTTGTAGAGGTTCACACCGGCGGCCCCTGGCACCGACGACAGGCGCCGGACCGACTCCAGCATGATCCGCTCCCCTGCCCGATCCCAGCGCACGGCCGCACGGGGTGAGGTGACCTCGGGCGAGCTGTACTCCGGATGCGCGTGGTCGACATACAGGCGGGCGCCGTTGGTGAGAACGATGTTGGCCAGTGTCGGGTCTTCCTCGTCGGTCAGCTGGCTGGCATCTGCATGCGCCCGGTCGATCTCGAAGCCTCGCGCATCGCGCAGCGGCATCTCGTCCTCGTAGTCCCAGCTGGCCCGACCGGCGCGTCGACCTCGCAGGCTGCCGTAGGCATTGACGACGGATCCGGACAGCAGCATCGGGTTCGCGGTGGGATCCCCCGGCACGGAGATGCCGTACTCCGTCTCGATCCCCATCACCCGGCGCACGGTCATGGCGCCAGCCTAGGCGAATCGCAACCTTGCGGGCGGCATGATGAGCCGGTGAGAACTCGACGCCCCATCGCCACCACTCGCATGCCTCTACGGACCCGGGTCTTCACGATGGCCTTCGACCGCTTCGTGCACGAGTCGATCGTCGGTATGGACCTCGCCCACATTCGCAGGAGTCGCGCCAAGGTCACCCCTGCCGTCCCCCCGTTCACCTGGATCACCGGTCCGGTCTTCGGCGACGTCTCGCGCGCGGACACAGGATTCCCGGCGCGTGACCGGCACGAGGTGCCACTGCGGGTATACCGTCCGGGCGTTTACCGTCCGGCGGGGTCGCGAGAGCTGCTTCCGGTGATCGTGTTCTTCCATGGTGGGGGCTGGGTGCTGGGCAACACCCGCATGTACGACCCGTTGTGCACGTTCCTGGCTCGAGCCGTCGGCGCGGTCGTGGTCAGTGTCGACTACCGTATGGCGCCCGAACACCGTGCACCGAAGGCTGTGCATGACTGCGTCGACGCCGTCCGCTGGCTCGGGGAACACGCAGAGTCGTTGGGTGGCAACGGTTCTCGCCTTGCCGTGTCAGGTGACAGTGCCGGCGGTAACTTGTCAGCGATCGTGTGTCAGGTGCTCCGGGGCGAGGGCGGACCGCGGATCGCGCACCAGGCGCTGCTGTATCCAGCCACCGATGCGACCTTGAGCCAGCCGTCCATCGTGGAACACGCTGACGCTCCGATCCTCACCCGTCCAAAGATCGACGCATTCCTCGCGCACTACCTGGGTCCGGACGGTCTCTCAGCCGATGACCCGCTGGTCTCGCCCTTGTGGGCTACCAGCCATGCGGACCTTCCGCCCGCGCTCGTCCAGACCGCGGATCTCGATCCGCTACGCGACGAAGGCAGGCTGTATGCCGAAAGGCTGGCTGCCGCCGGGGTGCCCGTCCGGCACACCAACTATGTCGGGGTCCCCCACGGATTCGCGAGCTTTCCAGGGGCGACGAACATCGGACAGCAGCACCGGGCCGAGCTGGTCGGTGAGCTGCGTCGACATCTGTACCCGTGAACGAAGGCCCGCCAGTTGTTAGGGTCGGCCCCGTGCGCATCGCTTTGGGTCTGGCCTACGACACCGCCCTCATCTGCATCTTCGCCGCCATCGGTCGGCGCAGCCACGCCGAGACCGGCGCCCTGCTCAGCGTCCTGACAACCGCATGGCCCTTCCTGGCGGGTATGGCGGCCGGCTGGCTGATCTCCCTGCTCGCCTTGCGCCGCGCCCCCCTGACATTGATCGCCGGCATACCCGTCTGGCTCTGCGCGGTGACCATCGGCATGGCGTTGCGGGGTCTGACCCACGCCGGCACAGCGTTCTCGTTCATCGTGGTGGCCACCCTCTTCCTGGGCACGATGCTCTTGGGCTGGCGTGCGGTGGCGATGCTCATATCCCGCCGAGCGCTCAAGACCCAGGCCACGACGGACATGAGCAAGATCAGCACATGAGCAAGATCACTGTGCGCCCTGCCGAATCGGCTGATCTGGTTGCAGTTGCTGCGATCTATGCCGAGGCCGTCCACACCGGTGTGGCAACGTTCGACATCGAGGAACCGCCGCATGCCTACTGGCAGGCCAAGGTCGACAGCACCGGGGTGGGTGATCACTTCTTGGTGGCCCGCGACGAGAACACGGTGCTTGGATTCGCATACTCGGGAGTGTTCCGGTCCCGGCCTGCCTACGGACGCACCCGCGAGACGTCGATCTACCTCGCGCCGGCCGCCTCAGGTCGTGGCCTCGGGACCCGGCTCTTCAGCGCGCTGCTCGACCTACTCCGCAAGGATCAAGTCCATCTCGTCGTTTCCGTCGTGGCACAACCGAATCCGGCTAGCAATGCCCTGCACCGCAAGCTCAGTTTCACTGAGGTGGGGACACTCGACGAGGTCGGCTTCAAGTTCGGGAAGTACGTCAGCACGACATGGTTCCAGCTGCGTCTGACCTGAACGCTCACAGCGCCCAGACACAGAATGTCGCCTAGAGGTACTGGCCCGTATTGGCGACGTTGTCGATGGAACGACCCGGCTCGGTGCCGTCCTTGCCGGTGATCAGGGTGCGGATGTAGACGATGCGCTCGCCCTTCTTGCCAGAGA
>JGI24133J20442_1000303_pt1 | contig 15431 bp, 12 predicted proteins | sample BarGraNGADG00311_2_FD_20442 | JGI IMG/M metagenome (IMG submission 20442)
CCAGCCACGCGGTCGCGTGGACCAGAGCTAGTCGACCGGCGCCGGCTCGCAGGCCTTCCCGGCCTCGTCGCCGGCGCACATGCAGCTCCAGACGGGAGCGTAGACACGATCGACCTCGGCCGAGTAGGCGTCGAGGTCGGCACGCAGCTCGGTGAACATGCTTTCGGCACCCGGATGCGTGGGACTGGCGCCGGTGAGCGCCATGATCTCCCGCGACTGCTCGGGGTTGTCGATGAGCATGCAGGGCATGAGCAGGTTGTGGTTGAACGGCTGGCGCTTGCGGATCTCGCGGAAATACGGCGAGTTGAACGCCTCCAGGAGGCTCACGTCGCGGATGTTGTCGGTGGCGAAGTGAGTGAAGATGCACGGCTCGACCCAGCCCTCGCTCGTGATGTGCGCGTAGTGCCTGCCGGCGATGCAGCCTTGGACCCAGGGGGCGTCGCCCCAGAAGTCGACCGGGAAGATCGGCTTCATGTCGCGCACGCGGTGAATGGCGATGCGGAACTCGTTGCGCTCCTCCGGCGTGAGCATCATCGCGGTGCTCGGGTCGCGACCTACCGGCATGTAGAGGAAGTGCCAGCTGATCATGGCGCCCTTCTCGACGAGCGGGTCGATGAACTCGTCGCTGATGAGGATCCGCCAGTTGTTCCTGGCCACGGTGACCGAGTAGCCGAAGGGTACGCCGGCCTCGCCAAGACGGTCCATGACCTCCATCACCTGCCGGTGCACGCCGGGCCCGCGCCGCAGGTCGGTCATCTCCGGCGTGCCTTCGATGCTGAGCATGGGAGCCACGTTGCCCACCTCGGCCAGCTCGTCGACCAGGTCCTGGTCAAGGAGCGTGCCGTTGGTGAACACCTGGAAGTAGGCGTCCTCGTTCTCACGCACGAAGTCGAGCAGCCCGTCGTACATCAACGGCTCGCCGCCCAGCATGGTAAACAGAAAGACGCCCATGTCGTTGCCCTCGTCGACGATCTTCTGGAGAAGGTCGCGGTCGAGGTCCTGGTCGGGCGAGTACTCCGCCGCGTAGCAGCCGTCGCAGGTGAGATTGCAGCGCATCGTGGGGCTCATGAGGACAGTCATCGGCGCCATCATGCCCGTCCGCTCCATAAGGTCTGTCCGCCTGCCGGAACCGCGAAGAAGTGTGTTGACGATAAGACATTCGATGAAACGGTCGCGACAGCGCGGGCTGAGCTTGGTGGTGACGTACCGGGCCATGGAGAGGGCCGGATGGTCGTCCCTGACCTTCTCGGCGACGAAACGCACTGAGCCCTTGTAGTGGTCCGGGGTGATCTTCTCGGCGAGCCGGAACGCACTGACGATCTTGGTCTTGTCGTCGCTCGAAGCCAGCTTCAGCATCTGGTTGATGACCTGCCTCTGCATAGCAGTGTATAGGCCATCGCTGCGACTCATAGATCTCCTCCCTTCTGGCGATGCGCCCACGGCTTGCGGGCACGCGGTGCGGCCGGCATGACCAGCACGAGGAAAGGAGTACCGGGAGTACCGGGGCAGGGCGGCGGGTGCAGTGACCGCCTCGAGACGTCGGCTTCCTCTCACTATCCGTGGACAACCGTGTTCGTAGTCTACCACCGCGGTCAGGCGTGGCGACGAAGGGTCAGCGCCTCGATTCCTGCGGCCGCGAAAGGTTTGCCCACCCTGATTCGTCGTAGTCGGTGGGAAAGATCTTGACGCCACGAGAGGAAGGCATTCTCGCGGCGCACGCTCCCGCGCCACGTCGTCTCTTCGGATGGTGTCAGACGCCTCCAGCTGCCAAGCTGGCTGGCTGGCTGGCCGCGCCCGACCGCTCCACACCGGCGCGAGCGGCCCTGCGCGTTGCCTCCGCCAGCAACACTTGGCCTGCCAATTCGTCTAGAAGCCCTTATCTTTCTCGCGCGACCCGCCGATAGAGACCCTGAACGATAAAGGCAAACTTGCCGTGAGGCAGGGACGCAAAGCCAGAGGTCTTGGATGATCAAGATAGCTCGGTTGCCGAACCCGATCTTCGCGGTCGCGAACCTCGCCTTCAGCATCCGGCGCCAGGCTAGCGTCCCTTTCCTCACGCCAAGGGTGAACCCGAACAGCGTCCTCCGGCCTTGAGCAAGCCGGTAGGCCCACGGAGCACTGGTGTGGAGGCGATGAAGATGAAAGCAAAGATCCTCTTCCTGGCCGTCGCGCTGCTGTGTCTGCTGGCCTTGCCGGTCACGGCACTGGCCAAGGACGACAGCGACGACAGCAAGATCGACTCGAGCGTCACCACGGTCCTCGAGGCCACAGGTGGAGACGACGCGGTCCCCGTCCTCGTCTACACGGAGCCCGACGCCACCGGCGTCGTGCAGGAGGCCTTGCCGGCCGGCGCCGAGACGACGGAGTTCCCGCGCTTCGACGCCGTGGCGGCATACTTGACGCCCGATGAGATCGCAGCTCTCTCTCAGGAGAGTGCCGTCCAGATGATCGTCGCCGACAACCCGGTCTTCGGCCTCGACTACAAGAGCTCGATGGACGTCACCAACCTCGCCATCGGGCTTGGTGACGTGACGCCGCCGGCCGACGGCGGACCGGACGGCAGCGGCGTCGGCGTCGCCATTGTCGACAGCGGCGTCGCCACCACGTCCGACCTCGGCAAGAGCCGGATCGTGGGCTGGAAGGACTTCGTCAACAAGAAGAAGGCACCTTACGACGACGCCGGGCACGGCACCTTCGTGGCCGGCCTCATCGCCGGCGACGGCACGGCGTCCCTGCCCCTCGAGGACGGCGGCTACGCCACGATGCAGTTCCGCGGCGTCGCACCGGCCGCCGACATCGTCGGCATCAAGGTGCTCGACAACACGGGCCAGGGTCGCGCCTCAGCGGTCATGGCCGGCGTGATCTGGGCGGTCGCCCACAAGAGCGACTACGGCATCCGCGTGATCAACCTCTCGATCGGCAGTAACCCCGTAGCCCCCGTGCAGTACGACCCCATCGCTCGCGCCGTCGAGTTCGCCTGGAAGCATGGCATTACGGTCGTCTGTGCCGCCGGTAACGAGGGCGAGTTCGGCCCCGGCGGTATCCTGTCGCCAGGCAACAGCCCGTATGTGCTCACCGTCGGAGCCACCGACACTCGCCAGACGCCAACGCCCGGCGACGACGTGATGACCTACTACAGCTCCATCGGCCCCACCCTGTTCGACGAGTTTGCCAAGCCAGACGTGGTGGCCCCGGGCAACCGCCTCATCTCGGTGCGCATGCCCGGCTCATACATCGACGTCAACTTCCCCCAGAACCTCATCCCGGTGGCCACATACGCTCCGTCGGCCCCGGCCAACACTCAGCCGAGCTACTTGATGCTCTCGGGCACCAGCACCTCCGCCCCCGTCACCGCCGGCGCGGTCGCTCTGCTGCTCGACGCCGATCCGGGCCTCAGCCCAGACGACGTCAAGGTGCGCCTCATGCGCACGGCCGACCCGCTGCCCGGAGCGAGCGTTCATCAGCAGGGCGCCGGCCTGATCGATGTGGACGGGGCCCTGGCCGACACGTCCAAGGCGAACGGCTACGCGCTGTCGGCCGATCTGGGCGACGGCACAACGATCCTCAGCGATGATGTGTACGCCGCGTGGGATAAGAAGGCATGGACGAAGTACGGATGGACCAAGTTCCGGTGGACCAAGTTCCGGTGGACCAAGTTCCGCTGGACGGGTGTCGCCTGGACCAAGTTCCGCTGGACGAAGTTCCGCTGGACGGACGTCGCCTGGACCAAGTTCCGGTGGACGGACTACCAGTCGACCAAGTTCCGGTGGACGGAGTTCGATTGGACCAAGTTCCGGTGGACGATCCTGCTCGAAGGGCAGTGAGCGCAGGCTCATCCGAGATCGTAGTCCGTGACGAGACGGCCATGCGGAAACGCAGGGCCGTCTCGCTCTACGTGGCGCTGGTCGGCCTTGGGGCTGCGGGCGCCTGCGTCGCCGCCGGAGTAGCCGACCCGGTCCCCTTCACGCTCGACCTGGTGGCGTTCATGATCCTGGCGACGCTCACCGACCTGCGCGAGATCAAGCTTCCGCTGGTCGGCGACGTGACGCTGTCGTTCGTGCCGGTACTGGCCTGCCTCATCGCCCTGGGCCTCTGGCCGGCGATGGCGGTCGCCGCGGTCAGCGGCCTCACCACCTCCTGGGTCACACGCGACCCCCTGAAGATCGTCTTCAACGTCGTCAACTACCTGCTGTCGACGTACCTGTGCGGCTTGCTGTACCTCAGCCTTACCCCGGCAGGCGGAGACTTCATGAGCAAAGTCCTGCCGACCTTCGCGGCGACGATCGTCGACTTCGCGGTGCACACCGTGTTGCTGGCAGGGGTCATCTCTCTGGTCACCCAGGATGGTCCGATACGCGTCTGGCGTCAGAGCTACCAGTGGGCGCTGCCGGGCTACCTCGCGGGATCGACCCTCGCACTCCTCGTGGCGGCTCTCTACCTGTGGCTGGGCGTGCCGGGCATGCTGCTCGGGATCCCGCCCCTCTACCTGATCTACTACTCCTACGACATCTACGTGAAACGTGCTCGGGAGCGGGCGACGTTCGATGCCGAGCGCGACTCGTTCCACGAGGAACTGGCCACGTCGGTCAAGCTGCACGACGAGCTCCGCGCGGCGCAGCTGAAGGTGGCGGCCGAGATCGAGCGCGCGCGGCGCATCCAGACCGACCTCCTCCCCGCCTCCACACCGGAGGTCGAAGGGCTCCGGCTCGAGCAGCGCATCGCCTTCCTCGGCGAAATGGGCGGTGACTACTACGACTACATCCCGTTCGGCGATGGGCGTCTGGGCATCGTCTGCGGCGATGTGATGGGCAAGGGCCTCGCGGCGGCGCTCATCATGGCCATGGCTCGCTCGCTGTTGCACGACGCCATCGCTCCCGGAAAACGGCCGGGCGATATCCTCGCCGAGGTCAACGACGGCCTGACGCGCGACCTCGAGGGCCAGCGACTGCCCTACTTCCTCACGCTGGCCCTGGCCGTCTACGACCCGGGCACGAAGAGCGTGACGATCGCCGGCGGCGGCCACAACCCGGTACTCGTGTGCGGCGCCGACGGCGTGCGCCAGGTGCCGTCGCGCGGCGCTGCCCTGGGTGTGCGCACCGGCCTGCGGTTCCCCGAGGACGAGATCTCGCTGGCCGTGGGCGATGCCGTGGCCCTGTACACGGACGGCCTCACCGAGGCGAGGAGCCCGGCCAACGAACTCTTCGGAATGGAAAGGCTGGAGGCGTCGTTCGAACGTTGTCGTGAGCACTCACTTGATGAGACACTGGAAGCGGTCTGGGAGGACATCGCCGCTTTCCGCGACGGCGTCTCACCCAGCGACGACGCCACCCTGTTGCTGGCGCGACTCGCCTGAGCCGCTCCCGCGATGCGGCAGACGCACGACATCGAACGGGGGGAGTAGTGGCTGAACCAACGGCCGATTTGCCGGCGTCACTGCAGGTCTTCCGCTACACGCTCGGCGACACGAGAGTCCACGCCGTCATCGGCGAGCTCGACGCCGGGCTGCCGCAGGACGACCTGGTGGCGCACGCCGTGGAAGCTCTCACCCGCGCCACCTTCATGTGCTACGCGGTCTCGCAACCGGACGACTTCGTCGCCGATGAGCTGTGCTTCGTCCCCCAGGGCAAGCGCTGTGACATCCTGAGCATCCGCACCAACGGTTGGCAGCGACACCACGGCGACCACAGACGCAGTCTGGTCGAGATACTCAACAACCTCGCCGCGGCCGTGGCTTGCGGCAAGCTCCGCATCTTGGACGACAAGGAGCTTATCCGGGAGACCAGGACGGGAAAACGGCTGCTCCAATTCGCCATCGACGACTCAGCCTCCCTGGCGGCCGCCCGTGAAGCCGTGGACGTGGTGCTGGAGGAATCCGGAATCGATGTCGCCACGCGCAAGCGCACCACCCTGTGCATCTCCGAGGCGGTCACCAACATGCTGCTGCACGGCGGCGGGAGCGGCGGCATGACCTTGCGCCGCCTTGACGACCGCCTCCGTGTGGTCGTTGCCGACGACGGGCCGGGCCTGAGTTTCCTCAACTGGATCAAGCCGCCGACGGCGAATGGCCAGGCATCCATGGGGTACGGGTTCAAGATCATTCTCGACTATCTGGACGCCGTGGGGCTGCATACCGGCCCCGCGGGCACGACGCTTTTACTCGACCGCAAAACCGACTGAGGCAGGAAGTATGCTGCGGACATCGATCGACCAGGGCCCGGCGCCCACCGTCTACCTTGCCGGCGAGATGGACCTCGACTGCGCCGACACGCTGCGGGAGGCCGTTACCACGGCCGCCGCCGGCGCGCAGACCGTGGTCCTCGACTTTGCCGGCGTGGAGTTCATCGACTCCTCGGGCACGGGCATCTTCGTGCGCCTGTGTCTCGACATGGGCAGCCAGGGTACTCCGCTCATCGCCCGTAACCTCTCCCCCGCCGTGGGCGGCGTCTTCGACATGCTGCGCGTGCGCGAACTCGTCGGCGATGCCGTGTTCCCCGACTGAGGACGGCGGCAGAGCCTGGAACCGCGCGTCAGGTGCTGTGCAACGGCCCCAAGCCGGACAGCGTCACAACGGTGGCGGCATCGTAGGAATCGCTGACGTTGGCCACGCAGGCCTCGCCGCGCAAGAAGTCGCCCTCGCGCGTGACCATGGTGAGAGCCATGGACGAACCGTTGACCAGATGGCCGCGAAACTCATCCAGGTCAGCGGGAGACTCAACGCACAGGCGCCAAGCCGTATCCGTGGAATCCTCGCGGAGCACACGCGCACTGACGAAGCCGAGGTCGCGGCGATCGTACTTGATCCTCAGAAGTCGCTGTGTCGTCATGCTCTGCCGGGCCTCCGCTGTATTCGGGTCGGCACCCTGTTCATAGGCTTCGACCGACGATGCGGCTGAAGCCCTCCACGTCTCCTGCTATCGGCGGCGCGCAAGGGGGCTTGAGCGACGCGCTGCGGCATGCGTTGTCCGATCTGACAGACTCAGTGTGCCCCGTGCCGCTTCAGTCAGACGATGATCTTCGCTAACGCCGTTCCTCGTGTTCAAGGAGGGTGACGCGCCGCAGCTTTGACGACGAGCCGCGACCGACGACGCACGGCGGCGCCGGACCATGCCTGGAAGATGGTGGCGAGGGTCAGAATCGAACTGACGACACCGCGCTTTTCAGTCCCGCCTAGCCGTGCCTGCGGTGCCCTTCCAGCCGCGCGTTCGACGCACAGCGTGTGCAGGCCGTCGCCCTCGGGCAACGTCCAACCGGCCGAGGCAAAGTAGGTCGTCGCGCCCTGTGTCGCGTCGAGCCACAGGGACCAAGCAGGGCCGTCGTTGCTCAGACGAAGACGGCAACCGTCCCCTCTCTGCCAAGATAGCGCGCGAGGGTCATTCCGGACCCGGAACTCGTGGAGCGGCCGCAGCGGCGGCGGTTCACCTCCGAGTGCAAGCTGCGCATCCTGTGCGATGTAGATGGTCTCTCGCGCCCAGGTGACGTCGGCGCTCTTCTGCGCCGCGAGAACCTCTACTCTTCCCCAGCTCTCCACCTGGCGCAGGCAGCGGGACCAGGGTGCCCTGGAGGCCCTCTCCCGGCCCCGGGGGCGTAAGCCGGCGGAGGCCCCCCTTGCGGCGCAGATCGCGGAGCTGCGCCGGCGCCTCACGCGCCGCGAGACTCAGCTTGAGAAGGCCCGCCGGGTGATCGCGGTCCAGGGAAACTTCCAGCGGACGCATCCCCAGCGAGCAGTAGACAGCCGGGAAGCGGCGCGGCGCTGAAACGCCGAAACGTTCGGCGACAGTGACTCGAGCCTTGCGAGCCCGCCGCAAAACACGGTTCTTCGCTGAAACCGGCTGTCACATCCCCGCGCCGGACTGGCCTTTGGCGACCTGGACTGAACGGGCACGTCGCCAGGCCGTGCTGTCTCGACGCCCTTGTCCCACCACGCGAATTGTCAACCTCAACCTTGACGCGTCTTTCTCACGCAAGTAGTCTCTTCGAGTCTGGGACCAGGGTGACAGTCAGGGGATCCCAGAAAGGGGGTCCATGTATCGCGCACGGTATCGCGCCCGCATGTCCGTTCGTACGGGGCTGGTCCTGCTGATTCTGGCCGTGTTGCCATCAGCGACTGCGGCATGCACATTCTCCATGAACCCGAGCACCGACTATCCCCCGTAGAGACACTAGGGCAGCTCCCTTCAGGCTGCACTGTCCATGAGACTAGATCAGTGTAGAAAGGAAAGCGGAGACAAACGTATGCAAGCATTTGACAACATATTCATCTGGCTCAACGGTTACCTTTGGGGACCCGTTATGCTCATTCTCCTCTTCGGTACCCACTTATTCCTGACCTATCGAACTCGCTTCATTCAAAGATACATTCTCAAGGCAATCAAACTCTCCGTCACCAGAGAAAAAGGCGCAGAGGGTGATGTGAGTCCATTTGGCGCTCTTACGACTGCTCTCGCCGCGACCATTGGTACAGGGAATATCGTTGGAGTAGCAACCGCTATCGGCCTTGGCGGTCCTGGCGCCGTACTGTGGATGTGGCTAACGGGGGTATTCGGGATTGCTACCAAATACTCTGAGGCTTTGCTAGCCGTCAAGTACCGAGTCAAGACCATCGATGGGACAATGCTTGGTGGTCCGATGTACGCTCTCGAGAACGGGCTCGGCCAGAAATGGCTTGGGGTATTGTTCTGCATATTCACTGGAATTGCGGCTTTTGGGATTGGCAACACAGTCCAAGCCAACTCCGTTTCCGGCTTGGTGTACGAGACATTCCACATCCCTGCCTATATCACCGGTATTCTTATGGCCATCCTCACAGCAATCGTCATTCTCGGTGGCGTAAAGAGTATTGCGGCCGTCTGCGAGAGGCTTGTGCCTTTTATGGCTATCTTCTACGTCACTGGCTGTGCCATCATCTTGATCATGAATGCCGAGTACGTAGGGCCTGCCATAGCCGAAATCGTCAGATCAGCCTTTTCACCTCGAGCAGCTGGCGGTGGATTCATCGGAGCAACGTTCATGATGGCCGCTCGATACGGAGTTGCCCGCGGTTTGTTCTCCAATGAGTCCGGGTTGGGATCAGCTCCGATCGTCGCCGCCGCTGCTCAGACGAGGAATCCCGTCCGACAGGCCCTCGTCTCTTCTACCGGAACCTTCTGGGATACCGTAGTGGTCTGCGCAATGACCGGGCTCGTCATAGTCAGCAGTACTCTGAGCGCTCCTGCTAAAATGCAGGGAATGCAAGGCGCCGAACTGACTAAAGTAGCGTTTGAACAGATCCCTCTGGTCGGTGCCGTGGTCCTGACCGTGGGCCTCTTGACCTTTGTGTTTTCAACGATCCTTGGCTGGTCGTATTACGGCGAACGAGCGGCTGAATACTTGTTCGGAAAAGTCATAATTAGGCCTTACCGTATTCTCTGGGTCATTATGGTCTTCGTCGGATCGGTCATGTCTTTGCCTGCCGTTTGGGATATGGCGGATTCGATGAATATCATGATGGCCATACCCAACCTCGTTGCTCTACTTCTCTTGAATGGAGTTATTGTAGCCGAAACGAAGAAGTATCTTTGGGCTGACAACTTGGATGAGCTATCGACGGAACCCATTCGGCTTAGGGGTAGATGAGAAATCGACGGAACCCATTCGATCTAGGGGGGTAGGCGGTTAGCTCCTCCTTCCCTGGCTCCCGCTCCAGTCGTAGCCGAACGTCAGCTCAGCCTCGGTGAGCGGCCCGGCAACCACGGCTTGCTCGACCCGGCGACGGAAGACGAACCCACGACTGCCGGAGCTGCGTCTGTCGAAGCGGAACGTGAGCTCCTCCAGGTAGGACTGCAGGTGGGTCGGGGTGACAGTGGAGCGCAGCCTTGCCCAGTATCGCGTGTACCGCACGCCCGTTGCGCGCGCCAGCCGACGATAGGCGGCGCACGCGCACTGCGTGGCAGGTACCCGGCACCGGGCAACGAGCGTGTGGGAGGCAGGGCTGCCTGAGGTCCGCCTATGCCGGGAAGCGAGCGGGGGCCCCGCAACCTAGTGCGAGGCCCCCGGAAGGCAGGCGACTCCCCTCTTGTGCTTCGGTCCTTCGTCGGCGCCAGCAGCACAGGTATCTTGCTCCTCGATACCACTCCGGACGCGGTCGATCCCAACCACCGCGCCAGCCGGCGCTGGGCCGACGAGCGCACCGTCCGATATGATGCATATGCTTAGCGGTGTTCAGGTGCGACGGTGGGGGTGTGCGTCATGGCCGAGATCGGTCGCGAGCTCAGTTGGTGGTGGGTAGCGCCGTTCGTGGGCTTGCTTCTGTGCATCGCCATTCTGCCGCTTGCCGCCGGCGAGTGGTTCGACAAGCATCGCAACAAGGCTCTGGTGGCCCTTCTGTTCGGACTGCCCGTGGTCATCTTCCTGATCACGCGGTTCGGTCGCTTGGGTGGCGAGGAGATCCTGACGACCGCCGAGGACTACGTCTCATTCATCATGCTCTTGGCCACGCTCTACACGATCGCCGGCGGCATCTTCCTGACCGGCAACCTCCTCGGCACGCCGTTCACCAACGTGGTGTTCTTGGGTATTGGCGCCGTCTTGGCGAGCTTCATCGGCACTACCGGCGCCGCCATGGTGCTCATCCGGCCTCTGCTACGTGCCAACTCCGAGCGCAAACACGTTACGCATGTCGTAGTCTTCGCGACATTCGTCGTCTGCAACCTCGGAGGCCTGCTCACCCCCCTGGGAGACCCCCCGCTCTTCCTGGGGTTCCTCAACGGAGTCGACTTCACGTGGACCCTCCGTCTGTGGCCCCAGTGGCTTCTGGCCAACGGCCTCGTCCTGATTGCTTTCTTCGTTCTCGACACCCATGTGTACCGCAAGGAGGAGCCGCCCTCGGCGCTCAAGGAGGACCTAGCCGACTATGTGCCACTGGGCATCATCGGCAAGCTCAATATCCTGTTGCTGCTGGGCGTGATCGGCACCGTCATCTTGTCTGCACCCCTCAAGCATGCCGGAGAGCTCATCCACTTTCCCTTTCTGCGTGAACTCATCATGCTGCTCCTCCTGCTGGCCTCACTGAGGCTCGGCCCCCAGCGTCCGCGACAGCTGAACGAATTCACCTGGGGTCCTATCAAGGAGGTGGCCATCATCTTCGCGGGCATCTTCGCCGCCATGATCCCGGCGCTGGCGCTGCTCGAGGCAAAGGGGGCGGCACTGGGCCTCACTCAGCCCTGGCAGTACTTCTGGGCGTCTGGCGGGTTGAGCTCTTTCCTCGACAACGCGCCTACCTACCTCACGTTCACTGCCACGGCGCAGGGCTATCTGGGTCTGGGCGGCAACATCGGAGCGCTGATGAGCACGACCACGGCAGCGGGTGCGCCGGCCGTCCCGGCGGCATACCTGGCCGCGATCTCGTGCGGATCGGTGTTCATGGGGGCCAACTCGTACATAGGCAATGCGCCGAACTTCATGGTGAAGTCGATGGCCGAAGAGGCCGGTCTGAAGATGCCGTCGTTTTTCGGCTACATGGGGTATTCCGCGCTCGTGCTCGTCCCCGTGTTCGCCCTGATCACGGTGATCTTCTTCCTCTGAGTCGCATCCTCACTCATTCGGCTGGATATGACCTACGGCCCGGTCTCGCGCAGCTCGGCCCCCATCGTCGTGTCCCCCATGCGGTTGGCAGAGGGCACTCGAGAGCGAACACGCGGCGTCACACGAAACACCGCATTTGCGGGGTTTTGTGGTGGCGAGGGTCAGAATTGAACTGACGACACCGCGATTTTCAGTCGCGTGCTCTACCAACTGAGCTACCTCGCCACGGAGGAACTGGGGGGCTCCAGAGAGCGCGATCCATGCTACCCGCGAGGCTGCGGGCGGTCAACCGACGCTCAGCCCTCCGAGGTGTCGAGCTGCGACTCCAACTGGACGCGCTCAGGATCCTCTTCGGGCAGGAACACCCCGATGAGCTCCTTCTCCTTGCCCGGGGGGAGCAGGCAGAGCACGTAGTCGCCGGGCAGGATCTCGGTGGAGCCGCGCGCCGTCATCGCGTTGCCGGCGCGCACGATCGCCGCCAGAAGCACGCCCTCGGGCAGGTCGATGTCCTGCACGTAGGTGTAGGCGAACGCCGAGTTCTCGCTCACCTCGAGTTCGACTACCTCGATGCGCTCGCGCCTGAGCGAGAGCAGGTGCACGAATTTATGCGTCGGCAGCTCGTGCATGATGAGGTTGAGCATCGCCGTCGTGGCGCAGACGGTGTTCTCCACGCCGAGAAGGTCGAAGGTGGGCTGGTTGTACGGGTTGTTGACCCGCGCCACGACCTTGGGCACGCCATACTTGAGCTTGGCTACCTGGGAGATGATGATGTTGTCCTCGTCGTCGCCGGTGACGGCCACCACCATGTCGGCGCGGCCGATGCCGGCCTTCTCGAGCACCCAGATCTCGGTGCCGTCGCCGAACACGAGGGCGTCGTCACCGAGTCCCTCGGCGATGAGGTCGTAGCGTGTCTTGCGCTGTTCGACGAGCGCGATCTCGTGACCGAGCTGAAGCAACTGGCGCGCCGTGTTGAGGCCCACCTTGCCGCCGCCGACGATGAGCACGAACACGGCTCAGCCCTCCTCGGGAGTGATCTTGCAGGCGCGCACCGCGTCCAGCAGAGACACGCGCACGTCCCTGGTGGGGCACACAGTGCGGATGCCGGCCTGCGCGAAGATCTCGGCGCGCAGCGGATCGTAGACCCTGGCGACGACGCAGCCGATACCGTACTTCTTCTGCGCGATCTGGGCGATGACGATGTTGGTGTTGTCGCCGTCGGTGCAGGCGACGAAAGCCGTGGCGTCTTCGATGCCAGCCTCGCGCAGCACTTCCCAGTCCAGCGCTCGCCCCACCACGAACTCGCCGGGGAACTCGTCGCCGAGCAGATGGAAGGCTTCGGGACTCTCATCGACGATGGAGACCTCGAACCCCTGCGTCACGAGGTCACGGGCGAGGCCGGAGCCAACGCGGCCGCAACCGACGATCAAGACCTGCATGCGTCACCTCTCACGTGGTAGCAGACGGGCCGTCCTGCCCGCCGTCGGTGGCGGCGGGTGGCTTCTTCGGCCCGGGAGCCTGCCGTTGGCTCCCGAGGACCGCCGACCCTTCCGTAGGATAGCCCTTGGGAACCAGGTTCAACAGCACCTCGCAGGGTGCGTGATCGAGAACGTAGTCGGCCGTTCGCCCGAACACCAGGTCGCCGATGCGCCGCTTGCGCATCGTGCCCAGGATGATGACTTCGGAGCGGCGATCGATGGCTTCTTCGACGATCGCCCTGCCGGCCTGCCGGGCCGTGATCACGTGGGGAGTGAACTTGACCTTGAACGCGTCGGCCACGCGACCCGCCATGGCAAGCGCCGTGTCGGCCTTCTCCCGCTCCACGGTGAGGTGGGCGTCGAGCGGCAGGTTGAGCGGCACTTCGATGACGTAGAGGCCGTCGATGGACGACTTCTTCTCGGTGGCGAGCTGGCAGGCGAGAACCATCATCTCGTCGGTGATCCGAGAGCCGACGACGGGGACGAGGATCTGGTCGTAGTCGATGTCCTCGCTCACCGATGCCGGCAGTGGCACGGTCTTCACGGTCTTCGTGAGCGAGTAGCCCTTGGCGCGGCGGTAGAGGATGTACACGACGATACCGACGGCCATCCAGCTCAGGCCGACGGTGCGGCCAGCGGCGTGCGTGAGCACGACGACCACCCACACCGTCGCCGTCCCCAGGGCACCGACCACGGCGAGCACGGGGATGCTCGTTCCCCGGAACGGGATGTTGATCGGCGTCCGCCAAGGTCGCTCCGCGTCGGGCATCTTGAAGCGCAGCGACACCACGCAGAGGTGCGCCACGGTGAACGAGATCATCGCACCGAAGGCGTACAGATCGGCCAGCGCGGCAATGCTGCCCGGCGCCACAAGGATCGCAGCGATCGTCCCGAACAGCGCGATGGAGACGTACGGCGTGAAGCGCTTGGGATGCACACGGCTGAGAATGGGCGGCAGCTGCTTGTGGCCCGCCATGGAGTAGGCGAGTCGGGAGGCGCCGATGATGCCGGCGTTGGTGCCGATGATCAGGATGGTCGCGGCCAGGATGGCGATCCACGGTGAAAGAATGACCTTCATCCAGTCGAGGCTGCCGGGCATGTTCTGAACGATGCCCTGCAGCGGGTCGGCCTCGTACACAGTGGCCAGCTGCGTGCCCCACAATTTCGTGACCCACTGGCCGTTCTGCTGGTAGATGGCGCCCGTCGCCATGGTCGGGTCGATCTTGAGGTCGTTCAAGTTCGTTTTGTCGACCGCCACGTACACGTCCTGCTTGGGATCGCTCTTGAGGACCCACGGACCCGTCTCGGCCATCTTGCCCGGGGCAGGCTGAACGGGCACGGCCAGCGTCATCTTGGTCGCCTGGTTCACCGGCAGCACGTTGTAGTGCACGGTCATGGCCGAGAGGCCGACCATCGATATGGCGAAGTACACGCCGAGCACGGCTGCGAGGACGTATTTGACCGCCCGCGGCACGTCGCGACCGGGGTTGGACGACTCCTCGGCCATGTTGGAAATCGTCTCGATGCCTGTATAGGCGACCGTGCCGATGGAGATGCCGTAGATCAACTGGTGCCACGTGGGCGCCACGCCCAGGTGGATCTGCGAGATGAGGATCTTGGGCGAGAGGAAGACGAAGAGGCCGACAATCGCCAGCAGCAGCTGAGTGCCGAGGTCGAGGATAGCGAGGATGACGTTCAGGCGCGCCGCTTCCTTGATGCCGATGATGTTGATGGTGACGAGGAAGGCGATGGTGAGGATGCCGCCGATGGAGTTGTACGGCCACAGCTTGAGAATGGGCCAGAAGGCGGCAAGGTAGTTGGGCACGAAGAACGCCGAGATGGCGATGGTGATGATGTAGTCGAGCATCAGCGCCCACCCGGCGCCGAAGCTTATGAACTCGTTGAACGTGTGGCGGGCGAAGCTCGACGAGCCACCCGCCTCGGGGAACATCGTGGTCGCCTCCGCGTACGAGAACGCCGTGGTCACGAAGAGGAGGCCGGTGAGCATGAACACCGCCGGGGTAAGCCCCATCGCCGATACGGCGACGAAGCCAAGCGCGTAGTAGATCGACGAGCCGACGTTGCCGTAGGCGGTGCTGAAGAGTGCCGGGACGCCCAGCACCTTGTGCAGACTCTGCCCCTCGCGCTTCTTTCGCCTTGCCACGATCCCCTAGCCCTGTTTCAGATGATGTAGCGCCAGCGCAGCACGGCGAGAACCTCGAGGAAGATCCCTGCGATGAACTGCACCGAGAGCGGCCACACGCCGCCGATGAGCCCGCGGGCGATGAGCGCTACTCCGATGGCCCCCATGATGAGCGTGATGATCTTGCGTGTGGTCCACATGGTCCAGAATCCAGAAAGGCCGACCCGAGAACGAGCCGGCCGAAGCAGTGACAG
>JGI24133J20442_1000304_pt1 | contig 15394 bp, 14 predicted proteins | sample BarGraNGADG00311_2_FD_20442 | JGI IMG/M metagenome (IMG submission 20442)
CTGCCTACGTGGTTCACGCCGCCCGCCGTCGCTGCGGAGCTCCGCCGCAGGTTCCCGCCCCTGTCGCGGCGGGGATTCACGGTCTTCCTCACCGGGCTCTCGGGGGCCGGAAAGTCGACCATTGCGCGGACCCTGAAGATGAAGCTCCAAGCGCTCGGCGATCGCCAAGTTTCTTTGCTCGATGGCGACGTGGTGCGCCGCCATCTTTCCGGTGAGCTGGGCTTCTCGAGGCAGGATCGGGACCAGAACGTGCACCGGATCGGTTACGTAGCCAGTGAGATCACCAAGCATGGGGGCGTCGCGATCTGTGCCGTCATCGCACCCTACGACCGTGCCCGCCAGGACGTGCGCCGGCTCGTGGAGGACTGGGGTGCGTTCCTCCTCGTGCATGTCGCCACCTCGATAGAGGTGTGCGAGTCGCGCGATACCAAGGGCCTGTACGCGCGCGCACGGGCGGGCGATCTGGCAGGCCTGACCGGAGTGTCCGATCCTTACGAAGAGCCGCTCGACGCCGACCTCGTCCTGGACGCGCAGGTGGTCGGCGCTGAGGAGTGCGCCGACCGGATCCTGTTGAGGTTGACGGAACTGGGCTATCTCGAACCGTCACAAGGGACGAGAGGTGGCTGAGTGGCGCACCGCTATCCTCCGGGTACGCTCGACTGGGCGGTCCAGCCGCAGCGTGCATGGAAGCGGCCGCGTGGTCGGCGAATCCAGCGCCTCTTGGTGCTGCTTCTGGCGGTCTTGGTGGGGTCGCTCGTCTGGCTGGTGACCATTCCCGGGCCGCCGCACGTCGAGACGGTTTCCGGTACCTGGCGACCGCCCCCGGGCGGTTACCTTGCGCTGCAGCCGGTCGGCAGTTACGCCCAGCTGCCCGACGATGCGAAGGCCGCGGCCATGGTTCACCGATCGAGCTGGGAAAACCGGCCCGACAACGCCACCAGCAACCGCACCGTCCCGGCGTCCATGCATCTACGTCCGACCGTCGTGCGAATGCGTGCCTACGACCCGCTGTGGAACCGCAACGTCCTCGCCCGCATCTCCGGTCGTTACACCGGGACGACCGACGAGATCATCCAGTGGGCAGCGGCAAAGTGGGGGCTGCCTGACGACACCTTGCGCGCCGTCGCGGTGATGGAGTCCGACTGGCACCAGGGCAAGCAAGGCGACTTCGTGGACGACCGCAGCCGCTGCCTCCCGGGCTACGCCGAGGTTCCTTGCCCACTGAGCTTTGGCATTGCCGGCGTACGTTCGAACTCGTGGCAGGGAAGTTTTCCCGCGATCCGCAACTCAACCGCAGCGAACCTCGACGTACTCGGTGGCTGGCTGCGGGGGTGCTACGAAGGCTGGGTGTGGTGGCTTCGCGACCACGGCAATACCTCGCGAGGGGCCTACCGTTCTGGCGACCTGTGGGGTTGCGTGGGGGCTTGGTATTCCGGTAACTGGCACGACGACGGCGCCTTGGGGAAGCAGGGCGGGGAGGACTACATTCGGCGGGCCCTCAACTGGCACACGTTGAAGCCGTGGTTGGGGACCGGTTACTGATTGACGGTCATCGAGTTGGGGCTTGGCCGTCCGGCGCGATGAAGGCGTCGTAGGCGTCGTAGGCTCGCTTTCGCAGTCTGAGCGGGGACACGTCCCAGCTGGCAGACAGTGCGGCCTTCGCCTGGTCGCCCTCGGTCGACGGCACCCACACGTCCTGTGCGGCGGCGCGGGGAGCTCCGCCATAGGTCACTACCTGTCCCGCGCTTCCTCGCGCCGAGCGCAGCTCGCTCCGGCTGACCAGCCCAGACTCGAAGTTCAACAGGGTCGGCGACAGGCTCGACCGTGCGGTTACGAGCTCCTTGCACTCCCGAAGCATCTCCTCGTCGAGCTGCGGCAGTGACCACGACGTGCCGAAGCGGTCGTTGAGCCGCCGGACAACGGCCCCCAGGTCGCTCGTCACCTGCCCGAACTCGCCCACCACCATCTCGTGCCGGTGGGTCAGCAGCTGCTCGTAGAACCGGGCGTAGGCGACGAGGGCGTCACGGAGGTCGACGTTCGGCTCGCGCACGAGCTGGGACAGAATCGCCCCGCGGGGTTCCCGGATGACGGCCAGCGCAGGCAGCCCACGGCGGACGGCCTCGACGAGCTGCGCGCTCGCATGGAGGTGGTGGGCCATGCGCACTGGGCGCTCCTGCGCGAGCTGGAACGCGTAGACGACGAAGGTGCTGGCCGACCGGGTGTAACCGTCGATCACCAGCTCGGTCGCGGGACCTACCACCTGCGGGCTGGGGCCGGGATACCGTCGTCGTGCCAGGGGCAGGTAGAAGGTCGGGCTCTCCGACAGGTAGATCCTGGCGCGGTGACGCAGCCGGTAGGGGAGTGCCACCGCCGGGCCTCGCGTCATGGCGAGGTCACCGAGAGGCGCTCGCGGCGACGCCCCCTGGGTCGAGCCAACAGCCGACTGAAGATGGGCAGGTAGGCCGCCTCCTGATGCTCCCAGGCAACGCGCTGGGTGACGAGCCGCCGTCCAATGGCGCCCATCCCGTTGCGCCGCGCCGGATCGGTGAGCAGCCCGTCGACCGCCTCGGCAAACGCGACCACGTCACCCGGGGGAACATAGTCACCACTGCCCTCGCCCAACGTGCGGGTCTCCACGAGGTCGAAGGCGACGAACGGGAGGCCGCAAGCCATGTACTCCATCACCTTGACCGGGCTCACGACCGGTTCCATGTTCGGCTCCAGACCCACGTCGGCGGTCCGAAGGTGATGGAACACCTCGTCCTCGCCGAGCCATCCGGTGAACTCGACGTTCGGGCGGATCCCGAGCTCATCCACAAGCTGCTCCATGTGGAGACGCTCCTCACCGTCCCCGATCAGGACCGCCCTGAGGTCGTCACGGCCACGCTCGTGGACCAGGTGCGCGACCGCCCTCAGCGCGAGGTCCAACCGGTCCTGTGGACCCATAAGGCCGACCCAGCAGCACACAGATCCGGCTTCGGTGGCGCCCCGCGTTGACAGCTCGCTGGTCGCACGAGTCATGCGGGGACCGTTGCCGACGACGGTCACTTCCTCGGCGCCCAACCCGCCCCGTTCCTGAGCCACGGTTCGCAGCGACTCGTTGACGGTGACGACGTGGTCGGCGCTACGGAAGCTGAGTCGCTCGCAGGTGAGCAGGGCTCGGTGAACGACACCCCTGGACGTGCCGTATCGCGCGACGTAGACCTCCGGAGCCAGGTCGCGTTGGTCCAGGACGAGGGGGACGCCAAGGAGTCTGAACGGTGCGGCGATGGCGAAGTAGATGTCCGGCATCCCGGAGATCTGGATGACGTCGAACGGATGGGAGAGATAGACGCGCCAGGTGAGAAACGCCGCCATCGTCCATGAATAGGCGTACTCCCACAGGAACGCGAGATGGCTTCCGGCATCGGCCGGGGCTCGGTAGTCGAGAACGCGGATGCCCTCCAGCTGGTGGTTGTCGGGGTCGCGGCGGCAGATGACGGTCACGTCGTAGCCGGCGGCGCGCAAAGACGTCGCCTGCTTGCGAAGCCGATGGTCACGGGCTAGCGAGACGTTCTCGACCACGAGGAGCACGTGTCTGCTCACGTCGCCACCAGGAGCAATCCGACGCCGAGGATCATGGCGGTCAACGCGCGTTGATAACCGAACTGCCCGGCTTGGCGGAAGACCCGCTGCCCCACCAGGAGGTAGGTCGCCGCGGCCAGCAGCGGCAGCAGCAGCGACATCGCCGAGACCACCAGGTCGCCGGAGGCGAGCAGGACGAGGAGCTGCATCGCGGCCATGGCGCCGTAGCAGAACGCGATCTGCCGGCGGATCACGTCCTTGTCCTGGCTCGACCCCCCGACCAGCGCGGTCAGCAGACCCCCGCCCAGGTTGGAGGCGCCGTGCACGAGACCGAGCAGCAAGAACAGCGGTCGCTGGTGACGCTGCATCCGGGCGTCCACGCGGCTGTGTGCGCCGCCCGAGGCCACACGAAGCAGGGCCGAGACGATCAGCATCGCTCCGACGACCAGCCGGATTTGGCTCGGCGACCCCCACGTCAGCGTCACGACGGTGGCGACCACGACGGCAGGGACGGTGATGACGAGGAACCGCCGACGCATCGGGTCCAGCGTCAACCCTCCCGTCGTGGCCACCTGTAGCGCGCTCACGGTGATCGAGCACGGCAGGAGGTAGCTCAGCACCTGTGAGAACGGCAGCCCGAGCAGGAGCAGGACCGGGGTGCCGAAGACGAGCAGCCCTACTCCGAAAACCGACTGCACCGCCGCGAGCAGCACGACGAGCCCGGCCAGGAGGGGCCAGGAGACGATGAGGGCGTCGAACATTTCGAGAGCCGCTCAGTCGACGTCGTCGCCGGTCGGGAGTGCGACGACGTCGATGCAGCCGTCACGGACGCTCATCAGCGTGAGCGAGCCCCGGCCGACCGGGATGCGCCACTGCTCGCCGTCGACCTTCCTGAGTCCGGCGACCGCGAGCCTGATCATCACCGCGTGCGTCACGGCCGCTACCGCCTCACCCGGGTGTCGTTCGCCGATGAGCCGGAGCGCTCCCAGCATCCGCTCCTGTGCGGCTGTCAGGCGTTCTCCGAGCGGGCACACCGCCCGGTCGGGGGCGGTGCGGTAGAGGTTGAACGCGAGCGGGTCGTATGTCGACGCCTCTTCGCTCGTCATCCCTTCCCATGCGCCGTAATCCACGTTGTTCAGGCCGTGCAGGATCCGCAGGTCGGGGACCAGGGCCTCGTCGGCGATGATCTGCGCGGTCGCGATCGTCCGGCGGAGTGGCCCTGTGTACACCGCGCGCAGACCGGTGCTGGACAGTGCCCGGGCTGCGTCGACCGCGTCCTGGTAGCCCTGGGCGTCCAGAGGCACGTCCCGGCGTCCGCGGTAGCGGTTGCTGACGTTCATGGTCGTCGTGCCGTGCCGGACGAGGTAGATGTCGCACTGATCGGCGGGCCGTGCCGCAGGTTGCAGCGCCGATCCTTCTTGGAGCTGTTGGGTCGTCATGCGAGAGTCTCCGTTTGTGCCGCGTCGCCACGTGACGACAGCTGCGGCTGCTCGATCTGGCTGGTGCGACCGTGTTCAGCGCGCGTGCGGATGCCCGACCGCCCGGCGCTGCTCGGCTGGGTGAGGACCGTCGTGACCAGCCCGCGCGAGCCAAATCTGATCTCACGGTGCGCCTCCTGGACGTCATCGCGCTCCGAGAGCTGAGTGTCAACGACAAGGAGGCAGGCGTCGCACTGACGCAGGCGCATCAGGGTCCTTGCCGAGCTCTTGAGCGGGGCGGCCTGCACGATGACCACGTCGTACCTCTGGCTGAGTTGCTCAAGGGTGCGGGCCTCCGCGGACAGCTCGACGGTCCTCGACCGCGGTGTGGTGCGCCTCTTGGCGCTGCCGGGACTTGGCGTCAGGGTGCCCGCTCGCGGCTCTTTGACGACCTCAACGTTGATGTCGAGGCCCGGGTGAAGCATCACAGCACCTCCCAGTTGCCGGTGGCCGAGCAAGGTCTCGAGGGCCACCCGGTCAACGGTGTCCGCCACGACGACGACGACGGCGTGTCCCGCCTCCGCAGCCGCAGCGGCGAGATTGGCCGCGACGACGTCACGCGCCTCGCGGTCCCGATCACTGGAGCAGGTGACCAGGAGGGTGCCGATGCCGCGCGACGCCAACGGGTCGAGCAGCTTCGCGTGTAGGAAGCGGTAGGCCTCGGCGGCGTCGGAGCGGGGGCTCGACGTCAGTACGAGGCGCTGCGGGCCGGACAACTTCGGTCTCGGCACCACCGCGAGAACGGGGGAGTGCGTCAACTCGGCCAGATGACCGGGCCCGCGAACGCGGCGATCCCAGCGGTCGCTCGCGGCCGCCACACCAATGCCCAGCGCGAGGCCCAGGAGCAGGGCCGCTCCGATCTGGAGAAGGTGGTCAGGGCCGGACGGCGAGGTCGGCAACGATGCCGGCGTGATGATCTCGGCGAGCTGGGGGACAAGCTTGCCCGACGATGTCGAGTGGAAGCTGTGGTAGTCGACGTAGGCCTGAGAGAAGGCCTCCGTACGCCGGGCCACCGTTTGAGGTACCTCTCCCGTAAAGCTGAACTCCAGAACGTGCGTGTCCACAGGGACCGATATTGAGAGGCCGGCAGACGCTTGATCGAGGGGCAGGCCGAGCACGGCCGCCGCGGCCGTGGTCACCGCGCTCGACATGGCGACCGCCTTCTCCGTAGCCATGTCGGGCGCCGGAGGCGCGCCACCGTTAGGGAGGAGCTGTGGTTCGACCACCACTCGGGCGACCGAGGTGTACGTCGGAGGTTGCTGGTAGCTGAGCGCTCCCGCAGTCACCGTCACGAGTGCCGCGAAGCACACAATCAACACCGCATGGGCCCGAAGGAACGTGCGTCGACCAACCGGGCCGGCGGTCTGGTCGGGGTATATCTCTGTGCTCGTCATGCCGTCACGGCTCCTGTAGGTCGCGTTATGTTGGAAGGGTTCATGGGTGCAGGCTGGGCCGGGCAGCGCGCCAGGGCAGCAAGGATGAACAGTGCGTCCGCGGACCCGCGGTACGTAAGGTGCGGGTCGAACAGCATGAGGACCGTCATGACGACGACGCCGACGATCAGGCCGGTGGCCGCGACGCCCACCGCGTCCGGGCGCGACCGGGCGACCCTGAATGAGCGGACCGCCGTAGCACGGACGAACCAGACGAAAGCGAGCAGTAACAGGATGCCTCCGCCCCAGAGCAACCAGATGTAGCCGCTCTCGATCCAGACGTAGCCGGTCGCTTGGCTCGGCACGGCGATCCGGGCGCTCGGGCGGACCCCGAGCAGGTAGCTGTCGTTCGACATGAGCGGTGGCACGAAGTAGTTCTGCAGGTTGTTCAGCCGTCCCGTCCAGCTGACCGGGAGACCGGAGACGCTCTGGAAGCCGGCGAGACGCGCCGAGATGACGGGCCAGAGCCCCACGGCGACGAGGGCACCCACGGGCAGCGAGAGCAACAGCAGCCGGGGCCGACGGACGACCACAGCGACCAGGACGGCCCCGACCACCAGGCCGAGCGCGCTGGAGAACTCCCCGGCCGAGACGGCAGCCAGCACGAACAGGACACCGACGCCGCCGAGGAGGGCCCTGAACCGGATGCGTTGGGATACCAGGGCTGCCACCAGCGCCAGGTTGTAGATCATCAGGTCTGCGACGGCGGCGGGCAGCGCCAGCGTGGAACCGCCACGGGGCTTGGCCAGCGCCCCCACGTGGCCGTTCGGGACGTAGTAGGTCGCCAGGACCCCGCGAACGTTGAGCTGGTCGAGCGACTGAAGGATCGCGATGACGGCGACGACGGTCGCCGCGCCCAGCGAGAGGTACAGGCAGCGCCGTACCTGAGGCTCGGTTCGGACGCTCACCCGCACGATGAGATAGACCGCGGCGAACTTCCAGAGGACCAGTGAGTAGAGCAGATCGTCGCGGCTGATCTCCTGGTGTCGGAGCGACATCCACAGCAGCGGTATCACGGAGCTCGCCACCGCCATGGCGAGCAGCGCCCACTCAATCTCACTCAGCCGCAAGCGGGGGCGGGTGCCCTCACGAGCGAGCAGGAGCCCGCGTGCGATCAGGGCAGCCCCCGCCACCGCGGCCAGCGCCTCGTTGGGACGAAGGACCGGGATGGCTGCCCCGCGGTCGATGCCGACGGTAAGTGGCGTCACGACCGTGAGTGCGTACGCCGCCACGCTCGGGCGGACGACGACCCACACTGCGAGGCCGCCGATCGCCACCAGCAGCAAGGCGATGAGCGGATCCTGCAGACCCAGCCAAACGGCCGACGCCCCCAGCGGCACCAGGGCCAGGGAACCGGGTCGGGGGAGTCGCCGACTGGAGGGGTAGCTCGACGTGGGCGCGAGGACTGTCATGCCGGTTCGCTCTGCAGACGGTTGCCGCGCCTGACGCTCTCGAGCAGCCACCTGAGCTCCGGCGCTTGCAAGAGAGCCGACGCAGCCATGAACGTTGTGATGCCGACCGCGGCACCAGCGGCGATGGCGAGGGCGGCGCCGGTCCTTCCTGATGAGGCGGCGGACACGGCATGGGCGGTGAGCCAGACGGGTCCGGCCATTGCCAGCGCAGCCAGGCCGGTGCGGACGATTGACGGCATCAGCCGTTGCGGGCCGGTGAAGATCCGCCCGGAAACCAGGCGCCACATGCACACGGCCCCGGCGACGGTTCCCGCGGAGTAGGCCGCGCCCAAGCCGATCAGGAGCGACACGCCTTGAAGGAACATCATCGCGAGCACCGTTCCCACCCCGCAGATCGCGACCTGGGCGCCCGCGGCAAGCAACGGGGAACGGGTGTCCTTCTGTGCATAGAACGCGTAGCTGCACATCGTGAAGACGGCCTGTCCCAGGATCGCCGCTGCTAGCGCCGCGAGGGAGCCTGTGACCATTGAGACTCCGGCTTCGGACGCCATACGGCCCACAGCCACGAAGCGGGCCAGCAAGGGGGCGAGCAGTACACAACCCACGGCGGCGGGCACGGCGACGAAGAGGCCGAGGCCGACCGATCGCACAAACATGTCGTGGAACATCTCGGGCTCTTGCCGGACGAACAGTCTGGCGAGCCAGGGAAGCGTGGTCAGCGCAACCGGAGTCACGCCGATGGCGATGGCGAGGTAGACAAAGCTCAAGGCCATCTGGAAGCCGACGACGCCCCCGGGGGTGTGGTTCGCAGCCGCGAGCAGCACCAAGATTTGCATGGCGAGCAGACCCGCCTGGCCCAGCGACGGCAGGGCTCGACGGATGACAGTGGTCACCTCAGGATTGCGCCAGCCGGCAAAGGGTCGGAGTACGACGCCGGCCCTGCGCGCGCCCCACCACTGCAGCGCCGCGTGGGCCGCGACTGCGGCAGTTGTCCCCAGACCGAGCAGCAGCAGCTCACCCATGCTCAGCTGGTCCAGCCGCGACGGGTCGGTCCTCATCACGGCGGCCGTCACGCAGAGGACGAGGATGATCCCGATGTTCTCCAGCGCGGGCGCTGCGGCCGCGAGCCCGAACCGTCGATGTGCGTTCATCGTCGCGGAGGCAGTGCCAACGACGGCATAGCAGAAGACCTGAGGGATGAACATGAGGAACAGCAGGCGGGCGAGTCTCTCCTGCCCGGCGGCGGACGCCACGTCAGATCCGTGCGGAGCCGTGACTCCCAGCAGTGCCGGAGCGAGCGCCAGGGCCACAGGGACGACAACCGCCAGGGCGATGAGGGTCACACCGAGAAAGCCACCCGCGAGCCGCTCACAGGCGCGCCGGTCCTGCGCGTCCACGTGGTGCACAAGGGCGGGTACGAGGAGCGAGGAGAACAGCGAGCCCGCGAGCAGCCCGTAGTAGAGGAGGTTGGGTAGGGCGTTGGTGAACTGGAAAGTGTTGCCGAGAAGAGTCGGGCCGAGAACGGCGCCGATCGCGGCGATCCTGACGAGTCCTGTCACGCGGCTCACCACGGTCCAGGCTGCAACGGTCAGGGAGTCGCCGGCCGCCGATAGCGCCGCGGTCGGCGTGGGTGTTGCCGCGGCGTCTGCCGCTGCCTTGGCGGCTGCGAGTCTGCCCGGCTGTCTCACTCTGCGTCCCCCGGGCGCAGCACGACGAGCGCGGTCTTCAGCAGGATGCGCAGGTCCAGCAGCATGCCGCATCGCGCGACGTACGTGAGGTCCAGGTCCAGTGCCTGACGCATCGTCAGGGCGCTCCGGCCGCTGGTCTGCCAAAGTCCCGTCATGCCTTGCGAGACGTTGAAGCGGTCGGCATACCTGTCCTGAAGCAGTTTTGCCTCCCAGGGCAGCACGGGACGCGGCCCGACCAGCGACATGTCACCGCGCAGGACGTTGAACAGCTGAGGGAGCTCATCGATGCTGGTGCGGCGCAAGAAGCGACCCATCGGAGTCCAACGCGGGTCGTTGCTCAGCTTGTAAAGGCCGTCAGAGGCCGCTGACCGTGGGGCGTCGTTCGACAGCAGCTGACGAACGTAGTCGCGGTGCAGCTCGTCGCTGCACCCGCTGGTCATGGTGCGGAACTTGAGCATGGTGAAGAGTCGGCCGTCCCGTCCTACGCGCGGTTGCCGGAAGAGGGCGGGGCCGGGGGACGTGAGTCGCACGAGGAGTGCCACGAGGGCCATGAGAGGGATGAGCATGACGAGCGTGAGTGCAGCGAGCACGAGGTCGACCGATCGCTTGGCTGCGAGGTACACGCGTCGGTCGCGCATCGGCTTCGATGCTTCCTTCCGGCGGCGGGGGGTCGACCATGCCGACGTCCACGCCCGGGCGTTGATCTGGCTCATGTCCGGTCCGCCAGGCCGGCTGCCATGCCAACGGCTGGGGGAACCCGCACCGAGAGCCGGAAGCGGCTGGCGGAGCCGGCTGCCGCCTCCACCCGTTCCGTGACCTCGCGGAGGTGTGCCACGTCACCCCGTTGTGTCGCGGGGTTTCCGAAGACGACCGCACCGGGAGGCACGTCACGAGTCACCACAGAGCCCGCACCAACGAGAGCGCCGGCCCCGATGCGCACAAAGGGCAGCACGGTCACGTTCACCCCGAGCTGGGCACCCGGTCCGATCCAGGGCCCGGACATCACGGTGCGGGAGTCCTCCTGCCCTGGATAGAGATCGTTGGCCAGGCTGACACCGGGGGCCAGGAAGGCCCCGTCGCAGATCTCGGTGTACTGGGCGATGTAGCAGTTGGTGTGAATCTTGACCCGGTCGCCGATCCTGCAGCTGTAGTCGATCACTGTTCCGGTCCAGATGCAGACCCCCTCACCGATCTCGCAGCCCTCGCGGATGACCACGTTGTGCCCTGTCTCGAGACCGCGCCCGATGTGCGACCCCGCATAGAGCACCGTCCCGCTGCGTAGGTGCGCGTCCCTACCCAGCACCAGCCGCCCGTGGTTGCCGGTGGCTGCCGGGTGTCCAAGGACGACGCCTCTATCGGCTTGACAGCCAAGTCCGATCTCGGCTTCGCTGACATCGTTTGACCACCTGTGTCCCCTGCCGGGCATGGAGGATCTCACCTCACCCTGGTGTAACGGCCGAGGACAACGTCTCGCAGACGTAGGACACCTGCTGATGCGTCATGTGCGGGAACATCGGGAGTGAGAGAATCTGGTCCGCCGCCAGCTCCGTGACCGGCAATGGGCCCGGCGAGTAGCGGCGGAAGGGCCCTTGTAGGTGGCAGGGCACGGGGTAGTGCACACCCGTCTCGACCCCGGCTCGAGCGAGACCGGACACCGCGTCGTCACGCTGGGTGGTGCGCACGACCGCGAGGTGGTACACGCTCGGTGTGCTGGGCGTCTCCTCGACCAGCTGGACGAGGCCGTCGGGAAGCTGCTCGCGATAGTCCTGGGCGACGGCGCGACGTGCTTCTGTCCAGGCGTCCAGGTGCTTCACCTTGATGGACAGGACGGCCGCCTGGAGCGCGTCCAGCCGGCTGTTGGTCCCGAGCGTGTCGTGCCGGTACCGGTCGCTGTCCGAGCGGCCGTGGTCGCGAATTGACCGCAGCCTCGCCGCGAGCCTCTCGTCAGAGGTGGTGACCGCGCCGCCGTCGCCGAAGGCCCCCAGGTTCTTGCCGGGGTAGAACGAGAAGCTGCCGGCGATGCCCACAGATCCTGCGCGGGCGTTACCGCAATACGCGCCGTGACCCTGGGCGGCGTCCTCGATGAGTGCGAGCCCGGCTCGCTCAGTGACGGTTTTGAGCGCCGTCATGTCCGCCATCTGGCCGTAGAGGTGTACGGCGATCACGGCCGCCGTCCGCGGTGTCAGGGCAGCCGCAACCTGGGCCGCGTCGATCAGCAGGGTCCGCGGGTCAACGTCCACGAACCGTGGGGTGGCCCCGACCAGCGCGACGGCCTCGGCTGTCGCGATGAAGGAGTTCGCAGGGACGATCACCTCGTCGCCTCGCCCAATGCCCAGAGCACGCAGGATGAGCTGCAGAGAGTCGGTGCCGTTGGCTACCGACACGGTCCACCTTGCGCCGCAGTAGTCAGCCCACTCCTGCTCAAAGCCCTCGACGACGCTTCCGCCCACGAACCGGCCGCTGTCGACCACCTGGGTCCAGGCGGCGTCCAGCTCGGAGCGGATCTCTGCCGTCTGTGCGGCGAGGTCTGAGAAGGGGACCCGCAACGTGGTCAGGGCCTGGGGTGCGGCGGTCACAGGAGGCTCTCAACCAGCGACTCGTTCTGCCGGTTCGGCGAGCCGGCCAGACTCCGGGCCCCCTCGGCGACCTCCGCAAGCTGCACCCGACGGCCCTCTTGAAGGGAGATCTGAAGACATTCGAGGACCTCGACCACGGCCAAGCCGTTCTCACCATCCACCGAGGGCCGCATGCCGGTCCGGATACAGTCGGCGAAGTTCCTGTCCTGGACCACCAACGGTTCCTCGAAGTCGAGGTACGGCACCGTGATGTCGCCGTAGCGGTAGCTCATGGGCGGCTGTGTCAGGTCCTGGTCATCGGCCGGTGGCGTCACGCCCTTGTCGTATACCCGGATGCGCTCGTCGACGGCGAGGTCGTCGTACAGCGCCATCTTCCGACTGCCGACAATGGTGAGGCGGCGGACCTTGCACGGGTCCAGCCAGCTGACGTGGATGTTCGCAGACATGGTCAGCTGTGGGTAGAACAGTCGGAGGTAAGCCACATCCTGCAACCGACGGTGTGCGTGGCAGGCGCCCCAAGCCTGCACAGACTCGGGGGAACAGCCGAGGACGTAGTTCACGATTGAGACGTCGTGCGGGGCCAGATCGAAGATGACGTTCACGTCGGACTGGTACAGCCCAAGATTGAGCCTGGCGGTGTCGATGTTGTAGAGCTCTCCGAGCTCTCCGCCGTGCACGAGCTCACGCAGCTTGTGTACAGCCGAGTTGTGCTCGAAGGTGTGACCGACCATAAGGCGGACCCCGGCAGCCGCCGCGGCGGTCACAAGGCGGCGGGCGTCCGCGGCAGTCGTGGCCAGTGGCTTCTCCACGAGCACGTGCTTGCCGGCGGCGATCGCAGCCAGCGCGAGCGGCACGTGCGTGGTCGGCGGCGTGGCGATCACGACCGCCTCCACGTCGGGCAGCGCCGCGGTGAGATTATCGAAGCCAAGCGCCCCCGGGAAGCTCCGCATGAGGCTGTTGATGCGGTCCTCCCGCGGGTCGATCGCCACCACCTGGTCCACGCCGCTGAGCGAGGCCAGCACGCGTAGGTGCTTCGAGCCCCAGTAGCCGCAACCGACGACGCCGACCCGTAACTCTGCCGGAGTGTTCACCTTTGGTGCTCCTTCGCTTGTTCGCTGGAGACGCCAGGGTGACCTCTGACGTCCCTCCCAATCTCCCGTAACGGCCACGTGAACGGATCGGGCAAAGAGATGCAGCCGGTGCGCCAAAATCGATGTAGTGGATGCCGATCCAACTGGCCTAGTCAACGCGGCTCTTCATACTTGACCGGGCAAACGGGTCTGGCGGGTCGTTGGGCGTAGGAGGCCGGTGGCCCCGGTGGCCCCGGTGATCATGGCTGTTGTCAAGACAGTGCGAAATCCCTTATGGGACAACGGCTTTGCGGCTGTTCTGGTAGAAGAGGTAATGGCGCTGCCTGGAACGCGCGTGTGCCCGGTCCTCTTTCACCGAGTCGGTGCCCGCAGTCCGGACGCGCTCGAGACTGATGACCCAACTGTGCGCTGAGCTGAGCCGGACGGTTACCGAACATCAACGATGCGTGGCCGAGACCGCGGCACAGCACGGCGCCAATTGGCCCGTCGTCCACGCCGCGTTCGTCGGACAGGTCCAGGTCCCGCTGGCGGCGTCGCTGCCGCCGTAGGGGTGATGGGCATCGATGAGACCCGCCGCCGCAACCGATGTGGTGAGCTCACGACGCAAGCTCTCCAAGCCCAGCCGGCAACGGAACGTCAGGAACATCAACCGCAGGCAGACCTCCATCGGCGTCAAGGGCCGACCAAGCTCACGCCTACCAGTGATGCATCCAGTTCGCCAATAACGTCCGGATCTGGTTTACGAACAGTGCCTAGTCAGGAATGACTATTGTTCGCATTTCCGGCAACACCGGCACCAAGGTCGGCGGCCCGATCGTCAGCCCGTGGCTCTCGCTCGTGGACCTCGGCGCTGGTGATGCCGCAGTCTGGGTCGGACGTGGCGCCGCAGACGGCACCTTCGACATCTCCGGCGTGCCCGACGGGAACTACACACTGACCTGGTGGGACGAGCCGCAGGACTACAACCTCAACATGGTCAACGTGACCGTCAGCGATGGGGAGGTCGACGTCCTGGCCGCCTATCAGTGGCTTCAGGCACAGCCGGACTTCGGCGTTGTGCTGGCTCCGAGCGAGGCAAGTGTGACGGCTGGTGGAAGCGCGACCTACACCGTGCAGATCACCTCGGTGAACGGCTTCGGCGCTGACGTCTTGCTGTCGCTGACCGGTCTGAGCGCGGCGCAGGCGGACTGGACCTTCACCCCCGCGGTGGTGCCCGCGGGCTCGGTCTCGTCCGAGCTGATGGTCACCACGTCGTCGGCGATCCCACCCGGCAGCTACCCGTTCACCGTCACCGCCAGCAGCGGTTCGATCAGCAGGACCGCCACCGCCACTCTCACGACCACCGTGCTCAGCGGTGGCGATCTCGCCGGCCCGGCCACGATGTCCCCGACCCTGACCCCCAGTCCCACCAACGGTTCGGTTGACGCCGCCCTGCACGCCACCGGTGATGACACCGCCACCGGCGGCTCCAACATCGCGGCGGCCGAGTACTTCACCGATGCGCTCGGCGCCGACGGGTCGGGAACGTCGATGACGGTCAACACTGCCGCACCGATCGCCGGCCTGGACGCCGCGATCCCGGCGGCGACCGTGAGCGCACTGGCCGAAGGCCTCCACACCATCTCCGTCCATGCCATGGACGCGGCGGGCAACTGGGGCTCGACGGCGACCACGACCCTGGTGTTCGACAAGACCAGACCATTGGTCAGCGGCGTCAACGCAACACCCGACCCGACCGTGGGTGCGGCCACTGTGACGCTGTCGGCGACGGCCACGGACGCCGCGTCGGACGTCAATCGTGCCGAATGGTTCAAGGGCGCAGACCCGGGTGCCGGCAACGCCACCCCGATGACGATCACCGGGAACAGCCCCTGGAGCCTTTCGTCGGCCCCGATCGACGTCAGCAGCTGGACCGAGGGCGCCTACACCCTTAACGTGCGGGCGCATGACGCGGCCGGCAACTGGAGCCTGTCCTCTTCCACTGTGCTCAACGTGAGCACACCGCTGTACTTCTCGACGCTCGGGAACGCGACCGTTCCTGGCGTGGGTGGTACCGCCGATGACGCGGACATCTACAGCTGGAGCGGCACGGCATACAGCCGGGTGATCGACGCCAGCGGCGCAGGAAGCCTTCTGGGCTTGCCAGGTGGCG
>JGI24133J20442_1000305_pt1 | contig 15382 bp, 10 predicted proteins | sample BarGraNGADG00311_2_FD_20442 | JGI IMG/M metagenome (IMG submission 20442)
AATCTACATTGTTTGAGACTCTGGGAGATTATAAATCGAGCAGGAAAATTATAATTAAGGGACACCGGAAATCGCCAAATTCAGGGACTAATTATTTCCCTTTGTACTATAAGCATAAAGAGAAATTGAATTTGCCAATGTTTATCAGGAATCTGGCAAAAAAAATATTCCCATTTTTCAAGAATCTCAGTGAAAGAAATTTTAAACCCACATTAACAACGATTTATGAAAATATCTAAAAACAGTAAGCTAAACCTGTTATTCAAATCATATGGTTATTGGATCTACCTGAGTTCTTTAAGAAAAAGCCAGTTTTTCCCTAAAGAGTACTGGAAGGATTTTCAATTTAATAAACTACGTAAGACTCTTCTAAGTGCTTGTGAAGTGCCTTATTACAAGGAATTGTTCAAAGACATTCATTTTGATCCAAAACATGATTTCAATTCTCTTAAGGATTTAGAAAAGATACCTGTACTTACAAAAGATATCTTCAGAAAAAATTATAAGCAATTTGTTAACCCAAAATACACTGGTATTTCAGTCGAGTATTCTACCAGTGGTTCAACAGGTGAACCAATGAAGATGTTACTTACTCCCTACATGGTTGCTATTGATAAAGCTATGATATTCAGACATCATAGCTGGAGTACAAGAAAGTTCCGACCTCTGATCTTTGCACTTAGAAGTTATGTAAGGAAAGATGAAAACTCAAAATATTTCAGGTTCAGTCCGATTGAAAATGCGTATTACTTTTCTGCTTATGATCTGAATCGCCTGAATGCCGGCTACTATATAGAAAACCTGATAAAAATCAACCCGGATATCATTCGTGGCTATCCATCTTCAATAAGTTTTTTGTGTGATTATTTAGATCCTTCTTCAGTAAGTAAATTAACAAATTTAAAAGGTATTTATACTGCTTCTGAAACATTAACAGACTTTGAACGTCAGAAAATAGAGTCGCTTTTTGGAAAGAAACTATTCAATTGGTATGGGATGACAGAGCCTGCCATAATTATAAAAGAATGTGAAAGGCATGATGAGATGCATGTCTGTTATGAATATGGTTATCCCGAATTTCTTGATACAGATACTCCGGAAATTAAAAGGTTAGTGACAACTTCATTTTATAATCATGTGATGCCATTTATCAGGTATGATACCGGAGATCTGGTTGAATTAGGAGACCATTCCATATCATGTGACCGAACCCTTCCTGTAGTTAAAACAGTTCTTGGCAGAAAAGACGAATATCTGGTAGGATCCAACGGAGCAAAGCAACCTTCAATAAACTTCTATACTCTATTCAGGGAGTTTCAAAAGGTCAAAGCATTCCAGCTGGTCCAGTTTTCAACACTTGAAGTATTGGCGAATATCCGTACTACATCCCCGTTAACTCCCGCAGAACTTCGTACTATAACCAATGGACTTAAACTTCGGCTCGGCGATACCATTCCGGTATACATAAAAGAGACGGAAACTTTTTTTACCAATTCAGATGGTAAAACACTTATTATCTTAAAGAAAGCCGGCTCATATAAGCTGGCAAACTATGATCTCTATTCCTTGTCTTCGCAAAAATCATGGGAAAACTTCAGGAATAAAACTGAATCTTTTAAGCTTGACTGGAATGAAGCAGATGCAACTCCTGATCCGGATGTTCTCAATTTCATATCTGAACTCTTTAAATCCGATAATATTCTCAAATGGTATCCTGAAGCTAAGCACCAGAGTTTGTTAACGGCGCTTAAGAAATACACAGGAGTCGCCTCCGAAGAAAATATATTACTTGCTCATGGATCTGATAATGCCCTCAGAATGGTGATTCAGGTGTTTACCAACAAAAGCAAGTGTCTGGTATTACTCCCGACTTACGATAATTTCAGAGCTCAGACGGAAGGTCTTGGTAATGAATTAATAACTGTAAGTATTAATGATACTTCTGAAGCAAGTTTACAGTTAGTCAGAAATGCAATCAAAGAGCATCAACCGCATTTAATATATATCACAAATCCTAATAATCCTATCGGATACCAGATTACCTCAAATCAGATTGAGTCATTTCTGAAAATCGCGAAGGATATTAATGCTATGGTAGTAGTTGATGAAGCTTACTATGAGTTCTCACAAAAATCCGTTATTGAATTAATTAAAAACTTCGACAACCTGATCATAATCCGTACCTTTTCTAAAGCATTCGGACTGGCAGGGATACGACTTGGGTATGTGTTGTCGAATCAAAATATTATTCAGGAACTATCTAAAATATCTAATCCAAAGGATGTTACCATGCTAAGCGCTATGGTCGGAGAATACATGCTTAAAAATGTGGAAAAAGTAAAAGTGTATGTAGCAGAGGTTAATCTTAACAAAGAAAAATTTTATACCTATTGTAAAGAAAACAAAATCAAATACTATCCGTCTGAAGGTAATTTTGTTTCCTTCGAGGTAAATAATGCTTCTGATTATCTTGCATTTATGGATTCTCTTAATATATATGTCAGGGAACGTACAAAATATTTTAATGCAGAATTCGTCAGGGTTACAATTGGACGGGATCATTCGTTCAATATGTTTCTGGAAGCAGATAAAAAATACAGACTCCTGAAAGGTAAAGTTACGGATCTGACTCTCTGAAAGGAAAACCGGGATAAAGATTAAGTGTCGGTCATTAATAGACGAAAATATAAGATATTTGAGATTAATAGTTTTTGATGTTCAAGGAAAAAATATAATCTATGAAACAGTTAGTACAAAATATTAAAAAGAAATCATTAACAATCGAAGATCTACCCATTCCTGTTTGTAAATCCGGAGGTGTCCTGGTAAAAACATTATATTCTGCTGTTAGTGTAGGAACCGAGGTCATGAAATTAAAAAATGCTGATCTGAGCTATCTGCAGATGGCAAAGAAAAAACCTGAACAGGTTAAGGAGGTGCTGAATACTCTTACTCAACTCGGACCGGTTGCAACCTACAGGAAGGTAATGAATAAACTCGATTCTTTATCTCCATTGGGTTATAGTCTTGTAGGTGAAGTTATTGAGATTGGGAAAGGAGCAGGAGATTTCAAACTGGGAGACATAGTCGCTTGCGGTGGTGCCGGATATGCGAATCACTCTGAAATAAACTTTATACCTAAGAATCTTTGTGCAAAAGTGCCATCCGGTGTTGAATTGAAAGAGGCTTCCTTAACAACTATCGCGTCTATTGCCATGCAAGGTTTCAGGCAAACGCAGTCTCAAATAGGGGAAAATGTTGCAGTAATCGGTCTGGGACTACTGGGTCAGATCCTCATGCAGATAATAAACGCCAATGGTTGCAGAGCCTTTGGTTTTGATATTTCAAAAGCCAAATGCGACCTGTCTTTAGAGAATGGAGCACATTATGCCGAAGTAGTCACCAAAACCAATTTTGAAGAGGAAATTATTTCGCTTACCAATGGATTCGGATGCGATGCTGTAATAATTTCAACCGGGACTTCAAGTAATGATCCGATTATGCTGGCCGGGAAAATAGCAAGAGATAAAGCCAAGATTATTGATATTGGTATAACAAAAATGGATTTGCCCTGGGATTTATATTATCATAAAGAATTGGACTTCAGGTTTTCAAGGTCTTATGGTCCCGGAAGATATGATCCGGGTTATGAAGAAAATGGTGTCGATTATCCTGTCGGCTATGTCCGTTGGACAGAACAAAGAAATATGATGTCGGTTTTACAACTTCTGAAAGATAAGAAGTTAAACTTTTCCAAATTGATTACCCATGAATTTGATTTTTACGAAGCCGAAAAAATCTTTCCGGAAATAAAAGAAGGTAAAGAGGAATATCTGGGTGTGATATTAAAATATGGCGCAGATGTCGATTTGAAGCAAAGGAGTATCATTGATAAAGCTAATTCAAAAAGAAGTGAGAGTCTGGTAAAAGCCGGAATGATCGGGGCCGGTAATTATGCCAGTACCATGTTGTTGCCTTTTCTGAAAGGAAGGATTGATCTGGTCGGTATTGCTACCGCAACAGGCATTAATGCACAGGATAAAGCTAAAAAATTTGGATTCAGTTATGCTACAACTGATTATAAGGAGATGCTGGAAGATTCAAATATTAATACAGTTCTGATTGCCACCCGTCATAATCAGCATGCAAAAATGGTTCTTGATGCATTCGATAAAGGCAAGAATGTTTATGTAGAAAAACCCTTAGCCATATCAGTTGAAGAACTTATATCAATTTCCAAAAGTTTTTCGGCTAATAAATGTTTGTTAATGGTTGGTTTTAACAGACGATATTCTTCCTCAGTTCAATTTCTGAAAAAACAACTGCAAAAAAATGTTGCTTATTCTGTTTATTATCAGATTAATGCCGGATTTATTCCAATGGATAAATGGTACCAGTCTCCTGAACAGGGCGGCCGTGTTATCGGAGAGGTTTGTCATTTCATCGATACTCTTCAGTTTTTACTGGATGCAGAACCGATAGAGGTTTTTGCTAATTCAACATCTGTTGCAGGAATGCCTGAACAGGATAACGCATTTATTACCATTAAATTCAACAATGGTTCCACCTGCGTTTTAGCCTATCTGGCAGATGGTGATAAAAATTATTCCAAGGAAAAGATATTAATTACAGGTTACAGGACAAATATTGAATTCGATAACTTTAAATCTGTAACAGTTTTTAAAGACGGGAAAACTTTTAAAAAGAAATTCCTTACAATTGACAAGGGTCAGCAACAGGAAATGTCAGTACTTATCGATTCGGTTAAATCCGGCATTATGCCGGTGACCTTCGAATCTCTGTTGTTAAATACTTACACGACAATTTTAGCGATTGAAAGCATCAAATCTAAAACAAGTTTTAAAATAAGTATTAATGATTTCCTATGAGTGCATGGTATCTAAACAGACTTAAAACCATGTCATCTGCGGAAATCCTTTTCAGGATCTTTCAATCTTGTCAGAAGCAGTATGAACTTCTTTTTTATAAGCATATTTCACCTTCATCTGAACTATTAAAATGCAATGAAAGAATTATCGATACAAATCTAACATCAAATAATTCAGATAATAACACATTCAATATTTTTGGAAAAGAATTTAATTATAACGGGAATGAAATCGAGTGGCACAAGGATATTTTTTCCGGAGAGACTTTCCCTGTTATTTTTTCGAAGAAAATAAATATCCGGATTAATCCAAAGGCCTCTGCAAAAAATGTATGGGAAATAAACAGGCTGCAATTTCTGGTGCAGATTGCTTTAGATTATAAAAGTACAGGGAAAGAGTATTTTATAACTCAATTTGTAAAAATCCTCACCTCATGGATTGACCAGAATCCATATTTGCAGGGCATAAACTGGTACAGCAATATCGAGGTAAATATCAGGTTGATTAATTGGTTCTTCTGTTGGGAAATATTGGATGTAGAAAACCTTTCTCTCACAAATTTACAGTTTAGAGATTTTGTTGAAACGAAGTGGATTCCAACAATATACCAGCATTGTCTTTACTCTTATAACAATCCTTCACGGTTTTCTTCTGCAAATAACCATCTGATATCAGAGTATGCCGGGCTTTTCATTGCTTCTTCAAAATGGGAATTCAACGAATCAGGAAAATGGATTAAGTATGCACATAAGGGTCTTGAGAATGAAATCGTTAAACAGCATTCAAAAGGTGGTATAAATAAAGAAGAAGCTGCCGAGTATATTCAGTTCATAACCGATTTTTTCCTATTGTCTCTCATTGTTGGGGAAAGAACAAACAGGCCTTTTTCTGAACAATACAAGCAACAACTCCACAAAATCTTCCGGTATATTTACGATTTTCTTGATTGCAACGGAAATTTTCCGAAATATGGTGATGAAGACGACGGGAAATGTTTTATTCTCGATTTTAATGAAAAATTTAATAATTTCAAATCTTTGTTGACCTCTGCGACCATCTTATTCAACGATCAGGTACTCAAATCTAAATGCAGTGGCTTTGACATTAAAAATCACTTTTTATTTGGTAATCGCGGTAAAGAACTTTATGAATCAGTCCCTGACATAAATTATAGCGAAAGTTCAGAATTTTATAAAGATGAGGGGCACTTCATTTTTCGGAAAAATGAAAATGGCAAAGAAATATATTTACATTTTGATGCTGCTCCGCTTGGGTTTCTCTCAATAGCTGCTCATGGTCATGCCGATGCACTATCTTTTATTTTGAACATTGCCGGGCTACCGATATTCATAGATTCCGGAACTTATACATATCATACTGAACCTGACTGGCGTCGTTATTTTATTGGTACACTGGCTCATAATACCATTCGTATAAATCAAAAAGATCAGGCCGTAAACGGTGGACCAACTTTATGGATAGAACATTATAAAACAAGTATTGTAAATCTGGAAAGAAGCGAGTATATTGATCGTGTTAAAGCAACCCATAACGGGTACTTAAAAGAAGATGCTCAGCATATCCGTGAAATCGTTTTTGACAAACAAAAAAATGAATTTCAAATAGTTGACACCATAGTAGTGAGGAATAACAAGAAGACTCAGGTTGAAATTCCTTTTCATTTTCATCCTGAAGTTGTTATTACTCAACTGTCAGCTAATTGCTATTTGATTTCCAGAAATTCTACAGTAAAAATGGAATTTTATGTAGATGAGAAACTTGATCCGGTTGTGATAAATGGACAAATTAAACCTGCTATATTGGGCTGGTACTCAGAGTCATTTCTGAAAAAGGAAGCTGCCAGAGTTATTTATAGCAAAACTCAAATAGATTGCACAACTATTTTTAAATTTATAATTAAAATATTTTAAAATGAATATTAGCATTTTTGGTCTTGGCTATGTAGGCTGTGTAAGTCTGGGCTGTCTGGCAAAAAACGGACATAACGTTATAGGTGTGGATACTAATGAGTCAAAGGTGGCGCAGATCAACTCTGGCAGAGCCACAATAATTGAAAAAGATGTGGACACCATAATTGCTGAACAAAGATCAGCAGGACGTATAAGTGCGACTACCGATATCCAACTGGCAATCAAAGGTTCCGATATCTCGATTATAGCAGTCGGTACCCCGAGTACAGATAAGGGGCATTTGAATCTGCAGTATATTTTTAACGTGGCTGAAAACATTGGAGAAGTACTGAAACTTAAGTCAACATTCCATATTATTGCTATAAGGTCAACTATAATGCCGGGTACATGTGATAAATTTGCCGGTATTGTCGAGAAGATCTCCGGTAAAAAGAGGAATGAAGGTTTTGCCATTGTTGATAATCCCGAATTCTTAAGAGAAGGAACTGCTGTTAAAGATTATTATAATCCGCCTCTAACCCTTATTGGTTCAGATAACAGGGAAGCTGCAGATAAAGTAGCGGACCTGTATAGACAATTACCTGGTGAGATTGTAATCACCGATCTGAAGGTTGCAGAAATTATGAAATATATTAATAATACATATCATGCACTTAAGATCTCCTTCAGTAATGAGATTGGTAATATTTGTTCTGAACTGAATATCGATTCTCACAAGGTTATGGAAATTTTCTGCAAAGATAAACAGCTGAATATTTCACCTTATTATTTCAAACCCGGATTTGCATATGGAGGATCATGTCTGCCAAAAGATTTAAAAGGACTTCAAACCCTGGCTCATGATCTTTATATTGATGTTCCTGTTATTGATAGTATAAATAAAACAAATGATATTCAAATTCAACGTGCGATTAAACTCATTTACAAATATTGGAACAAAAAACTTGGTTTCCTCGGGTTAAGTTTTAAGGCTGGGACAGATGATCTGAGAAATAGTCCTGCCGTTAATATTATTGAAGCCCTGTTAGGTAAAGGATGCGATATTGTTATATACGACAAGAATATAAATCTGGCCAAGCTGACAGGAACAAATAAGGAATTTATTGATTCACGGATACCCCATCTGTCTAGTCTTCTTGTAAATGATCCTGCACAATTAATTGATGATTGTGATGTAATAGTAATTAACACCAAAGAACCTGAATTTATTGAGCTTGTTGCTGATATTGAAAATAAAATAATCATTGATTTTGTCAGGCTTGATGAGGCGATTATTTCAAAAAGCAATTATTCCGGAATAAATTGGTAGTAATGTCTTCATTTCAAGAAAAGCATATTCTTATCATTGTCGAGAATCTTCCTGTTCCTTTTGACAGACGGGTATGGCAGGAAGCGAATACCTTAAAGGATAATGGAGCCAGGGTAAGCATTATCTGCCCTAAGATGAAGGATTACACTGCTTCCTATGAAGTAATAAACGGGATAGAAATTTACAGGCATTATTTACCTTTTGAAGCCAGGGGTACTGTCGGATACCTTCTGGAGTATAGCGTAGCTTTATTCTGGCAGTTTTTCCTGAGCTGGAGAATTTATTTTAAAAGGAGGTTTCAGGTCATACATGGCTGTAATCCTCCTGATCTGATTTTTTTAGTGGCAATTTGTTTTAAATTTTTTGGAGTTAAATATGTATTTGATCATCATGACATTAATCCTGAATTGTACATTGCGAAGTTTAACAAAAAGGGATTTTTCTATAAAATGATGGTTTTGTTTGAAAGGCTGACATTTGCAACAGCTGATTTCAGTATAGCCACGAACGAATCGTATAAAGCAATAGCTATCAGCAGAGGGAAAATGGCTGAAGATAAAATTCAGGTGATCAGAAGCGGACCAAAACTTGACAGACTTAAATTACTACCGCCTGATAATCAATTTTTCAAAGGAAAGAAATATCTGGTAGGGTATGTCGGAGTAATCGGAGAACAGGAAGGCATTGATCTTTTACTTGAAAGTGTGAAATTTATTGTATCAGTGCGTAAAGATGTCCAGTTTGCAATAGTTGGTGGAGGCAGTGACCTGGAAAAGACAAAACAATTATCATCAAATTATGGTTTAAATGATTATGTTGATTTCTATGGGAGAGTTCCTGATGATCTGTTGATTGCTATTCTGAATTCAGCAGATATATGTGTGAATCCTGACAAACCTACTGAGATGAACAATCTATCTACAATGAACAAGATTATGGAATATATGGCCCTGAAAAAGCCGGTTGTCCAATATGACCTGAAGGAGGGTAGGTTTTCAGCTCAGGAAGCATCCCTTTATGCGAGATGCGGTGATACAATTGATTTTGCAAATAAAGTAATACAATTGGTTGATGATCCTGAACTCAGAACAAAAATGGGAACTTACGCATACAACAGGGTACTAAATGAACTCTCATGGGACTATGAGAAGGAAAAATTAATCAAATTCTACAGCCGGATTCTTTTTAAAAGGGAACTGGATTTAAGATAATAAGCTTCATGATGACCGNNAAGATTAAGAAAAGTAATTAAACCAAATTGTTCTTTNTATAATATTAAATCAAATGAAAATTGATCATATTTGTTTTGCTGTAAAGAATCTGGATGATGGAGTTGCTTATTGGGGGAAAGTATTTGGCTATAAGCAAATGACTAAAATTGTGGAAAATTCACTCCAAAAGGTGAAAGTTGTGTTCTTAAGCAAAGATGACAGCATAACAATAAAACTTATTGAACCGGTTGAAAGCAATCAGTCGCTCCTGAATTTTGTAAACAGGGGCGGAGGATTTCACCATATCTGTTTTAAATGTTCTGATATTAATGTGAAGATTGATGAGTTAAAAAAAGATGGGCTTTTAACACTTGTCCCACCCCAACCGGGTGAAGCATTCAATAACCATAATATTGCATTTCTGCTGGCCAGGTACGGGCTCAATATCGAATTAATCGATACGGATGAAAAAGCCGGAATGCTAATCTAAGATGTAGAAGCTGTCTCAAAAGGGCAGCTTTTTTTTAATGACGGAGAATAAGCTGTGAGCATAATGTGGTAAGGTCATCCGGAGGCCGTTTAATAAAAGTTATCTTACAGGTAACCTTGTCAAAATAGTGCGTGAGTAGAAAGTACTATATAAAGAAGATATAAATGGGAAAATCTTAGTGACCACAAAAAGATATTTTCCCCTCCGTGAAAACTTAAGAAATGTTTTTTCGCAAAATATCACATCTTTAAAGTATAACCTAAATTTTTCTTCAAGCTGTTTCTTAGATAAATAGTTCGTCTTGTCTTTGAGATAGTTGTAAAATCTGATAGATCTCTCTTTTATTGAATGACTATCTTGCCATTCGTTCCTTATACCTAAAAATACCCAAAGTTGCACCCACCAGTATGACTGGACAACTGAAGAGAAGGGTACAAAAACATGAGGTTCAAATGTAATATACCGCGAAGGAAAAATATGAAGGCAAAAACCTTCCGGCTTAAGTATTCTGGATATTTCATATATTGTTTCGGAATAATTTTGTACATGTTCAAAAACCTGATCGCTTATGATTAAATCAAAAGTATTATCCTCAAAAGGTAAAATGTAATTTTTCAAATCAATTAATCGGATAATATCATTTTTGATCATAGATTCAGTATCGACATTTTCTTCGGATTTCAAATTAATATCACAGCCAAATGCTTGATAACCATTTTCCCGGAGTTCCTTAACATATTTTCCACTTCCACATCCAAAGTCGAGAATTACTGATTGAGGGTTTAATTCAAAGCCAAATTCCTTGATTATCTTCATTTTCAAACCTAAAATGTATGAGAGGTTATTCTTTTTATTTGTCATCATAATCAGAATATTATTAGGTATATGAAAACCCTTTTATAGGAAAATGGTAAATCTACCTATAATTTTAGGATAAAATAGAAATAAATATACTTATGAATTATAATTTGCAGAAAGAATTTATTATTCTATGCCAAAATGGCGTTTTAAAATTTTGGCTTTCTTAGAGTCAGTTAAATTCTGCGTTTTAAGTAATCCCGGATTCTGAAGGTAAAGAAATTTCTGCATACTCATTTTAAGAACTACTTTTGCAGGATTGCCGATAATCACTGAATTTTCAGGAAATTTCCCCCTGACAACACTTCCAGCTCCAACTATACAATTATCACCTATTATTGTGTTAGGAAGAATTGTGCAATTATCTCCTATGAACACATTATTTCCTAATTTAATTTTACCGAATACATCTGCGTTTGGGATTTCATCCCGGAAACACCATATAGCTCCGTCGTGAGTGACAATTTCTGTGCCACCTGCGATAGCCACATGATTGCCAATTTCTATCAGATAAGGTTCGGTCGAAAACGACATAGTGTTGAAAAGGCAATTCTCACCGATCTTCATACCCTGCTTGCGCAAATATTTTATCTTTCTCTCACTGCTTGCCTTCCTGAGAATCATTAATTGGATCCGCTGGAGTATATTTTGAAAATTCATCGGTTTTTCATCTTATATTAAAACAATAATTTTTCAGAAGAAGATTCGATAACGTCAATAATATATTTACCAAACAAAGTGGCAACTCTTGCAGAAAATTCCCTGCCCGGATGTGGGTTATCAGGACTGTCAGCATTTTTCTCAAGCAAATATAAACCTCCTTCTGTTTCATATTTATAAAAATCCCAGATAAAAATATTATCTCCTTTTTCATCCCATTCTTCAATCATCCATTTATAAAACTGATTAGTTCTTTTTGCCTGATCTTCAGTCATCTTGTTCTTTGTATATACAGCAGGTGTCCATACAATAAATTTATTCTTCGGAAACTCATGCATCTTTTGTTTCAAGGCGTTATACTGTAATTTATAATTTTCAATCTTTTTTTCATCAGAGTCAATATTTGATGTACCAGTATCTTCTGATATTCTGCTTACGGGGAAACAATGTTTGAAAATAATTACCTCATACTTTGCTGTAAGTAATTCAAGTGTAGGTTCTTCCAGATAAGATTTTTCCCCTGCGTTCTTAACCCAAATATTATAATAATCAAACGGATAATTTTCCCAGCCATACGGAGATTCTTTGGGGAATGTATTCTCGGTTATTTCATAATTGGTGTTATTCTTTTTGTTATAATCGTTAAAAAATTTTTGAACATCACCCTTTTGAGTCAGTTTATAAACATATCGGTTGGTATTACCAAGCCAAATAGCACTTCCTGTACTATGATGCAGAAAAACGATCTTTTTCATTTCCTTGTTATTTGATTCGCAGCTAATAATTATAAAAAACGATACTGTAAGAACGACTAGCAAATGTTTCATGAAATTTCTTTCAAAGATAATAAACATACAAATAGTCCCGTAGACTTTTCCCTGAAGTCTGAATGTATAATATTATGGATTTGCAGTACTTGCATTGTAAATATGTGCACCAACCTGCCAGGTGCCATTTTGATCCTCAGTTTCAGGTGAAACACCTAAAGTCCATGTTGAAGTAGTAGATAATCCAGTCTTCCATTTGGTACCTAAGTTTGTACCATAATCGAGACGGGTCGCTGGAACGAAATCGACAAGATTTTTAAAGTTCGGATTAATTATAACAGAATGTCTGTCATAACCTAGTGCCTGCCACTGAGCAAATGTTTTATCAACTCCCAGATAGTTGAACATGGGAGTCCCTGCTTCGCAAAAGAAGATATTATAATCACTTTCAAAACCGGGTAGATCTTCTTTCTCGTATATATGAATATTGGCAATTTGATATTTAGTATAAAAAATGTTATTTTTTATCTTCACCCCGGTAGATGGAATAGCCGGACTAAAATTATCATTTGCATAAATTTCTACAAGCCCCCTCCAGGTTCCCATACCCGGCCCATCATAAGTTCCCTGATTACTATAAAAAGTATTATTAAAAATTCTTACATTATTCATACCTTTTACTACAAGGCCGGTTGATATTGGATTTTTTATAATGTTATAAGCAACTGCTCCTGATACGTCGGTCATTCCATTGGATTTACGGATAATACCCATTGGAACCCTATCAAGATAATTGTATTTTATTATAGCATTTAAGTTATAACCCGTAAATAGACCATGAGTAATACTTGTCATATCAGTTCCATTCCATATAAACATGTTACCCGTAATTATTTCTCCGTCAAGGTTATTGTTAACAATAGTTATACCTTCATCTCCAGCCTGTAACATATATCCATAAGCATTTTTAGAAGTAATGGAATTATTTCTGAATGTAAAAGCAGTAGTCACGTTTCTTTGAACATTATATCCCATCCATTCTCCTGTTTCCATACTTTTTACAGCAACTCCTTCCACAATTAATGGTACCTGAGCAAATATTAGAGATACCTTTATTGCAAGAAATATTAATAATAAAGTCTTTTTCATTAATATCTTTTTGGAACGACGGGAAAATAAAAGGAAGCTATTCTTGCGGAATAGCCTCCTTTGTTTATTTGATTATAGCATTAATTCTGGACGCACCTTATATATTTCCCAGCAGTCTGCAGAGTAGTAGCTCTATAGACATCGGTGTGATCTCCATCCATTCTCCTGTACCAGCCCGTACCGATAACGGTCGGGGAAAAGGTAGTGGCTATATCGAAATCAGAAGTCCACCAATAAGACAGGTCACCAACGTTGTTGAAACTGCCATCCCCGGCAAACCGGTAACCTCCCGGTAAAGCATTAAATCCACTTGTATTGGTTCCATTTCCGGCGTTGTTCCATAAGGTTATACTCTTCATCTGAGTTCCCTGATCAGTACCACGCCATCCCCATGCATCAACCTGACCTAAAAGCCCTCCTGGAGCCATTCCAAGATACAGTTCCATTGCTTCGAATTCTAAATCGGTTGGTACATGCCAGCCGGTAGGGCACAAATTCCCTGTATTTACTGCAAACCAGTTGTACATCGATCCATATATTCCGTATGTACCTTCGTTATTGTTATACCAGCAACGTGCCGGAGTAGTTGTAATTGGCCAGTCGACAGCGTTGACAACGTTTGCTATCGGCGTATTACCAACATTACTTAACACAGTTGTTCTCAGGTTTTCAGCCATCCACCACTGGGCGCCTATTTTGACAGTTGTATAATGGTTACCGTCAGCATCGACCAGGGTATGAAGTGTTTCAAATAATGTACTGAAAATCTGCTGGTTGCCATAAGCTGTTCCTGCACTGTTAGTGGCATACGCACGTACATAATAAACTCTCCCTTCCTGTAATCCGGTAATGGGGCTTGTGAAAACTCCTATTCCGGCCCCGTTGGTTGTTATTGAATTGAGTATTGTCGGGGTTGCTGTAGTGGAATAACAAACACCTCTTGCTGTAACTGTATTACCACCATCAGCTGTTATAGTTCCACCTGAAGTAGCTCCGGTCAAAGTCATAGCAGAAATGACAGTAGTTGTAAGAGTAGGAACTGCTACAGTGACTGAAGTGAACTGAACATCATTTCCATAACCTGTACCTGCGCCGTTTGTAGCGTACGCACGAACATGATATATTGTGCCTGCTGTCAATCCGGTTAAATTGCCGATAAAAGTACCTGTGATTGCACCATCAGTTGTCTTTGCATCGGCAGTTGTAGGACTTGCAGTCGTACTCCAGCAGATACCACTGATAGTAATTGTGGAACCACCATTAGAAGTAATAGTTCCACCTGAAACAGCAGTTGTTTGAGTTATTGAAGTAACAGCAGCTGTTGTAAGAATGGCAACTGCTGATGTTGTTGTAAATGAAACATCATTTCCATAAGCAGTGCCGGCACCGTTGGTGGCGTATGCACGTATATGGTATGTCAACCCAGCTGTCAATCCGGTCAAATTGCCTGTAAAAGTACCTGTGGTTGTTCCATCAGTTGTTTTTGAATCAGCAGTCGTAGGACTGGCAGTCAGACTCCAGCAGATACCGCTGACAGTTATTACTGAACCTCCGTTAGAAGTGATGCTTCCACCTGAAACAGCAGTTGTCTGAGTTATAGTAGAAGCTGCAGTTGTAGTAAGAGTGGCGGTTGTTGTCAGAGTTGTAAATGTGACATCATTTCCATAAGCAGTACCTACACTATTGGTAGCGTATGCACGTATATGATATGTTGTGCCTGCTGACAATCCGGTTAAATTGCTTGTAAAAGCACCTGAGGTTGTTCCGTCAGTTGTTTTTGAATCTGCAGTTGTAGGACTGGCAGTCAGACTCCAGCAGATACCACTGACAGTTATTACAACACCTCCGTTAGAAGTAATTGTTCCACCGGAAGCAGCAGCTGTTTGAGTAATAGCAGAAGCTGCAGTTGTTGTAAGAGCAGCGGATGATGTAAGGGTCGTAAATGAAATATCATTTCCATATGCAGTACCGATACTGTTGGTAGCGTATGCACGAACATGGTATGTTGTGCCTGCCAACAAGCCGGTCAAACTGCTTGAAAAAGTACCTGAGGTTGTTCCGTCAGTCGTTTTTGAATCAGCAGTTGTAGGATTGGCAGTCTGACTCCAACAGATACCA
>JGI24133J20442_1000308_pt1 | contig 15303 bp, 13 predicted proteins | sample BarGraNGADG00311_2_FD_20442 | JGI IMG/M metagenome (IMG submission 20442)
CGCCACGACGGGCAGGGCGGCCAGAAGGTCGCCGGCGACGGCCGCCGCGTCCTCCGGGTCTTCGGCCGGCTCGTTGCCGGCGCCGATGACATCCTGCAGGGCCGAGCTGTGGACGCCGACCTGTGCCAGCTCGCCGGCGTCGACCTGCTGACGGCGCAAGCCGGCGGTGAGGTCGATGCCGAGCTCCTCGGCGGCCCGGAGCAGATCGTCGTCCTCCTCGCGGACCTCGAGCACCGCTCCCTCCTCGCTCTGGACCGACATGTCGAGAGCCAGACTCTGGATCTCCTTCATGAGGACCTTGAACGACTCGGGGATGTTGGGCCTGGCGATGTTCTCGCCCTTGACGATCGCCTCGTAGGCCTTGACGCGGCCGATGGTGTCGTCCGACTTGATGGTGAGCATCTCCTGGAGGACGTAGGCGGCGCCGTAGGCCTCGAGCGCCCAGACCTCCATCTCGCCGAAGCGCTGCCCGCCGAACTGGGCCTTGCCGCCCAGGGGTTGCTGCGTGACCAGCGAGTAGGGGCCGGTGCTGCGCGCGTGGATCTTGTCGTCCACCAGGTGCAGCAGCTTGAGGATGTACATGTAGCCGATGGTGACCTTGTTGTCGAAGCGTTCACCGGTGCGGCCGTCGTACATCCACACCTTTCCGGAACAGCGGCGACCGGGCGGTTCTTTCTGGTTGATCTTGAACTGCACCGGGCTCTCGGGGTTCTCCTCGCTGCTGCGGATGAGCAGGTCGTCGACCTCCTCGATGGTGGCGCCGTCGAAGACCGGCGACGCGACGCGCGCAGGCGTGTTGCTGCGCTCGCCGTCAGCCTGGAAGCCCATGTGGGCGGCCCAGCCAAGGTGCGTCTCGAGCACCTGGCCGATGTTCATGCGGCTCGGGACGCCCAGCGGGTTGAGGATGATCTCGACCGGCGTGCCGTCCTCGAGGTGAGGCATGTCCTCTTCGGGGACGATCTTGGAGATGACGCCCTTGTTGCCGTGGCGCCCGGCGAGCTTGTCGCCCTCCGCGATCTTGCGCTTCTTGGCCACGTAGACGCGCACCAGCTCGTTGACGCTGGGCGGTAGCTCGTCGTTGTTGTCGCGGCTGAAGATCTTGACGTCGATGACCTTGCCGCCCTCGCCGTGAGGCACCTTGAGGCTGGTGTCGCGCACTTCGCGCGCCTTCTCCTTGAAGATCGCGCGGATGAGCTTCTCCTCGGCGGTGAGCTCGGTCTCGCCCTTGGGCGTGACCTTGCCGACGAGCAGGTCGCCGGAGTTGACCTCGGCGCCGATACGCACCATGCCGCGCTCGTCGAGGTCGCTGAGCGACTCTTCCGAGCGGTTGGGGATGTCGCGGGTGATCTCCTCGTCGCCCAGCTTGGTGGTGCGGGCGTCGACCTCGTACTCCTCGATGTGGATCGAGGAGAGGAGGTCGTCCTTCACGACCTTCTCGCTGAGGATGATGGCGTCCTCGAAGTTGTAGCCTTCCCAGCTCATGAACGCGACCAGGAGGTTGCGGCCCAGGGCGATCTCGCCGTGATCCGTAGAAGACCCATCGGCAAGCACGTCGCCCGCGTGCACCCTGTCGCCCGGGAACACGAGCGGCTTCTGGTGGATGAGCGTGCCCTGGTTGGAACGCGTGAACTTGACCAGGTCGTAGGTGTCGACCTCGCCCTTGCCGGCGTCGACCTCGATGTGGTCGGCGTCGACGTAGCTCACCTTGCCGCCCTTGCCGGCCAGGACCACGTCGCCGGTGTCGATGGCGGCGCGGAACTCCATGCCGGTCCCCACATATGGCGCTTCCGGGGTGAGAAGCGGCACGGCCTGGCGCTGCATGTTGGAACCCATGAGGGCGCGGTTGGCGTCGTCATGCTCGAGGAAGGGGATGAGCGCCGTCGCCACCGACACGAGCATGGTGGGGCTGACGTCCATGTAGTCGATCTCCACGGGCGGGACCTGGACGATGTCGGCGCCGGCGCGCGAGCGCGCGAGCACGAGTTCTTCCTGGAACTCACCGGTCTTGTGGTCGAACGGGGCGTTCGCCTGGGCGATGGTGACATAGCGGATCTCGCCCGTCTTCTTGTCGACGGACTCCTGCTCTTCCTCCGACGCGTCGAGGTAGACGATCTCGTCGGTCACCTTGCCCTTGACCACCTTGCGGAACGGCGCCCGGATGAAGCCGAACTCGTCCACGGTGGCCATGGAGGCCAGCGAGCCGATAAGGCCGATGTTCGGACCCTCGGGGGTCTCGATGGGGCACATGCGGCCGTAGTGCGTGGGATGCACGTCGCGAACCTCGATGGGCGCGCGCTCGCGCGTGAGGCCGCCCGCGCCCAGGGCGCTCAGGCGACGCCGGTGCGTGAGCCCGGACAGGGAGTTCGTCTGGTCCATGAACTGCGAGAGCTGCGAGGAGCCGAAGAACTCCTTGAGCGCCGCCACGACCGGGCGGATGTTGACCAGGGTGGCCGGCACGATGGTGTCGGAGTCCTCGGTGGTGAGACGCTCGCGGATGACGCGCTCCATGCGCGCCAGGCCGATACGGAAGGCGTCCTGCACGAGCTCGCCGACGGTGCGCAGCCGGCGGTTGCCGAAGTGTTCGTACTCGTCGATCTCGTGGGCGATACGCTCGCGGCGCGTGGGCATGAGTTGCTGCGCAGCCTCGGCGTAGTCCTTGACCTCGACGTCGTTGCCGCTGTCGTCCTTCCCCACTCCGAGAAGATCCGGCAGCGAGATGAGCCGGCTGATGAGCTCGATGATGTCTTCGTTGACAAGCACGCGCACGTCGGCGTCCGGACGGTGCTTGGGGTCGACATGGTTGTGCAGCCGCACGTTGAGCTTGTGGCGCCCTACGCGCGAAAGATCGTAGCGCTTGGGATCGAAGAACAGGCCCTTGAGCATCGCCGTGGCGCCGTCGAGAGTCGGCGGCTCGCCGGGGCGCTGCTTGCGGAAGAGCTCGACCAGCGCCTCTTCCTGCGAGTGCGTCGTGTCGCGCTCGATGGTGTTCCTGATGTACACCGACTCGTCGAAGAGCTTGGCGAGCTCCTCGTCGTCACCGTAGCCCATCGCCCGCAGCAACACCGTGACGGGGAATTTGCGCTTGCGGTCGATGCGGACGTTGACCGTGCCCTTCTTGTCGATCTCGAGCTCCAGCCAGGAGCCGCGCTGCGGCATGAGGTTGGCGACCAGCACCTGCTTCTCGCGCTCCGCCTGCTTGGGCTCCATGATGTAGGCGCCGGGCGAGCGCACGAGCTGCGTGACGACCACGCGCTCGGTGCCGTGGATGATGAAGGTGCCGCGCTCGGTCATCATGGGGAAGTCGCCCATGAACACGGACTGTTCGCGGATCTCGCCGGTGTCTTCGTTGATGAAGGCGACTTTCATCGACAGCGGCGCCGAGAAGGTCATGTCCTTGTTGCGGCACTCGTCGATAGGCTTGGACGGCTCACTGAACTGGTGCTCGCCAAACTGGACGAGCAGCTTCTCGGAGTAGTCCTTGATGGGGTTGATATCGGCGATGGTCTCGCTGAGACCGTCGCTGAGGAACCACTCCCACGACCTCTTCTGGATGTCGATGAGGTTGGGAACGGCGAGTGGCTGGTCGAGCTTGGCGAAAGACGTACGCACGCGTGGCGCCTTGGGCTCGTTCAAGCGAGTCTCCTCTTGCTAGCGTGGACCAGGAAGAAAAAGAGCACACCATACCGGAGGGATCGTGGCATAGCCGCGGGTAACGCACGGCCGAAAAATATACCACAACGCGCAGTCCGATGCAACAGTTTGATGAGGGATGCCCGCAAAAGGCGGAAGGCCAAGCGTCTTCCTCGAAGACAACGAGGCCGGGGCGCCTGACGGCGCCCCGGCCCTTCGCGGACCGCCTTGGAAACGAAAGCAGCGCTCTACTTGATCTCGACGCTCGCGCCGGCTACCTCGAGCTGCTTCTTGGCTTCCTCAGCCTCGTCTTTGCTGACGCTTTCCTTGATGGCGCTGGGGGCACCTTCCACCACGTCCTTGGCCTCCTTGAGGCCGAGGCCGGTGAGGGCGCGCACGACCTTGATGACCTGGATCTTCTGGTCGCCGAAGGCGGAGAGCATCACGTCGAACTGGGTCTGTTCCTCGGCGGCCTCGGCCGGCGCGGCGTCGGCGGCCGGCGCGGCGGCGGCGGCCACGGGGGGGGCGGCGCTGACGCCGAACTCCTCTTCGAGAGCCTTGACCATCTCGCTGAGTTCGAGCACGGTCATGCCCTTGATGGCCTCGATGAGCTGGTCTTTCGTAAGGGTCTTGACTGCCATGTTCAGTTCACCTCGTGTAGGGCTCGAAAGCCTTGCTGGACAGTGTGAGTCGCGGCGAGGGCTTACGCCTCGCCGGCCGCGGCCCGCTGCTGGGCCACCTGGTCGAGAGCGCGCACGAAGCCGCCGACTGTGCCCTGGAGCACGGTGACCAGGCCGGTCATGGGCGCGGCCATGGTGCCGACGATCTGAGCGATGAGCACGTCGCGCGGCGGCAGGCTGGCCAGGACCTTGACGCCGGCGGCGTCGATGACGCTCGCGTCGAGCAGCCCGCCGCGCACCTCGAGCTGCGGGTGCGTCCGGGCGAATTCGGAGAGCGCCTTGGCGGCGGCGCCGAGATCCTCGCCGCAGAACGTGACCGCGGTAGGACCGCTGAGCATCTCCTTGATGGCGCCGCGGTCGGCGCGGTCGGCGGCGATACCGCTAAGCGTGTTCTTGACCACCCTGAAGCTCGCGCCGCTCTCGCGCAGCTTGTCGCGCAGTTCCTTGAGCTGCGCCACCGTGAGGCCGCGGTAGTCGCTGACGAACACGTTCTCCGTGTCGGTCAGNAGCTGCGTCACCTCGGCGATNACAGCTTCTTTCTCGTTTCTCAGCATGTCGACCTCTCAGTCGCAAACAAAAACCCGCTCCCGAAGCGGAAGCGGGTCCAGACGCAGACTCGTTTCGCCTCGGGTGGCGGACCCGTGGGGATCCATTCAGCTCCCGGAGGAGCACCAGCCGTCATCGGCTGCGGCGCCGCAGCGCCGCGATGCGGCAGTATAGACGCATGCGGGCGCAGCCGCAACTGCCGGTGCCCGCGCCGCAGGCTCAGCCCTCGAGCAGGTCGCGCGTACGCGCGGGGTCGAGCTCGATGCCCGGGCTCATAGTCGCCGCGATGGTGGCGCTCTTGATGTACTTGCCCTTGGCGACGGCCGGCTTGGCGCGCAGGATCTCGTCGAGCACGGCGCCGTAGTTCTCCACCAGCTGTTGCTCGGTGAACGACTTCTTGCCGATGCTCAGGTGCACGATGCCGGAGCGGTCGGTACGGTACTCGACCTTGCCGCCCTTGGCGTCGGTCACTGCCTTGCCGACGTCGAACGTGACGGTGCCCGACTTGGGGTTCGGCATGAGGCCGCGCGGGCCGAGGATGCGGCCGAGCTTGCCCACGGTGCCCATCATGTCGGGCGTAGCGATGGCAATATCGAAGTCGAAGACGCCTTCCTGGACCTGCTTGGCGAGGTCGTCGGTGCCGACGATGTCGGCGCCGGCCTCCTGCGCCTCGCGCGCCTTGTCGCCCTCGGCGAACACGGCGACGCGCATCTCCTTGCCGGTGCCGTGCGGAAGGACGGTGGTGCCGCGCACGATCTGGTCGGCGTGGCGGACGTCGACGCCAAGGCGGAAGTGGACCTCGATGGTCTCGTCGAACTTGGCGCCCGGGAGGGACTTGAGCAGGCGCATGGCCTCGAGCGGCGTGTAGAGACGGCCGGGCTCGATGGTGCGCTTGGCGGTGGTGTAGGTGCGGCCTGGCGTGGCCATTCGCGAACCTCCTGTGGTGCAGACGGCGACCGGGTCGCCTCCCACGTCGGCGGCCGGGCGGCGAGCCCGGCCTTCAGCTACCTGTCAGTGTCGCGCGTCTGGCTGCGCCGACCCGCGACGATGATCCCACTTCGTCGTTTATTCTGCGACCTCGACGCCCATGCTGCGGGCGGTGCCCTCGATGATCTTCATCGCGGCGTCGACGTCGTTGGCGTTGAGGTCGGGCATCTTGGTCTCGGCGATCTCNCGGACCTGGGCCCGCGTGACNGTGCCGACCTTGGTGCGGTTGGGCTCGCCCGATCCCTTGTCGATGCCGAGAGCCTCGCGCAGCAGCACGGCGGCCGGCGACGTCTTGGTGATGAAGGTGAAGGTGCGATCCTCGTACACGGTGATCTCGACCGGCACGATGGTGCTGCCCGAACCCTGTGTCTGGGCGTTGAACGACTTGCAGAACTCCATGATGTTGACGCCGTGCTGGCCCAGTGCGGGGCCAACGGGCGGTGCCGGGCTGGCGGCGCCGGCGGCGATCTGCAACTTGATCTTGGTGAGGACCTTCTTGGCCACTGCTTGCCTCGCTTACTGCCTGGTTAGGATGTCTTCTTGACCTGGTCGAAGGCGAGCTCGACCGGAGTCTCGCGGCCGAAGATCGACACCATGACCTTGAGCCGGCTGTGGTCGAGGTTGACCTCGACGACCTCGCCGGAGAAATCGCTGAGCGGGCCTGAGGTGACGCGCACGTCCTCGCCCACGGTGAACTCGGCCTTCTGCTTGGGGCGTTCGACCGTCGCGGTGTGCATGATGCGGTCGACTTCGGCCCGCGACAGCGCCACGGGCTTGTTCTGGGCGCCGACGAAGCCGGTGACACCCGGAGTGTTCTTGACCAGCGACCAGGTGTCGTCGGTGAGTTCCATCTGCACCATCACGTAGCCCGGGAACACGCGGCGCTCGCTGGTGACTTTCTCGCCGTCCTTGGTCTCGACGATCTGCTCGGTGGGCACGACGATCTGGTGGATACGCTCCTCCTGGTGCATCGATTGACGGCGATGCTCGAGGTTGGCCTTCACCTTGTTCTCGTGCCCAGAATATGTGTTGACGACGTACCAGCTATACAAGCGACGCCCCGATCACGTGAGAACGCTGAGGACCAGGTCGACGGCCTTCGAGAACACGAAGTCGAGGACCCCTGTGTAGGCGGTCGCGATGGCGACGGCGACGAGGACGACGATGGTGGACTGCACGAGGTCTTTGCGCGTGGGCCAGGTGACCTTGCCCATCTCGATGCGCACGTCGCGCAAGAAGCGCATGAAGCCCCGCTTCTCGGCCGGCTTGCCGCCCCGCGCCTGGGCGCGCGGCTTCTGCTGCGCCTTGCCGCGCGCCGGCTTGGCCGCGGCGCGCTTGGCCGGGACGTTGCCGCCCCGAGCCTTCTTGCCCGCCGGCTTGTCCTTGCCCGACTTGCCCTTCTTGTTGTCGACAGACTTCGCCACTCAACCGCTCCGATGATCATTGGCAGGGCTGGAGGGGCTCGAACCCCCGACCCCCGGTTTTGGAGACCGGTGCTCTACCAATTGAGCTACAGCCCTACGGACACAAGGGAGAACGCCTAGCGCGTCTCCTTGTGCACAGTGTGCGTCCCGCACCAGCGACAGTACTTCTGGAGCTCGATGCGGTCCGGATCGTTCTTCTTGTTCTTGTTCGTATGATAGTTGCGACGCTTGCACTCCTGGCAAGCGAGGGTGACCAGTTGACGCACGTCGTCATCCTTTCTGACTGAACACGTAAGGATACCAAGTGCCCGCCGCGAGGGTCAACGTGACTCGGGAGCAGCCCCGTGACGCGAGCGTCGCACCGCGGCGGCCACGGCGGCGCAGTATAGCAGACGGGGGAGAGCGGGCAAAACGCCGCCGAAGGACGGCAAGACCCCGAGGCTCGGCTCCCCGGCGGATTGGCACACCGGCAGCCGAAGTGGCAGACTGCCGCCCGCCGGCCGATACAGACCAGAGCGATGCCGGACCAAGGGGAGGAACGCGCCATCGACGACCAGCACATGGGCGGTGCGCAGGAGCCGCCGAGCGACGACGGTCCCCGTGCGCCGGCGCCGGCACCCTGGGCTCCACCGGCCCGCGCGGCGGCCCCCCTGTGGTATCCGCGGCCGCCCGCGCCGCCGGCGCCCCCACTGACTCGCACGGGGACTCCCGGAGCGGGTCCGCAACCGCCCGCAACGGCGGCGCACCTGCGGCCCTCGTGCTGGACGTGGAAGCTCTGCCTCGCCGGCCTGCTCGTGGGCTTCGGCCCCGAGGCGCTGCTCACTCTGGCTGCGTTGGGCATGAAAGAGACGCGCAACGCCGCCGACAAGGTGTCCCTCGCCTCCGCGCTCGTGCTTATCATCGGCTCCCTCATCGCGTACGGCTGGCAGACGTTCGCCGCCTGGCTCTTCTCCCTGCGGATCACCGGCTTCCGGCTCGCTCTGTGGGGCTTCACGCGGCCGAACAAGGCGTTCCTCTGGACCATCCCGGCCGGGCTCGCCGGTGTGTACGCGGTCACCCTTCTGTACGGCCTCGTAGTGGACTCCAGGCAGCAGGAGATCCTCAGTGAGTTCCCCCGCAGCAGCAGCGGCGTCGTGCTCTTCCTGCTCGTGGCGGTCGTCATGGCGCCGCTGTTCGAGGAGATCTTCTTCCGCGGCTTTCTCTTCCGCGGCTTCGCCGACTCGTGGGGCTGGGTGTGGGGGGCGGTGGTCTCGGCGGCCGTCTTCGGGATCGCCCACCTTCAACTGGACGTCTTCGTCCCGCTGTTCGCGCTGGGATTCGTGCTCGCGTGGGTCTACAAGCGCACCGGCTCACTGTGGACGAGCATCGCCCTGCACGCGCTGTTCAACGGGCTCTCAGTGCTGGGCTGGTGGCTTCTGCCCCCGAGCTGAGCGCCGCGCGCCGATGCTACCTCAGCAGTGTGGGCTTGCGCAGCTCGCGGCAGTGGCAGGCGTCGCCGTCGGGCAGCTTCTCCAGGGCCTCCAACAGGATGCGGCCGATCAGCCCGGCGTCCTCGTGGAACATCTGCGCCAGGAGCTCGTGTTCCCAGTCCCGCACCACGCCTTCACCGTAGTTGACGATGAGGTAGATGCCCGCGTAGCAGGCGCCGATGTCGCGCGCCAGCCACACCTCCGGGCAGAAGCTCTGGCCGACCACGTCGCCGAGTGTCCGCAGATGGCGGATCTCGGCCGGCGACTCGAAGCGCGGCCCCTCCGTCACGACGTAGGTGCCGCGGGTGAACAGACGGCGCGCCGGCGCCAGGCGCCGGGCGGCGCCCACGAGCGCCTCTCGCCCGGCCTCGCACACCGGGTCGCGCATGATGAGCAGGTGATCGCCCACGACCACGCCGTAGCGGTCCCGGTCGGTGGTCTGGTCGACGAAGTCGTCGACCACGACCAGATCGCCGGGGTCGAGGAGATGGTCGAGGCTGCCGACGCCGGCGTCCGAAAGGATCCGTTTGACGCCGGCCCGGTGCAGCGCGCTGAAGACCTGGCGTGAGGCGCGGCCGCGCGACACGCCCTTGCGCCAGCCGTGCATCCCGACGTGCAGCGTCGTGTGCCCGCCGAGCTCGAAGAGCGTGAACGGCGGGCTGTCGCCCCAAGGCGTCTCGAAGACGAGGTCGCGCTCGAGCACCCGTGCGCCCGAGTGAAGATCGCCGGGAAAGTCGGCCGCCAGGGAAGCCGAGCCGCCGATGACGGCACGCGTCGCAGCGGGGACGGCGGCGGCCACGGTCAGAGACCGGCCAGCTCGGGAGTGACGCGCAGCATGACCAGCTGCACGTGGTCGCCGGCGTCCGAGGTGTAGCGGCTCAGCGCCTGGTCCAGGCCGGCGGGAAAACCGCGCACCGAGCCCAGCACCGTCTCGCCGCCGGTGACGACCTGGCCGGTCTCGGCCTTGAGCCGACCGACGTGCGTGACCAGCAGCAGCAGCGAGGGATCGCTGGCCAGCCGGATGTCGACCTCCACATCGTCGTAGCGCCCGAGGATGCTGTAGCTCTTGATGCCGGCGACCTTGCCGCTCACCGGGCTGACGACCTGCGAGCCCGGCACGGCGCCCACATCGAGGCCCGACGTGGATGACGAGCGGTCGCTGCCGTTGCCGTCCATGAGGTAGTACTGCACGCCGCCGCCGGCGAAGATGTCGGCGAGCTTCTGGCCCAGGCTTCCGCCGCCGAGCCGTTCGCCGGCCGGCGAGAAGGGCACCGTGTTGGTGTTCTCGACCGGATGATAGGCGACCGCCGTGGTGACCTCCCGGGCCACCGGCAGCAGGATGTCGACGCTTTCCACGCGGGCGACGACGACCGCTCCCGCGGCGGGCGTGGCTTCGCCGAACGTGGGCTGCGCTGCGGTCTCGGAAACGCGTGCCGGGGTCTGCCCCGGAATAGCGTACGCGGCCCACACGGCGAGAACGATGAGGGTCACGAGAACGGCCAGCGCGACCGCACGCCGGCGTTTGATCTGGTCGCGTCGGCGGACCTTGTCGCGCCGCCGCTGAGTAGCCGGGCTTCTGTGCATGTCGCAAGAAAGTTACATCGGTCCGCGGCGGGTCGCAAGCCGCCGGGCGTTGCCCGCGCCGAAATGGTCAATGGGTGTTCGCCCGGACCTCTAGCACGGGACGCAGATGCCGATGCCCTGGGCATTATGGCTTCCACACTGCCGCTTGCGCGCGACGGAGCGAACGTTGGCGAGGCGGCCGGCGTGACTGCCTACACGATCAACGACGCCCGTCAGCACGGCGCGGCGCCCGCCGGCACCGCGGTGGTCGTCCAGCGCAACGGCGACGCGGGAACCCAGCCACCCCCACGCGAGCAAGACCCCCGCGGCCCTGACCCAGGGCCAGGCCGTCGGCAAAGACACCCCACCCGGGCAGGTCAAGGACGCGACGACGGCCGACGACGGCAAGAGCAAGGGCAAGCCGGACAAGACCGAGTAGCCGCCAGAGCCGGCGGCGATCACGGCGACCCTTCCCGCCGACCAAGCCGACGCGCCCCTCGCTCCGCCCTTCCTCCCCACGCAGCATCCCCACCACCGGTCGCCGACGGCCGCGACCCGAGACCGTTGTCAGCCCTGGCTAGGGAACCCTCCGCCGCACCCTCAACTCCCGCCTGCACCGGCCGATACCACCATATGGACGGATGTACCAGCAAGCGGCCATCCGTGAAGCGCACCAAACCGCTGGGCTCGGGGGTGAGCCATGAAGAAGCGCATCGCAGTCATCTCGATGTTCGTGGCGCTGGCTGCCCTCCTCCTCGCGACCGTGCCCGCCGCCTCTCCCGCTCTCACCCTGAACTCCTACGAGCAGCAGCTCGTGCAGGCCATCAACCGGCAGCGCGCCAAGCATGGCCTGGTGAAGGTGCGCGTCCACGCCAGGCTCGTGACCGCCGCGCGAAGCCACTCCGCCGACATGGGCCAGCATAAGTACTTCCAGCACAACTCCTCCAGCGGCGAGACCTGGAACGCACGCATCCTCCGCTACGGCTACACGAATTCCGGCTACCGGATGTGGAGGGCCGGTGAGAACATCTACTACGGCGGCGGCCTCTACTCGTCTCCCATTCTCGTGGTGCGCGCCTGGATGAAGTCCACCATGCACCGCGCCGTGATCCTCACCAAGGCCTTCCGCGACATCGGGGTGGGCGCCGTGAAGTGCAGCGCCGGCTACGGCAACTGGGGCGGCCCGGTGTGGTTCTTTACCCTAGACCTGGGGCGCCGCATCAAGTAGCAGCGCCAGAGACAAAGGTACAGTGAGCGGAGGGGCGCCGAGGGCGCCCTTCCTCGTTGTGCGGCCGGAGAGACGGTGACGCCGCGGCAGCCGGGCGGTCGAGTAGGATGGCGCCATGAGCGCCCNGCACNGCANCTCCCGCGTCTCGAGCAGCGCCACGCAGAAGCGCCTGCGGGCGCTGTTCCGCGAGGGCGGCCACGAGCAGATCGTGGCCGTGGCGCACGAGGCCGCGCGCAAGGGCCGCGCGGCGGAGCTGCCCGCGGACCTGCCGGCCGCGCTGCGCGAAGCGCTCCTCGCGGCCGGCATCAAGCAGCTGCACGGCCACCAGCGCGCGGCCTTCGACGCCCTGCGGGCCGGCGAGAACGTGGTGATCAGCACCGGCACCGCCAGCGGCAAGAGCCTCTGCTACCAGATGGCCGCCCTCGACGAGTACGCGCGCGACCCGCAGAGCCGCGCGCTGTTGCTCTTCCCCACCAAGGCGCTGGCTCAGGATCAGGCGCGCAAGCTGACCGCGCTCAGGATGGACGCGCCCGGGCTCAGGCCCGCCGTGCCGGCGATCTATGACGGCGACACGCCGCAAGGCTCGCGCGCCCTGCTGCGGCGCACGGCCACCATCCTGCTCAGCAACCCCGACATGCTGCACGTGGGCATCCTGCCCAACCACGAGCGCTGGGCCGAGTACCTGCACCACCTCCGCTACGTGATCCTCGACGAGGCGCACGTGTACCGCGGCGTGTTCGGCAGCCACGTGGCCCAGGTGGTCCGCCGCCTGCGGCGGCTGTGCGCCCGGTACGGCGGCGATCCGCGGTTCGTGCTCACCAGCGCGACGATCGCCAACCCGCAGGCCTTCGCGGAGAAGCTCGTCGGTCTGCCGTTCACGGTCGTGGACGAGGACCAAGCGCCGCGCCCGGAGCGCACGGTGGTGTTCTGGAACCCGCCGCTCGTGGACCCGGCGCGCGGCGAGCGGCGCAGCGCTCTCGCCGAGGCCAGCTACGTCACCGCCGAGTCGGTGCTCGCGGGCGCCCGCGTGATCGCCTTCGCACCCACGCGCAAGGCGGCGGAGCTGGTGTTCGGGCACGTGCGCCGCCGCCTGGAGGACCGCGATCCCGGCGGCGCGGCGACGCGCGTCCAGCCCTACCGTGCCGGCTACACGCCGCAGCAGCGCCGCGATATCGAGCGGCGCCTGTTCGCGCACGAGCTCGACGCCGTGGTCGCGACCCAGGCGCTCGAGCTCGGCATCGACGTCGGCAGCCTCGACGTATCGCTGGTCACCGGATTCCCGGGAACCGTCACGAGCCTGCGACAGCGCTGGGGGCGGGCAGGCCGGGCCGGGCACGGCTACGCCGTGCTGGTCGCCGGCCAGGACGCCCTGGACCAGTACTTCATGCGCGAGCCGGAGCGCCTCCTGAGCCGCAGCGTGGAGGAGGCGATCATCGACCTCCACAACCCACACATCAGCGGCCCGCACCTCGAGGCGGCGGCCTACGAGCGGCCGCTCACCACCGCCGACACGGCCTACTTCGGCGAGGAAGGCATGCTGCAGGCCGAGCGCCTGGCGCAGGCCGGCAGGCTGCGGCGGCGCGGGGCCGGCCTGGCCTGGGCAAGGCCGCACTCCCCCGCCCCCGACACCGGCCTGCGCACGGCGAGCAATGAGCAGTTCGTCATCGTCGAGAGCCGCCAGGGCGAGATCATCGGCACCGTCGAGCGCGAGCGCGTCTTCCGCTTCGCCCATCCCGGCGCCGTGTACCTCCACCTGGGGCAGAGCTACCTCGTCAAGCACCTCGACCTCGAGGCCCGCACGGTGCTGGTCGACGACTTCGACGGCGCCTTCTACACCCAGGTGAAGACCGACAAGAACGTGCTGGTGGCCGGGCAGGCCGGCATGCGCCCACTGCCCGGCGCCTCTCTCTTCTTCGGCGAGCTCGAGGTCACCGAGCAGGTGATCGCCTACCAGAAGCGCGACATGACCGACCAGCACATCATCGACACCATCAGCCTCGACCTGCCCGAGCAGACGTTCACGACCCAGGCGTTCTGGCTCGCCCTCCCGCAGCCGGTGCTCGAGAAGGCCGTCGCCAACCTGCAGGACGGCGACGAGCAGGCGACGCCCGGCAGTCTGCACGCCGCCGAACACGCGCTCATCGCCCTGCTGCCGCTGTACGCGATGTGCGACCGCTGGGACATCGGCGGCCTGAGCACCGCCTGGCACTGGCAGACCGACGCGGCGAGCATCTTCGTCTACGACGGCTACCCGGGCGGCATCGGGCTCACGCGGCGCGGCTACGAGGCCTTCGAGAGTCTCTCAGCCGACGCCCGCGCGCTCATCGCCGAGTGCCCCTGCGAGAGCGGCTGCCCAAGCTGCGTGCAGAGCCCCAAGTGCGGCAACCTCAACGAGCCGCTCAGCAAGGCCGGGGCGGTGGCGCTACTGGACGCGATCCTGCGGCAAGCCTAGCTTGCGCTCAGCGCCTCCATCGGCGTCACCTTGGACATCCACAGCCACGTGATGCCGGGGATGCGGGCGAAGGTCACGGAGAAGACCGACGCCCGGCTGCGCCTGGCCCAGCGACGTGACGGGACTTCTCCGCAGGGTGCAGGGGGCTAGCGCCACCTGCCCTCCCAACGGGTGCATGGCTAGATGGCTAGAAGGACCGGACAGCACGCACCCCGAACGTGTTGCTCTCGAGGCCGATGGGCTGGTTGCCATTGAGGAAGTCCTGGACGTACGCGTAGGCCCCACCGGGCATCTCGGTCGAACTCCAGTAGTAGCGGGAGCCAAAACCACCGATCGCTGCACGGTTGAGGTACAGCTTGTTCAGTTCACCCTTGCTGGGCAAATACCAGTCGCCCTCCCGAGTGGTTGAACGAATNAGTGGTCAGAAAACCCGGACAGCACGCACCCTGTACGCCCGNTCCTTGGCGTCGCCGTCCGTGTGGCCATCGTTGAAGTACTGGTTGTCCGCGGTGCTCGCCTCGTACTCAGACGAAGTCCAGTAGGCGCCGGACGCAAAACCACCGATTGCGGCTTTGCTGAGGTACAGCTTGTTCAGCTCATCCTGGCTGGGCAGATACCAGTCAGCATAGCCGCCGCCGTTGTAGGCACGTGCTAAACCTGCCGCATAGCTGGTAGCAGTAGCTCCCTGTACTGCAATGATCAAGTTGGTATTGGCAAATCCTGTGCCTAGTTCTGTGGCTGTTGCTCCAGTGGCTACGCTAGTTCCATTGGACCAGCGTATTCCTCTGCTTTGGTCAGCGGTAGCAGCGATCAATCCGTGCTGTACGTTGGCATCGTAACCAGGGTCTCCGCTTTGCAGTATGTAGGTTACCTTGCCGCCGAAGTAGGACTGGCCGATCGTGAGCAACGGGGCGACCGTCACCGTGACGACGTAGGCCCGGGTGGAGGCGTTGGCGGCGGTGACGGTGTAGGTGACCGGGCTGCGAAAGTCGTTGGCGGTGGTGCCGCTTGTCTGAAGAGTGCTACCGACCTTGACCGATGCTCCGGTCGTGGCGAAGGTCGCCACCAGCTTGGTGAGGTTGGTGCCGTGCGGGACGGTCAGGGCGATGGTGTGCGTGCCTTCCTTGATGGAACCGATGACGGCCGGGGCCAACCCCTGGAAGCTGAAGGCGGTGATGGCCTTGGCCGCCGGGCTCGAGGCGACCGTCACCGTGACGACGTAGACCTGGGTGGAGGCGTTGGCGGCGGTGACGGTGTAGGTGACGGGGCTGCGAAAGTCGTTGGCGGTGGTGCCGCTTGTCTGAAGAGTGCTACCGACCTTGAC
>JGI24133J20442_1000310_pt1 | contig 15285 bp, 13 predicted proteins | sample BarGraNGADG00311_2_FD_20442 | JGI IMG/M metagenome (IMG submission 20442)
GGTGGGACTGAAATTAAACCGCTTCTCGAATTTTGATGAATCGAAAAAATAATCTCTTTCATACTGATACATCATTTCCGGCATCTCTTTCAATATCGTTATAAAAATTCCAAGAATCTTAATCAGCCAGATGGGCATAACAGATAATTTATTTGCAATTTTCATTTCGTCTGCAAAAAGTTTCACAAATTCCCTTCCTGTAAGCGTGTTTTTATCTGTCGGGAGATGCCAAACCGCATTATATGCATCATCGGTGTTACCAAGTAAGGCAGTAGCTTTTGCAGCATCCGGAGTAAATGTAAATGAGTGCTTTCTGTCAGCGTTAATGAACCAGCTGGCAGCCTTCTTTTTTAAAAAGTTTTTATAAACCATTTCATTAACAAAGCTTTTCTCGTTACCAGGACCGTAGAAATCGGCAGAACGTGCAATAAGAGCCAATAGTTTTCCTGCTTTNACTTCATCCATTATCATCTGNGCAATCTGTTTCCTCACTACACCCTTNTTACTTGGAGGATTAATTTCAGAATCCTCTGTCATGTGAGGAATAGTATTGATATCATACAAATAAACATTGTCGAAAAAGACCAGTCTGGATTTATACTTAATACATGCATCGATTGNGGCTCTCATAAACCGTGGCCATTTTTCTTCCCAGACTTTCAGGCTATAATCAAAACCCACGACNATATAAACAACATCTGAGCCCCTGACAGCCTGATCAACTGTGGCAGGAAAAGATAAATCAGCCGGGAAAAGTTCATCAGTTTCATTTACTTTCCTTGGATTACGGCTTACCAGCCTTATCTTATCCGTGTATTTTATTAGTTCCTTCGCCAATACAGAACCTATTGTACCGTTTGCTCCTAAAATTGTTTGCATAGCTGTATAAGTTATTAGGCTTTATAGAATTTATTTACCTCTGTTTTACCTTCCCCAACAGAATAACATCGGGTTAACATGAAAGTTCATTTAATTAAAAAGGTGCAAACCACCTTCGCACGAGGCTTCGGTGGTCAAAGGGCACAATGGCGCAACGGCGTAAGGGCGCAACGGTAATGCAATATCTAAACTCCGACCATAGAGATCGAAGGACAGTAAGGCAGTAATTCAGTAAGACAGTCAGAAAGTTTTACTTCGTTTTAGTCGATTCCGATCCCTTCTTTTCCCCTCCGGGTGTCAGACCCATAGCTAATGCCGTCATACCTGCCAGACCTCCCAGTTGCATGGTATCAAGTGCTGAGCTTGGAACAATTACAATGGTGGAGTTGGTCTTTAATCCTTCATATAACATATTCATTGCCCTGAGATGAAGAGCGGTAGGATTATCAGCATAAGTTTTGGCAGCTTCTCCGAACTTTTCTGCTACCTGCCGTTCTGAATCACCAAGGATCACTCTTGCCTGACGTTCCCTTTCAGCCTGTGCCTGCATCGACATAGCATCCTGCAGGGAAGAAGGGATAAGAACATCTTTAACCTCTACAGAGATCACATTGATACCCCAGGGTTCGGTACGGTTGTCAATGATCTTCTGAAGCTTTTCACTCATTTTATCTCTTCCTTCGAGCATCTCCGACAGCATGGTCTTACCGATGACGTCGCGCAATGCTGTCTGGGAAGCCCAGTTAATGGCATTTCTGTATTCAGCTATTTCAAGTGCTGCCTTTTTGGCATCAAGTACTTTCCAGAAAAGAACTGCATCAACATCAACAGGGACAGTATCTTTTGTAAGAGTTTTTTCAGCAGTGAATGATGTTGTTATGACTCTGGTATCGATCCAGTATGCAACATTATCAATGATGGGAATGATTAAAAAAAGACCTGGTCCCCTTAACGACTGAAATCGTCCCAGCCTTAATACAACGGCTTTTTCCCACTGGTCAGCTATCTTAATGGCCGATGAAAAAATAATTGCAATAAGGAAAGTAATTACCCCAATTACCATAGTTCCTGTACCTGCCAATTGACGATTTCCGGAATATGCAATGGCTAAACCGATGGCAATAATGACAAAAAAGATCAAAACTGAAAAAGAACTTCGTGTTTTCATAAGTATACCTCCAATTATTTAATAAGTTTTAAATCAGACGATTTACCGGTTCCTGATGTATCGATCGGTTCAGAACTTTTACAACTTCTCCGGATACTACCAAATTAGGTAATATATAATAATGATGCAATAATTTTATAAGGAGTAAAGCGTGAGGCGTGGGCCTCCTTCTGGAAACGGTGAAAAATAAGATAATAACCGTTGAAACTACAGTTCTAGCCCCAATAAAGAAAGTATGGAGTTATCGGACAGAACCCTGTCATATCACAAAATGGTATTTTGCTTCAGATGACTGGCAGGCACCCTCTGCTGAGAATGAGAATTCTTATGAAATGCAAAAAGGAGGCTGGCAATCCATCCTGGATAACTTCAGAAAATATGTCGAATCAAAATCTTAGTCGGCCCGGAGGGAATCGAACCCTCGACCCCATGATTAAGAGTCACGTGCTCTGCCAGCTGAGCTACGGGCCGTATCAGGTTGCAAATAAACCTAAATCCTGAGAGTTTTTAAAACAATTTGCAATCTTATTTCGTAAAACAGACATTTTAATCTTCATTAAGGTAAGATTGAACCTATAAAAGTATTAAGCACAGCGAATTACTTTTGGAGAAACAGAAATATCAGTAAGAAAGAAGAAAAAAGAAAAAAGAGTAAATTTGTTAATAAATAAGGTGTTTTTTAACCTGTCGTTCTTCGATTACCCTTAATGATTTTGACAACAGCAAAGGGGTCTGACAATTTGAACGGGGAATCGATATGCAAATAATAACCAGCATAATAAATGAAAAAGTTTTTATCATTTATATGTTTAATATTATTATCGACTAGAATTCTTAGCCAGAGTTGTGCTATTTTAGCTAAAGCCAATAACATGTTTTCAGTGGATGGAGATCCGTCTCATACTTATTATATTCCCGGGAATTATATAGTATCCCTGACCGTGACAAATATTACAGGACAATCGATACATAATGTGATAATTACCGTTTATCAGAATCCTGTTGCAGTTTTCAATGTATATCCCACCGAAGTAACAAATAATTCTCAGATTGTTGTTTTCTCCAACTATTCGTATTACGATGAATTTCGATTTTGGAAGTTCAGTGACGGAACTACTTCTTCGGAGGAAAATCCCTGGCACAAATATGAAACAGTAGAACAAGAATATTCCTTAAAGATATTTCTGAATGGAAAAAGGAGAGTTTGAGTATTCATAGGTTGCAAAAACACTGTTAATGAATTTAGCTTTGGTATGATCTAAAATATTATTATATTCCGTGCAAAATATCTGGTTTATAAATAACTTATACCTGTATGAGGACATATTTTGTTCTTTTTATATTTATTATTCCATTTAATCTTGCCGGTCAGACTGACACAATAATATTCTATTCCGGATTAGGTCGATCAATTGATTCCCTTGTCTATGCGTCTTTCTATGAAAAAATCACGAAAATATCAAAGAAAAATTATCTGTCAACAACTTTTTCGAGTTCGGAATCCGATGAACCCTGGAAAATGATGTATCAGACAAAGATTAGAAAAGAAACAGATAGTTCCCTGACAATCAGCTCAAAAAGTTATGCTTATCAGAAAACAACCAGATTCTATCATAAGACTTCCGGAGGCTATCTTATAAAAGACTATAATGGTTCTGTTCTTTTTCAGGAAGGGTTCAGTAAATTGATATATCCGCTTATTAAATCGGGACGATGGCGGGAATATCATCCGTTAACCGGTAAATTAAAAGCCGAAGAAACTTATTCGGAGAACCAGATGATCAGTAATAAATATTGGATAAATGACTCGGAATTTATCAGGGATGTCTTCTATTTAGCAGATAAGTTCCCATTATTGGAAGGAGGAGATACTGCACTTACCGGTTTTATAACAAAGAATACACGCTATCCGAAATATGCCCATAATAAATACATATCAGGCATAGTCATCGTCAGTCTCATTGTTTTGAAGGATGGAACAGTCGACGGTATAGAGCTTACAAAAAAAGTAGATAAAATTCTAGATAATGAAGCTTTACGGGTTGTAAAATCAATACCGGATAAATGGAGTCCGGCAGAAATAGAAAATAAAAAAGTCAATATGCTTATCACAATTCCTATTTACTTTAGCATCAACTGAAATGACATTACAAAAAATCAATAATATGAAATCAACAGAAGAAAAAGCAATAACATCATTCAAAGCCGGCCTGAATTGTTCTCAGGCCGTATTAACTGCCTATTCAGATAAACTGAAGTTCGATAATGACCTGGCATTAACTGTTTCATGCGGATTTGGAGGAGGAATGGGCAGACTTCAGGAAACATGCGGAGCAGTTACCGGATCATATATGGTCCTGGGAATTTATAACGGCGGCAGGTTTTCTGATAACAAAGACAGAAAAGAGGAAACCTATTCTATGATACAAAAATTCAATGAAAAATTTAAACAAATCAACGGCACCACTGATTGTATTTCATTATTGAAAATCGATTTAAAAACAGAAGAAGGGCAACGCTATGCCAAAGAAAACAATCTGTTTGAGACTATTTGTGAAAAATGCATTTCAGATTCGATCAGGATTGTTGAAGAATTAATAGAAAAATAATCAAAACCTTAAAATAAAATAAAATGGATATTTAAGATTGTATCAAGTTTTCAAATGAAAATATAATAAGCTAATTCACTTCCTGACCGGATTTCTTCCATATAAGACAGAATGTAAGATAAACAAAATGCCCACGATTAAAAATGGAGCAATTACTATAAGCGAACCGGGATTGCCTGAAAAAGAATGAAAATAAATAAAACCAACTATTGACGCAATTATAAAAAGAGCGCCTCCTTCAACTTCCCATTTCCATGCAATAATTAAAATTGCAATTAAAATCAGAACCGGGATGTTATGAATAAGGAATCCCAGCATTTTTGCCCCGAAGCTTTCATTTCCTCCAAATGCATCTAAGGAGAACATCGTCATAAATAGAATTGATAGAATAGTTAAAATCCGGGGAATCCAATACAAAATCTTCGATTTCATTTCTTCATGGTTTTAGTTACAAATAATTGATATCCAATGCCGATCTGATCTGAATATCTGACTTTAGATATCCCTTGTCTGACATTCTAAAATTACATCTCTTTTCTCTGATATCAATTGTTATTGTTTATAAATTAGCTGTAAAGGATCTGGTGTTGTCGAAAATAAATATGCACGAGAGAAAGATGATGGTATATATTTATTGACCGGAGCAAATGAGGCCTTAACTGAAATATTTTATAAAAGAGTTGAAGACAGGAAGAAAAAGCTTGAAATATTTTGATAACTTACTAATTGATTAACAGAGGATCGGCATAAATCGGTGAATTTGGAGATAAAAAGGTGCTGGTTGCCAGGTGCAAGAACGGGCAACAAGCAACAAGCAACAAGCAACATTCAACTAGTAACCTTAAGGTTTTTTTCCGGTAAAGTTTATGTCAATAACCATAATCTCAGATTTTCCTGTTGTACGTACTGGCGGGCCCCATAATCGTATACCGCTCGTGACGAAAAAATGAGTGTTACCAATTTTCTTATGACCCCAGCTTAACTCATACACCTTTCTTGTAATCAGATTGATGGGAAATAATTGTCCGTTATGTGTATGTCCGGATAGCTGAACATCAACCGAAGTCCTGCTGACCTGATCAATTTCAGTGGGGCGATGATCGACAAGTATTACCGGAAGCGAATCTGTTACAGATTTTAACAATTCCCCTATCTGCATTCTGGTACTGATATGGCTGTCATTCCTTCCCACGAGGTAAAAAGAGCTATCAATTATAACTATTGAATCACTTAAAACTGTCATTCCAGCCTTCCGGAAAAAACTACCTTGATCCTGTCGTGCATAATGTTCGTGATTTCCGAGTACCGTAAAAACGCCATATCTGGCTTTTATCCCGCTCAGGACTTGCTCATATAAGACCAGGTTTTCGTCTTCCCTGTCACCCTCAACTATGTCGCCGCCAAAAATCATCAGATCAGGACTGATGACTTCAATTTTTTCTACAAACCTCTTCACAAAATTGATACCTGTCCCCTTATTCAGATGAAAGTCAGCAACATATGCAATTTTAAGATGACTGATTTTAGATGATTTCCGTGGAATACCAATCTGATATTCTGATGTCCTGATCGTATTAAAGTTAATAATTCCGGCAATAACCACTCCTGCTGAAAGAATTAATATAAATGATAAACAGTAAACTTTAAAACGGGTATTCCGAAACTTTTCAGCTGGAATTATTTTAAACAACCGATTGGCAAGAAGGAAAATATCAAGAATCAGCACGGAAAGAAACAGATAAAGGTAAAATGGAAGTATGTAGTTGGCTGCTGATATAAGAAAGCCTCCCAGAATGCCGGAATTATCTTCAAAGATGAAATTGCTGACAGGATAAATCGAGGCTAATAAAAAATATATCAAAGTATAATGAACCTTGTATCCTTTATTTATAAAAAGCTGCCATATACGCAGGAACACATAAATATTGGGAATAGTATAGGCCAGCGTGATTATCGTATGAAACATTTCGGAGGAGTTGAGTATAAGACAAAAGATAAAAGTAAAAAGACAAAAGGAAATGCAAAATGCAAAACACCATGGAAGGGAAAAGTAATCAACTATCTCATAAAAAAACCAATAATTTTAGTTTTTAGCTTTGAGTAAGGCGGGTATCTGATCGGGATATCAAGGAGATTAGATTTTACCAGTACCGATCGCAGATTCGAAAATGTTTCAAATGACTTCTTCCCATGATACCTGCCTATACCGCTGCTTCCAATGCCTCCATATGGCAGATAAGGAGATGCAATCTGCATAACCGTCTCATTAACGCATGCATTGCCCGATCTTGTTTTTTTCATGAACTCACGAATAAGTCTATTATTCCGTGAAAAAATATAAGTAGCCAGAGGCTTTGGGTTCTGTTCAATAATACCATATACTTCATCAAATTCTTCAAAGTCTATAACGGGAAGAACCGGACCAAAAATCTCTTCCTGCATTATCGGATCCCCGGGTTTTACATCTTTAATGATTGTCGGTGCAATGTATCTGGATCCAGGATCATAAGTACCTCCTGTTACTATCTGACCGTTCTTCATAAGCGCTGCTAGTCTGTTTACATTTTCAGAACTGATAACTCTGGCGAAATCATCACTATCAGCCGGGCTGGCACCATAGAACAACCTGATCTCCTTTGAAATAAGCTCGAGGAACTTATCCTTCACCTTTTTATCAATCAGCAGGTAATCGGGACTTACACAGGTTTGTCCGCAATTAATCAATTTCCCCCAGGCGATTCTTTTAGCAGCAAAATCAAGTCTGGCATCGGCTGCCACAACACACGGATTTTTTCCTCCCAGTTCAAGCGACAACGGAGTGAGATTTTCAGCTGCTTTTTGCATCACATGTTTTCCTACGCCGGGGCTCCCGGTAAAGAATATATAATCGAACTTCTGGTCTAGAAGATAGTCATTTATTGCATGATCACCATGAATCATACTGACCAGCTCAGCGGGTAACCGGCTCAGGATTTTTTCTATCACCTTTGCGATATTGGGGACCTGACTTGAAACTTTGAGAATCACACAATTGCCAGCTGCAAGGGCGCCCACCAGTGGCATAAAAGCAAGCTGAAACGGGAAGTTCCATGGTGAAAGTACCAGCACCTGACCATAAGGTTGAGGAGAAATATAACTATGTGAAAGGAAATGTACTATAGGAGTCCTCACTCTCCTGACTCTTGCCCATTTTCTCAGATTGCGGATGATCCAGTTCAATTCTTTTTTAACAAATCCCGATTCGGTGGCAATTACTTCAAACTCAGGCTTGTGAAAATCTTTCCACAGAGCATCAATGATATCCTGTTCATGAAGTATGATGAGTGAGCGCAACTTTTTCAGAATATCTAGCCTGTAATCTGCATTTAATGTTTTACCTGTGGCAAAAAATTTTCGTTGAGCCTCAATTATTAAACGGACCTCTTCTTTTTCCATTCGTCTTCGAGAAGAATTAATTGTTTTGAAATTTCTTTTACATCTGCACCTTCTTTTGCAGGAATATTATTCAGGCAATACTCTGCCATTGCAGTAATAGTCAGGCTGGGGTTTACCCCTATATTACCCTGTATTACTGAGCCGTCGGTAATATAGAAGTTGGTATATCCATGTACTTTCAGGTTCTTATCCACAACACCTGTTTCAATAGTTTCTGACATCGGACATCCTCCAAGAATATGAGCAGTAGTGGGCTGTTATCGATCTTCATTTTACCACCAAACAAGTTTTTTTTCCAGATCATCTTCATGGCATTATCTGCTGATTGCATAACCAGGAATATTACTGTTTTGGTCGACCAGCTAAAGTTAAATACCGTTTTCAGGAACCCTCCTGAAACAGCACATAGAGTTTCGGCATTGGTTCTTAATTCAAATCCAAGCTTGTCTGACAAAGATGAAAGTGTATTATATCTGTACTTCTGTTTAAGCAAAAGCTCCAGTGTTCCCAGCGCCCCGGCGGCGACTACTAGACGCAGTCCGGTAACACTACCACCGAATCCTGAACCAATTACTACATAATCATAAATCATTAAAAATGTACTGATTAGGAAGGTAAGACGCAAATATAGAAAGTCTGATGAAAAAACCAGTAAAAAGTGATAAAGAAAATAGAGAGAGAGTTATTGGGTTATTGGGGCAAATAAATTATTTTTAAAAAAAAACTTTCTTAGTTAAACATTTATTCAACAGAATTGTTACTACAGTATTAAATCGTTTAATAATTAAATTTTTTAACATTATGAAAAAGTTTTTGGTTTCATTTTTGGTGTTTTCGGGACTTATTTTCCCGCTACTTGCACAGGTTGATCATGATTATAATGCCAATGACCGGGTGCCGATTGTAAATACTACTATTACTAAGGAACAGGTTCCTGCTTCAGTTCTTAAGGCCGCTCAGACTCAGTTTGACCTAAGTAATTCTGCAACATGGTCCAAGTTTCCTTACGCTCTAAAGGAATATGGATGGGTTTATGACGTTGGGGCATCTGATATTCAGCTCGATCGCTATGAAGTTACTATGAAAAATAAAGAAGGTCATGAGTTATTTGCCGTCTATGATGCAAAGGGAGAACTGGTCGAAAGCAGAGAACTTGCAAACAATGTTGCCATGCCTGCCAATGTCCAGACAGAACTTGCTAAAAGCCAATATAAAGACTGGAAAGTAGTCGGTGACAAAGAGATAATTAGATTTTATCATGACCGCGATGCAAAAAGTGTAGAACAGCATATCAGACTTACAGTCGAAAAAGATGGCGTGAAAAGAAGTATATCTTTTAACTTCCAAGGCAAGGATATGAAATAATATCCGTAATGTTTAAAAGAATTTAAAGATCAAAATCTTTTTTTGATCTTTAAAAGTGATATAAGAAATCCCCGGAATATAATCCGGGGATTTTTTTGTATTGATTGAATCGGAATACATCAAGCTTTTGCACGGTCAAGCGGGATTATGGCATAACCGGTCTGATTGATATTTTAAAATGGTATGGTTGTGGCATAACCTGATAAGCAGTGAAAACTGACAAGGCCGTACAACCTACTCCACTTGTTGCATAATCGAAGTTAAAAGTTATACCGTCAAAAGGGTGAAGCTGGTAAGTATAGAGCGCTTTTGTCAGGTTTTCAGTCGAATAAGGTTGTGCACTGAAATTAAATAACTTATCTCCCCTGAACTCCAGACCGAAACCACTATCATCAGTCATTCTGACCCACNTGTTATCGGTTCTAAGGCCATAATCCTGAGGCTTAAGGTATGGTTCATACATATTTGTTACTGTTGATTTATAAATCGCGGTTTTATACCCCGAATTTCTGTCAGGATAATTCTCCTGTGGACCACGGCCGTACCACTGGACATTACCAAGGCTTTTATCAAGTATCCAATCCACTCCTACCCTTGGCAGCCATGCCGGCATATCACCATCTGGAACTACCGAATGTTCCAATGATATTTCCCCATTGCTTTTAATATCATATGTAAAATGATTCATGAAAGCCCCACTTCCGGTTCCAAGTAACATTAGATTTTTAATTTCCACTATGATATTATTGTCATCAACCTTTCTGAAATCAAACATTTCGCTGATAGTTTGCAATTTATCAAGGCCCGATGAATACCACTCGGTAGCAGCCATATGGCCATACCCATCGGCCAGGTGCTTTCTGTTTGAGGACCAGAATCCCCAGTCATCTGTCTCATTAGCCAGTGGAGCACGCCAGACATTCAGCTCAGCTGCTCTCTTTATGAGTTCTTTACCATGAAACTTCATTGATACAAGTTTACCGCTTGGCTTATCAAATTTATATGTAAAATCTTTGCCGGAAATGATTACATTACCTTTATCATCCTTAACAGTCAAAGTTGATGAAATAACTTTATCTTCTTCCTGTACGGATTTGAACCACGGCAGATCGAGCTGGTCCCATGCTATTTCAAATCCCGGATCAGACCAAAGAGTCTTTTCTTTCTGATGGAAGCTGACCATGAGCCGGTACTCAACTCCCTCCCTTATGGCAGGCTTTTTGAACGGCACAGTTACTACTGTTTTTTTCAGTGGCTCAAGTACAACAGGAAGAATTCCCTGATCCAGAGTATCTCCATCCCCCTGCAATACCCATCTGGTTTGTAAATCCTTCAGATTTGTGAAGAGATACCTGTTTGTTATCTCGACTTCTCCTTTATCAGCTGATACAAGCTTTACAGTTACTGGTTGTGCTGATTTTTTTATCTGCCACATTTCAGGCTGAAGACGACGATTGGGCCAGATAGCTCCATATGTTCTTGCACCTATTCCATAACTATAAAAATCACCTCCTTCGGTCATCTCTTCAAAATCGAGCCACAAAGAGGCCTTCTTTTTAATGTCACCTGACGGATTTTTGAGTAATTCTGGTAAAATATCTTCTGAAAAAATGCCAACCTGATCAATTATAGCATCACAGATGTATACCGATGTCTCCTGCCCTTGGATCTCTGCGTTTCTACCGATATTGACCGGGAATGGCGTATTCATAATATTCCCACTCACAGGAATTGTGTTACTCACCTTTTGATCAATTGATAATGAAATATTCACGCCATTATATCTGGCTATAACCTGATGCCAGCTATTTTCCCAATTCTCCGGAAGCGGTATCTGCACCTTATGTTTTTGTTTTGTAGTAATATAAAACTCAAGAGAGTCTTTCCTGATCTGATGTATGCCAAACTGATAATTACCTTTTGTTATCAGAGTTCCGGATGAACTACTCAGAGAACGCGGATAAACCATGAGGGATAGTACAAGCTTGTTTCCACTGATCTCAAGGGCGTCATTTCTGTAAACCTCAACCCACTGATCGTGGCCATTAAGGTCAATCCCTTTCCCATCCGCGCCGGGGACCAGTTTTGCACGTCCCATAACATTCACCTGTACATTATTATTCGAAGCATCCTTAAGAGTTTTTATCTTTTCTGTGATACCTGTGCTGACAAAATCCCATATTGCACCGCCCATACTCCTTGGAAAACTATAGAAAGCTTCCCAGTAATCATCGAGACCACCTCCGCCATTACCCGTAACAGCAAGGTATTCATCAAGAAATGATGGACGGGGATCGACACTGTCGGGTACAAGAAAGACATTCGCTATAAGATTAAATAACTTAGGATAGCGTGGACCAATAATCTCTTCGCATTTATGAGAAAAAGCATTTCCACCGTACATCCAGTAACGTGTTTTATCATATTTTTTTCCTTCATCAATAACAGAACATATGTTATCGCCTTCACCACTCTCATTTCCGGCGCTCCAGAACAGAATGGAAGGATGATTTCTGTCGCGCAATACCATTCTGCTGGCTCTTTCACGATACATTCCCTCCCACTCTTTCCTTTCCGATAAATACTCCGTTGCATGTGATTCATCTCCAGTTTCATCAACTATGTAGATGCCATATTCATCCGCAAGTTCCAAATATCTTATAACAGGCGGATAATGTGAAGTTCTCACACAATTAATGTTGAACTGTTTCAGGATACTCATGTCTTTTCTTATCGTCTCTTCATTCATTGTATGGCCAAGGGTCGGATGCTGCATATGACTATTAATCCCGTTTAGCTTAACCGGAACACCATTAAGATAAAATACCTGATTCCTGATCTCTGTTTTCTTAAAACCAATTTTCCCACTGATTACTTCAACCGTCTTTCCTGAAGCATTTATAAGTTCAAATGTGAGTATATACAGGTTTGGATATTCAGCAGACCATTTAGACGGATCTTTTATACTATCAGATATCTTAATGGCACGTTTATCTCTTACCGGTACAGAGAATTTTTCAGAAATTAAAGATTTTACTACCTTCTTATCAGAGTTATAAAGGTTTGTCCGAATCATGAAATCATTAATCGCTGCCGGCGAATAATTTTTCACATCTACAGTCAAATCGAGCTGTGCATCTGTATAGGTTTTATCGAGATTGGTTGTAGCATACCAGTCAAAAATATGGGTATCAGGTGTTGCAAATAGCCAGACGTCATCAAAGATTCCTGCCAGCCTCCAGTAATCCTGGTCCTCAAGATAATATCCATCGGAATACTTATAAACATTTACTGCAATAAAGTTTTTTCCGGGTTTGATGTATTTCGTAATGTTGTACTCAGCAGGCTCCTGGGCACCTTCATTGTAACCAACCTCTTTACCATTTATCCAGACGAATGAAGCTGATGCTGTTTTCTCCATTCTCAGAAATATCTCGCGACCTTTCCACGAACCGGGAATGTTGAAAGCCTTCCGGTAAGAACCGGTAGGATTGTATTCTCTTGGAACGTATGGCGGGTTAGGAGGAAAAGGTGTTGACACGTTCCGAAAGAGAGGATCGCCGAAACCCTGCATCTCCCAGTTTGCCGGGACATGAATTGTATCCCAGTATTTATCATTGAAGTTTTCAGCAAAGAAATTATCTGGCGTTCCTTCCGGTGTATCCGCAAAATGGAATTTCCAGGTTCCGTTCAGCGACAAAAAACTGGTTGCCTTGGCGCGGTTATTGTTCAGGGCTTCATCAACAGTCACATATGGAACCAGAGGAACATGACCCTCTTCCTGGTTCAATTCAAACACCTTAGTGTTTTCGAGGTAGTTATAAATATTTGACAGAAAAGGTTTTTCCTGTGCATAAGCAAATGCTGACACCAGACAAAACAAAATTAATATTTGCTTCTTTTTCATTTATAAATAATTGATTATCAGATTTCTGAAGACAGAGCTTTTATAAACCTGTACATAAACTCAACTCCGTCATAAAATTCTTTAACTCCTATCCTTTCATCTTTCCCATGTGCACGGACATCATCCATATCACCAAACATACCTGATACACCGTAAACCGGAATTCCCTGCAGACGCAGAAATTTACCATCTGTAGCACCTGTTGACATAATCGGGGATACATTTACCCCCGGCCACATAGCTGAAGAAATTTTATCCACCGGTCCGGTAACATCATCTCGTAAGGGCGACACAGGTGTAGTAAATGAAGAATAAATGCGTGTTACCAATATCTGATTATCTGCCAGGACCGTTTTCAGTACCGATGTAACATTTTCAGGATTATCATCAGGGAGCAATCGACAGTTTATCGTTGCCTGAGCTGTCTGCGGAAGGGCATTCTCTGCATGTCCGGCACTCATCATAGTAGCAACGCAGGTAGTACACATCATTGCATTATAGTAGGCCGATGAAGCACCAACCCGTCGGGCAGCTGCAGTATCGGGAAGATTCTTTAACAGAGCAAGGATATCCGATTTCAACTGACCTGATTCACCGCCGGCGATTTTTTCAAAATAATTGTGAGTTGTTTCGTTGAGCCTGACCGGAAAATCATAGCCGGCCAGACGAATCAGACCGGAAGAGAGTCTGTAAATTGCGTTATCTTTTACTGGCAGGGAGCTATGGCCACCGTTGTTCTTCACTTCGAGCCTGTAAGAAACATAAATCTTTTCACTGGTTTGAATTGCCATTGTAACAGGTTTTCCATTTTTCGAGTCTCCTCCGCCACCATCAGGATTAATACAGAAATCTGCATCAATTAAGTCTCTGTGATTTGTTACGAGCCAGTTAACCCCATTGGCGTTGCCCATTTCTTCATCTGCAGTAAGCGCTATAATAATATCACGGTTTGGTTTATATCCCTCTTTCTTTAGTCTTATAACATTTGCTATCAGGCTGGCGTCGTCGTTTTTAACATCAGTTGTGCCGCGACCATAGAAGTACCCGTCTTTTTCAAGAAAAGTGAAAGGATCAACTGACCAGTCCTCACGAAGAGCTTCAACTACATCCAAATGGCAGATGAATAAAAGAGGCTTTAATTTCCCTTCCCCCCTGAACCGAAATATCAGGTTCTTATGTTGCTGGTCGGGCCCGAGAACCAGAATGTCGCTGTCAGAAAAGCCGGCAGATCTAAGTCTTGCAGCCATGGCTTCTGCTGCTTTGGTACTGCCATACCCGGAAGTTGTATTTATCTCTATCAGCTCTTTGAATACATCTCTGGCAAGTTTTTGATATTCGGTTTTTTTGTCTTGTGATAGCGCAAAATAAGTGATGCTCAAGAAAATAAATAATAACAATACTCTTTTCATATCAAACAAACATTAAATACTCAGGAAATATACACAAAATTGTCACCAAATAGTCCTCCGGCAAATCCTATGGAAACAAAAATTGTTTAATTTTGGATTGCTCCAATCCGGAAATAAAATCAATAATTGACAAAATGTATTCCTGAAAATATTTTTTAAACATTAAACCATTCAATATGAACAAGATCCCTACATTCTTCAGATTCTTTGCTATACTGACCTTAATTGTTGTCGGAACATCATGCTCCTAAGCTCCTCAACCTCATGCAGACAAACTTAAAATCAGCTATGAGAAGTATGTTATGCCAAACGGGCTTCAGGTAATACTTCATACCGATCATTCCGATCCTATGATTACCGGATTTGCCCACCTCTTTGAGCATCTCCTGTTCGGAGGTTCAGAGAATGTTCCGGCCGGAACTTTTGATAAGATCATTGAAGGTGTTGGAGGTAACAATAATGGTTTCACTTCAAATGATGTAACCACTTATTTTGAAATGTTCCCTAAAAACG
>JGI24133J20442_1000314_pt1 | contig 15236 bp, 10 predicted proteins | sample BarGraNGADG00311_2_FD_20442 | JGI IMG/M metagenome (IMG submission 20442)
GGACCGGGACGACGATCGTGGCTCGCTCGGGGCGGTTCGGTCCGTACGTGACCGAGCTGCTCGAGGACGACGACGCCACGACTGCGGCCGCGACCCTCGCGACCCCCGCTGCGGCCGCGACCCTCGCGACTCCCGCGCGCGGCGCCAAGAAGGCGGCCGCGAGGGCCAAGCCACGCACCTCGTCGCTGTTCGCCTCGATGCAGCTGGAGACCATTACGCTCGAGGACGCCCTGCGGCTCCTGTCGCTGCCGCGCGTGGTTGGCGTGGACCCCGGGTCCGGCGACGAAATCACCGCGCAGAACGGTCGCTACGGCCCGTACCTGAAGAGAGGTGTGGACTCGCGGACGCTGCCGAGCGAGGACGCCTTGTTCGACGTGACGCTCGAAGAGGCGCTCGCGATCTACGCGCAGCCGAAGCGTGGCCGTGGGGCGCCGTCGTCGGCGGCACTGCGTGAGCTGGGCGACGACCCCGTCAGCGGCAAGGCCGTGGTGATCAAGGAAGGCCGGTTCGGTGCCTACGTGACCGACGGCGAGACGAACGCGACGCTGCGCAAGGACGACCCGGTGGAGACGGTCACCCTCGAGCGGGCCGCCGAGCTGCTGGCCGAGAAGCGCGCCAAGGGCCCGGTCAAGAAGGGACGCCCGGCCGCAAAGCNCTCCACCACCGCGCGCANGNCGGCCGCGAAGAAGGCGACGCGGAAGCCGACCAAGANCTGATGTCNATCGTGTCGGACCCGATAGAGGCTCCGCCGCTGCGCTGGGGCATCCTGGGTGCCGGGCACATCGCGTCGCGGTTCGTCACGGCCGTGCAGCTGCACACCCGGTCCACGGTGGTCGCGGTCGGCTCGCGGAGCCGGGAACGCGGCGAGGCGTTCGCGAAGGCGCACGGCATCGGGACCGGGCACCGGGTCGGCACCGTTCACGTGGGCTACCAGGCGCTGGTGGCCGATCCGGCAGTAGAGGCCGTGTACGTCGCGACGCCGCACTCGGAGCACCGCGAGCACGCTCTGCTCGCGATCGCCGCGGGCAAGCACGTGCTGGTCGAGAAGGCGTTCACCCGCAACGCCACCGAGGCGGCCGAGGTGATCGAGGCCGCGCACGCCGCCGGGGTGTTCCTGATGGAGGCCATGTGGACCCGGTTCCTGCCGCATGTGGCGGCGCTGCACCGGGTGATCGAGCGGGGCGAGATCGGTGAGATCGTGCACGTCGCGGCCGACTTCGGCGGGTCCCCGCCGTACGACCCGACGGACCGCAACTTCAACCCGGCGCTCGCGGGCGGCGCACTGCTCGACCTCGGGGTGTATCCGATCGCCTTCGCGCAGGACCTGCTCGGTGCGCCCACCACGGTAACGGCGGTCGGCGCGCTCGCCGAGACCGGCGTGGACGTGCAGTCCACCGTGCTGCTGGGCTTCGCGAATCGGGCGCAGGCGACCGCCCGGTCCTCCTTCCTGGCGGACAGCCCGCGCACGGCCGTAGTGGTGGGCACCGACGGTCGGATCGAGGTGGACCCGGAGTTCTACGCGCCGACGACGTTCACCGTCACCCGGCGCGACGGTGCCAGGTGGCGGTTCGCCGAACCGGTCGGCGGCGGCATGCAGTTCGAGGCGGCCGAGGTGGCCCGGTGCGTGGCGGACGGCCGGGTGGAGAGCTCGCGGGTCAGCTGGGCGAGCACGCTCGAGGTGATGCGCACGCTCGACGCGGCCCGGGCGCAGCTCGGAGTGGTGTACCCCGGCGAGTGACGGGGCTACCCGCCGCCGTAGGACCTTCTGCGCGGACGAGTCCCGCCTTGGCGCGCTAGCGTGACGCTCATGGCATACGTCGAAGATCCCCACCTGGCGCCGACGATCCGCTGGGGTCTGCTCGGCACCGGCTGGATCGCCGGGCGCTTCGCCACTGCCGTCGCCGGGCACACCCGCGCGCAGGTGCTCTCGGTCGGTTCCCGCAACAAGCACCGTGGCGACCGGTTCGCGACGGCGCACGGCGTCCCGGGGATGCACCTCGGCTACGAGGAGCTGGTCAGCGACCCGGACCTGGACGCCATCTACATCGCCTCGCCGCACTCGGAGCACCGCGAGCACGCGCTGATGGTGATCGAGGCCGGCAAGCACGTGCTGGTCGAGAAGGCTTTCGCGCGCAACGCCGCCGAGGCACAGGAGATCGTCGACGCCGCGCGCGAGGCCGGCGTGTTCCTGATGGAAGCCATGTGGACACGGTTCCTGCCGCATGTCGCGGCGCTGCGCTCCGTCCTCGAACGTGGCGAGATCGGCGAAGTCGTGCACCTCGCCGCCGACCACGGTCAGTGGTTCCCGTTCGACCCGAAGCACCGGCTGTTCAACCCTGACCTCGCGGGCGGTGCGTTGCTCGACCTGGGCGTCTACCCGATCGCCTTCGCGCACGACCTGCTCGGGGTCCCGGAGTCGGTGCAGGCGACCGGTGCGCTGACCGAGACCGGCGTCGACGGCCAGGTCAGCATGGTGCTGAAGTACCCGGGCAACGTCCAGGCGACCCTGCACACCACTTTGTGGGCCAAGACGCCGACGACGGCGGTCATCTCCGGTACCGAGGGCCGGATCGAGGTGCAGGGCGACTTCTACGCGCCGACCTCGTTCACCGTGATCCGCAACGACGGCACCCGCTGGACCTTCGACCGCGAGGTGGAGATCGGTCTGCAGTACGAGGCCGCCGAGGTCGCGCGTCAGGTGGCGGCCGGCGCGACCGAGAGCCCGCGGCTCACCTGGGACAACTCGCTCGCGATCATGCGGACCATGGACGAGGTCCGGGCGCAGATCGGGCTGAGCTACCCCGGCGAGTGAGCTCGGATCTCTCCCCGACGGGGTCCCCGGCGTCGGCCGCGGCCGGTACCCTGGCGCCGTGAGTGCACCGGGGTACTTCATCGCGATCGAGGGCGGCGACGGCGCGGGCAAGTCCACCCAGATGGCCCGCCTGGCCGCTTGGCTCCGCGAGGTCACCGGCCGCGAGGTCGTCGCGACCCGCGAGCCCGGCGGCACCGAGCTCGGCCAGACCCTGCGCAACGCCGTCATGCACGGCGAGCACGTCGACCCGCGCACCGAGGCGCTGCTGTATGCGACCGACCGCGCGCACCACGTCGCCTCCGTCGTGCGGCCGGCGCTCGAGCGCGGCGCGATCGTCATCAGCGACCGGTACCTCGACTCCTCGATCGCCTACCAGGGCCACGGCCGCGAGCTCGGCGCCGAGGAGGTCGAACGGCTCTCCCTGTGGGCCACCGACGGGCTGCTGCCGGATCTCACCGTGCTCCTCGACCTCGCGCCGGACGCCGCGCGGGCCCGGATGACCGGAGAGCTGGACCGGATCGAGCAGGCCGACCCCGAGTTCTTCGAGCGGACCCGCGACGCCTACCTCGAGCGGGTCGACCTGGACCCGGGCCGCTACGTCGTGGTGAGTGCCGACGCGGACATCGCCAGCATCCAGATGGAGACCCGCGGGCACGTCGCGCGGGCGCTCGAGCTCGACCCGGATCTGATCGCGCGCGGCGACGCCGATGGCGAGGCGGACGGCGACGCGGACGGCGACGCCAGCGGCGAGGCCCACGGTGCCCCCCACGGCGAGGCGGAGCCGTGACGGTCTGGGACGACGTCGTCGGGCAAGAGGCCGCGGTCGCCACCCTGCGCAGCGCTGCCGAGAACCCGGCCGAGATGACGCATGCCTGGCTCATCACCGGGCCACCCGGCTCCGGTCGGTCGAACGCCGCGCGTGCCTTCGCAGCCGCGCTGCAGTGCCCGGACGGCGGCTGCGGCCACTGCCACGCGTGCACGACGGCGCTGAGTGGCAATCACGCGGACGTCCACATCGTCGCGACCGAGAAGGTCAGCATCGCGATCGACGAGGTTCGCCAGCTCGTGCAGCTCGCGCACCGCTCACCGGCGCAGGGCCGCTGGCGGATCATCATCGTGGAGGACGCGGACCGGATGGTCGAGCGCACCTCGAACGTGCTGCTCAAGGCGATCGAGGAGCCGCCGCCCCGCACCGTCTGGCTGCTGTGCGCGCCGAGCCCGGAAGACGTGGTCGTGACGATCAGGTCGCGCTGCCGGGCCGTGGTGCTGCGCATCCCGCCGGTCGAGGCGGTGGCGGCCCTGCTGGTGGAGCGCGACGGCGTGACGCCGGAGGTCGCGGAGATGGTCGCGCGGGCGACCCAGAGCCACATCGGGCGCGCGCGGCGGCTGGCCCGGGACCCCGAGGCGCTGGCGCGTCGCGCGGCGGTGCTCGCCGTGCCCTCGTCGATCCGGGGTGTCGGCGACGCGGTGATCGCGGCCGGTGAGCTGGTCGAGGTGGGTGCCGCCGAGGCGAAAGCCGCGACGGAGGACCGCAACGCCGCGGAGCGGGTCGAGCTGCTCCGCACGATGGGCGCGGAGGACGGCAAGGTGTTGCCGCCGACCCTGCGCGCGCAGGTGCGCCAGTTGGAGGAGGACCAGAAGCGTCGCGCGACCCGCGCTCAGCGCGACGTGCTGGACCGGGCGATGGTGGACCTGCTCTCGCTGTACCGGGACGTGCTCGTGGTGCAGCTCGGCGCCCAGGTGGAACTGGTCAACACCGCCGCTGCGGCGGACGTGCAGGCGCTCGCGGCGGCGAGCACACCTGAGCAGACGATCCGCCGGATGGACGCCATCGGCATCGCGCGTACCCGGCTCGGGGCGAACGTCGCACCGTTGCTCGCGATGGAGGCCATGGCCATCGCGCTGCGGCCGCAGGGCTGACCGGCGAGCGCCGGCCGCAGGGCTGACGGGCGCGGCCAGGGCTGACAGACGCGCGCTGCGACGCCCACTGGACGGCGCGACCGGATTCCCGGCCGTCTCCCTGGGCGCGTCGGTTACCGTTGGGCCCGTGCCCCTTGCCTCGCCGTCGTCCCCCCGTTCCCGCGCCGTCGTGCGCCTCACCGCAGGTGCGCTCGGTCTTGCCCTGGTCCTCGCCGGGTGCACCGTGGCGCCGAAGCACCAGGTCGGCCGGGACAGCACGCCGACCGCCGCCGCCACCAGCGCGGCAGCCGGTGACGTGCCGGCCGATGTCGCGCCCTTCTACCAGCAGGTGGTGAGCTGGACGAAGTGCGGCGAGTTCGATTGCGCGAAGGTGAAGGCGCCGCTCGACTGGGACAAGCCGACAGCCGGTTCTATCGATCTCTCGCTCAAGCGGTTCGCGGCGAAGAAGCAGGACCAGCGGCTCGGCTCTCTGCTGATCAACCCGGGTGGTCCGGGAGCGTCCGGTACCGATCTGGTCGACCATGCGGCGACGGCCTTCGGCGCCCCGGTGCGCGACGTGTACGACCTGGTCGGCTTCGATCCGCGCGGTGTCGGCGCGTCGAGCGCGGTAGCGTGCGGCCCGGACAAGCAGGTCGACGCGTATCTGACCGCGGACGACCCGTTGACCAACCAGGCGCAGCTCGACGCGGCGCGTGCCAAGACCCGGGCCTTCGGTAAGCAGTGCCAGGCGAACACCGGTCCGCTGCTCGCACACGTGGACACGGTGAGCGCCGCGAAGGACATGGACCTGATGCGGGGCGTGCTGGGCGACAAGAAGCTCAACTACGTCGGGTTCTCCTACGGCACCTTCCTCGGGGCGACCTACGCCGGGCTGTTCCCGAAGAACGTCGGCCGCGTGGTGCTCGACGGCGCGATCGACCCGGCTTTGGACAACGACACCTTGGCGAAGGAGCAGGCGGCCGGCTTCGAGCAGGCGCTGCGCTCCTACGTCGCGGACTGCGAGGCCGGCCCGAAGTGCCCGCTCACCGGCGGCGTCGGCGGTGGCCTGGCGCAGATCTCGCGCCTGATGAAGCAGGCTGAGGCGTCTCCGCTGCCGACGGCCAACGGGGAGCGCGTCAACTCCACCCTCGCGTTCCTGGGGGTGGCGGTGACGCTCTACGACCAGGCGTCATGGCCGTACCTGACTCTTGCCCTCACCGGGGCCATCCGCAACAACGACGCGACGACCCTGCTCCAGCTCGCGAACTTCTACCTCGACCGCAACGACAACGGCACCTACACCTCGAACTCGAACCTGGCGTTCCTGGCGATCAACTGCTTGGACTACCCGGTCGTCTCGCGGAACATCGGCGAGCTGAATACGTTCGCCGCCAAGGTCCGCAAGGACGCCCCGACGTTCGGCGACCAGTTCGTGTACTCGGCGGGGTGCGAGGCGTGGCCGATCCTCTCGACGGTGGTGCGCGGTCCGATCCACGCTCCCGGTTCCGCGCCGATCCTGGTGGTCGGCACGACGGGCGACCCGGCGACGCCGTACAAGTGGGCAGTGTCGCTCGCCGGACAGCTCGACTCCGGGCACCTGCTCACCTACGTCGGTCAGGGCCACACCGCCTACACCCGCTCGAACTCGTGCGTGGACAACGCGGTCAACGCGTTCCTGGTGAGCGGGACGGTGCCGGCCGACGGGAAGCGCTGCTAGCGGTTCCCGATTTGGAGCGCACCGGTGGCTGGGTGTTCTCGGTCGGCGTCCGATGCGCGGCGAGGTGTTTCCGCTTTGGAGCGTGCCGCTTCGATCGGTACAGTGGGCCGCGCTCGTCCGCGCGCTCCGGCGGCGCGGGGGAGCAACCGCCGCCCTAGCTCAGTCGGCAGAGCGTCTCACTCGTAATGAGAAGGTCAAGGGTTCGATTCCCTTGGGCGGCTCCACCGCGTCACCGCAGGTCAACGGGGGTTTACGTCCTCGATCACGGGGCCCGATCCGACCCAGGATCGGGCCCCGTGGGCGTATTGGGCGGAGTTCACCGCCGACGCCGAATGGGAGATGCCGATACGGCGCCTGCCGGTTGTCGTGTGGTCGCGGCGGTACTTCGATCTGGCGCCGTACCTGAGCCCGCGGGCGTCCGAAGGGGCGTCATTGCTGTCGTTCTTCCACAAGCAGCTGGAGGACGCGGCATACGCCCGCTACGTCGAGGGACGGACGGCGCATATGAACGATGTGCTCACCGACGTGATGCGCACGCTGGCACGAGGGAAGGGCGCGGGCGCGCGCAAGTGGAAAGGCAGCGCGCACGCGCTCGCCAAGCTGCCCTACCACCTCACCCGGGCCCAGCGCTGGGATGCCCTGTTCGCCACGCTCACCGACTTCACCTACCTCGAGGAGAAGGCGAAGCGCATCGCCGTCGTCACCAGGGCCGACGCCGAGGGCGAAGACGTCAATGTCTACAACGGCGTGCGGGCGCTGATCGACGACCACGACCGGGCACTCGCAGCCTTCCCCGCCGAGTAGGAGGCACGAGATGGACAGCTGAACGACAGCACGAACCGATCAGCGCCTCGTGCTGGAGGCGTTCGGGAGCTAGCGGTGCGCCCTTGTTGAATGGGAGCTCGCTTGCCCTTGTGCTCCTTGATGAAATCCCCTGCGCCACTGGACGCGAGAAGTTCGTTCTAGGGAACGTCGCCACCGTGCGAGCAAGGACCAACGTGTCCAACTTCGAGAGGAGTTCCCGTGTGTCTTCAGTCCCGGGCGAAGTGAACGGCGATGCCGTCGTTGGCGACTCACCTGCGCGTGACCATGGCCCTGCAAACCCCGAAGAGGTGGCCACTGGTGCGGGGCACCGCACGATTGACTCGCAGCGCGGGCTACGGGCGAAGCCACCTACGAACGTTAGAGTGCGACGCCTCCACCGCTGTCACGACCAACCGAAGAGCCCGAGGCCCCGCTCGGCGCAGATCTGGAAGAAGACTGCCAGGTTGCGCACCTCGTAGGCAGTGACGTCGCCATCCTTCGCAGCCACTTTCTCCGGATCGCAGACCTGCAGCGCGGCGGCCATCTGTCTCGCCTCCTCAGGCGAGATCCACTCCTGGTACAGCGAGATACCGGTGACATCGCTGACCGCCGAATCGTAGACCTTGCCGCGAAAGGACCCGCCTCCCCCGCTGTGAAAGCCACCGCACAACTCGATCCGGGCATTGTCGAAGGCACGCTCGTCCTCAGCGGTCAGGTCCTGTCTGCCGGACGTCCTGCTCGCATAGGTGTCGAGTCCCACGAGTCTCTCCTCTCTCGCCCGCATGCTGAATCCCCCCGGCGTGTCCGGAGACTTATTGGCGTGAGAGCTCAGCGATGGGCTGGACTCGTTGTCGAGCGTAGTAGGTGTCTTCGAGGTCGGCCGGTGGGATGTCGCCGCAGTACTCGTAGAGGCGCCGGTGGTTGAACCAGTCGACTCTTTCGGCGTTGGCGTACTCGACGTGCTCGACGCTGCGCCAGGGGCCGCGGGCCTTGATCAGCTCGGTCTTGTACAGGCCGTTGATCGACTCGGCCAGGGCGTTGTCGAAGCTGTCGCCGACGGACCCGACGGTCTTGGCTTCGGCGAGGCGTTCGCTGAACGCGATCGACGTGTACTGGGTGGACTCAACTGGTCAGTGCAACAGTGCGGCGACTCTATCGGCGGGGGTGTCGAAGTCGAGGGTGTTGCGGAGGCGGGAGTTCAGGCGGGTGGCGGTGGCGTCGGCTGTGCTGGCGGAATCAGAGCAGCAAGGTCTTGCCAGGTGAGGAGATCGGGCTTGAGACGCCTTGGTATCTTCCGAGTCGAACGACCTNCGACTATGAGTCTCTGTGTCAATCGCGACTTTCCCTTCGCGGTAACGTTCTCCAGTGGAACCGAGAATGTGAGCCTCATAATGAGTCCGCCGGTCGACCTCTTCTGCGGCACGATGATCAAGCGTGAGTCGGTTATTCCCGCCCACCATATCCTGAAACCGAACCAGGGAAAGCTCCAGAATATCTCGTAGGTCCCGCCCGAGCTGAGCGTGCCTGCCCATCGCAGCGGTTCGCCTGGGTTCAGGAGGGGCGTCAGTGATGCACGAATCCGGTCTGTCAGCTTCGGTATTTCCATGACGAGACTCCGTTCTTGAGGACACGTGTGCAGGCTCGTGCGTCTACTATACCAGGGTTCCCGCAGCTCCGGCCGAAAGGCCGACACATATCGCTGACTAACAGTACTGAAACCGAAAGGTTGAGGTTGGAATCCAAACTCATCCGACGTGTCGGCGTGATCTCACAGTGCGTCAAACCACGAGCCTCCGGCTGGGCGTTGACGCTACTCCATCGCCCCGTCGTTCGGCTCTGCCGCGCTCGTTCGAGTGTGATTGTGCCGCCGGGGTGTGACAGTGGCCCGAGTGTCGTCTCGGGTCGGGCGCCGGTTCCATGGTCCGGGGGTGGTTCGGGGTCGTCGGGACGGAGTGAGGTCTGTCAGCCGGGGACGGCCACGGCGCGCAGCCGGAGCAAGGCGTGTCGGGCGAGGTCGGCCCAGCACGCAGATCGCGGCTATTTGACGGTCCACCGGCCAGAGTCAAGCCCGTAGCCGCTGTCCATGGTGAACTTGACAGTCGCGATCGTTGTCGTCGTGGGCACCTGAAAGACGACGTANCCCGCNGTCTTTTCGCCCGGAAGTAGCTTCAAACTCGTCGGGAANACTGGTCCCGCCTCTACTGAAAGCATAATTACGGCGTCAAACTTGTTCCCGGCAGCGTCAAGGACTTGTGCATCGTTGGTTACCGGGTCCTCAAAGGCTATGGTTCCGGTGTTCATGATCTGGAACTCGATTGACATATATCGGGTTAACGCATCCGGTGTGCTAATTCCGTCCGAGGACGTCGTTGGGTCAACAACCTTCATTGCGGTAACGGCAGTCTTGGACGCTGCATCTATGCCATGCAGCGTGATCGCGTTCCCGAGTTTGACGGTGCCGGCCTGTGTTGCTGGTTCAGAAGATGCGGTCGCTGGCGGCGAAGATACGGCCACTGATGTCTGGGCCGCGCCGTTGTCGCGGCCCCCGAGGACCAGGACCCCGACGATCACGGCCCCGGCGACGGCTACCGCCCCGATGGCGGCCCAGCGCCACCATGTAGGCAGCTTCGCCGCCCTGGCAGACGGGCTGCCCGTCTCGGGTACCGGCTCTGGTGCTTGCGGCGAGGTGACGGCCGGCGGGCGAGCAACATCACTCGGGGCGGCTCCGCGCGCGCGGTCTAGGAGCAGGCGAACCGTGCCGATCACATGGTCCAGGTGCTGTTCCATCGGCGGGGTGATGGCGTCGAGCCAGTGGGCGTTGGAGATGAAGTACTCCAGGGAAGGAGATGGAACGACGTCATCCACCCGGAGAGGCAGGATCGGGATGCCATGGCCGACGGTTCGTTCGATCTCCCGGTGGACGTGCGTTGACCGGTTGGAATTGTCCGAGAACACGAGCAGGGTCAACGTGGCATCGCTGATCGCTTCGATGATGGACGCCGCGTAGTCCCTGCCCGGAATCACGTCGCGCGGAGCGATCCAGCAACGGATGCGATTCTGCTCCAGCTTGGAGCAGATGGCGTTGGCGATCGTCCTGTCCTTGGACGAATGGCAGATGAAGACGTCGTGGGTCATCATGGCCTCCCTGTGGCCGGTTCTTCGAGAAGAGCGACGCGGCGAAGCCACCGGCCCGCGCCCGTGAGGATGTCCGGCAGCGCTCGGACGAGCTGATGGTCGACCTCGCGTACCTGCCTACCGATCTCCCGCCACGCGGCGAGGAGGTGCGAGGTCGTGTTCGAGGCGGCGTCGCAGCCTCGAGCCCACCCGGCCGCCCGACGTTCGCCGGTCCATCGCTCGCGTTCGAGGTGGCCGAGGTGGTCGATCTGCTCTTCGCTGAACGCGCCGGGCCAAAGGCCATGACCGGAGATCTTCGCTACGGCCATCTCCACCACCCACCGCAGCCGGTTGTCCGTCTGCTGCCAGAAGATCTCGGGGTGNTCCGCAGGCNCGCGCGCCCCGCGCCGAGACGCGTTGACGAATGCCGCAAGAGCGACGACGCACTCGTCCCCCGAACTGGCNACTTCGGTCGTTGTCCTGGCCACCCTGACCTCCCCGGCCCGCGCCGTTTCCCGTCTAGNTAGAGGTTCTCGTACGTGACGCGGCCCTGGTCCGAGCCNAGGGAGGTGGGCTCCATCGTGCCCGGCCTGCGACTGCCCGCGTGGATCCAGGCGGTCGGCTTGCCGCGGGCTCGGGCACCGGCAATCACCTCGGCGGTGCCGCCCTGGCCCTGCGCGTCTTGGCCGTCCCAGATCGCGAGCATGACGTCCGCCCGCTGCAGGACTGCGTCGCCGGCCGCGGTGTAGGCCTCCTCGCGACTCGCCCGCGGCGGCAGCTCGATCACCTCGTCGGCACCGCCGAGTAGGCGCAGGAACTCGTCCTTCGACTCGGCGGACTCGAAGTCGGCCAGGTAGTCGTACTTCGGGAGTGGCAGCACGGCGATCAGCCGCGTGCCGCCTCGCTTCATCGCCGGAGCAATGGCAAGGCGATCGGCTCCTTCGGCGAGTGCCGATACCATTGTCAGCGACTCGCCAGGGTGAGCCTCGGCGATGCGGGCCAGGGCCGCTTCGATCCCGGCGACGATCTTCTCGGGCTCGACCAGGACTCGGTGACCCGTGACCCCGATCGTCAGCTGGCCAACATCCTGAAGGATGGCGATCGTCATCCCTGCGGCCTCGACGATCTTGGGCAGCTCCACGACGATCAGCCTATCCTTGTCTCGCTCGTCCTCCGGCAGTTCCTCCCACGGGCGCACGCACGGGTGAAGCCGGCGCACATCGTCGCGTGGGTCGCCAAAGCGCCAGCCCGTCTTGACCTTGCGTCTCAGCCAGCGCTCGTGCTCGCGCTTGGCCAGTCGTTCGACCCGTGGGTCATGTGGATCGATAGCAACTGCGGACCCTCCTGCCGGGGCATCCTGGCAGAGCACATAGCCCAGGGCCGCTAGCTTCTCGGACAGATCGCGGGCGGCGTCGCGGTTCTGCCCCTTGAGATGCTCGGACAGGTCGGCGTAGTCCACCAACGCGGGAAGTGACGCCTTGGTGGGCTTCCGGTCGACGAATCCGGCCAGCAGCGGCTGCCGGGCCAGGTACTCGGGGCTGCCTGCCCAGGCGTGCCCTTGGCCGAGCATCTCCTCGCAGTAGGTGATGTGGACGGCCTCGGCCAGGCGCTCGAGCAGCTCACCGTCGGGGACGTAGCGCTCGACGAGCTCAAGGAACTCGCGAGCATCCACGTGGGCGTTCAGCTGGTCCGCGGCGGGCAGCGCCGAACGCTCATAACGGCTCTTGCCGTGCAGCGTGCTCATTGTCCAGATCGTTTCGAGCGACCGCGCGCCGTGGCGGTATGACGAGACCTCCAGGAACGCCCGCAGCACACCTGGGTCGATCTCGAGGTGAGCCGACTTTCCCTGGCCCGTGAACAGGCTCGACCGTTCGCGCAAGAGCATTGCGCGCAGCAGGATCGCCCGCCGGATCCGGAAGTGCGGATCGGCCTCCCGATCGCCGCCCCGCGGATCGGGACCAACGATATCCACATGACCCTTTAGGCGGCTCACGAAGTCGGGGCCCTTGGCGAGCCGGAACTCGGGGCTTTGGTTGCCCGCGAAGTCCGCTAGCCGGGAGCTGGTGCCGCCGGCGAAGACGAAGATCGCCTTGCCGATCGGATGGAGGATCTGGCCCTGCTGGAAGGCGCCGTCCTGCATGGGGGCCAGGAAATGGCGGAGCCAGCCAAACGCCTTGCCGCCGAGGTCGGAGTCGAACTCGTCCCAGAGAACGAACGGGAGCTTGCCCAACAGGGCGATGTCGCGGACCTGGTGGAGTGCGTCGGCCAGATCCGAGGCGTCACGCATCTGCGACAGGTTGAACGTCACGTCCTGGATCCGCTCCTTGTCCAGCGCCGACTCCGCCACGGCCTTGACGCCGAACGACTTGCCGGCGCCGGGGGGCCCGAAGACGGCGAGGTTGAGCGGACGCGCGGCGGGCTCGGAGTCGTACTCGCGCATCAGGGCGCGCAGGCTCCGGAAGCCCTCGATCTCGCCACGGTCCAGTGTCAGCAGCTTCCCGAACCTCCCCAGCGGCACGCCGCTGAAGGCCGTTTCGACGCCGTCGCGCGCCACCGCCTCGGCGACCGGCTCGAGCCCTTCCGGGTAGCGCGATTCTAGGATTGACCACGAGTCGAGAACCGGGTGCTCGATGTGGGCGGTCGCAAAGTCCCGGGGTTCCTTCTGGAGCTCCTTGGCCATGGCGGCGACGGGGAAGACCAGNCCGGCTCGGCCGGGCTCACAGTCGGGATCGCCGTAGCCACCCAGGTGAAGCGCCCGCCCCGTTGCCAGGCCGTGCCTCACGCCGCGCTGCACGTCGGGGGAGTCGGGCGCGAGGATGAGCTCGCGGGCGATGCCGGCGACCAGGCAGGTCGTGTAGCCGATCATCGAGCCCGGGTACTGATCGGCCCAGCTGTTCTCGATCGACTCGGGGTCGAAGATGACATGGCAGTCCGGTTGGTCCAGGTGCTCGGGCGACCCTGCGAGCGCGCCTTTTCGGGACAGCAGCACGGCTCCGCCCGTGCCCAACGACACCACGACATGGGCGCAGCGCGTGAGGCCATTCACGGCGGGGTGGCGGATAAGCTCGCGAGCGAGATCGCCGGCTGTTCGCTCCCACGACAGCTCGCGGCTGATCTTCACCTCGCTGAGGCGCAGGTCGTTGAGCGTCATCACGACNATCAGCCGCCCGGCGNGCCGGCGCAGTAGCTGGCGCCATAGATCGCCGGCGGCCACGGGGCGTGCCATCTTGAGGACCACCCACGGTGAGTTGGCACCGGACTTGGCTGGGTGAGCGGCCGTGGCACCTGGGTTGGTCGTGAGGCGCAGCGCCGGCGGCCAGAGCTCCGAGCTATCACGGAAGCCGAGATTGGCATCGTCGACGATGACGAGGTCCGCCTCGGCCGGACTGCCGATGCGATCATTGCCGTCAGCCGCGCCCTGTGGCGTGCGGGCACGATCCAGACCGAGGAACTCATCGACTCGCCAGACGCCTCGATCGCGGTCGCCCTTGCGGCGCGGGTACTGAGACCAGACCGCGTAGGAGTGGTAGAACCTGGGATCGCCGGGAGAGATCGATCCTTGCGGCCCCGGCGGGCCGGTGACTTCAACGGCGAGCCCTTCATCGGCGAGTGTTGCGCCGACTTCCTCGACCAGGCGCGCCAGCACCGCAGCACCGCCGGGTCCGCCGTACGTCTCCGTGCGATCCTCGGAATTCCAGACGGCGCCGCCATCGACCAGCTTGCGCGTGCGGGCAAGGTTCCAGTCGATCGTCACGTCGCCGGAGACGACGACGGTGGAAACGCGGTCGCGGCCCGCGGGAACAATGGAGTCGGTCATGACAGCCCCCTTCTGTGCCGTCCGAACGGCTTCGCCCTCAGCCTGCCTACGCAGGAAACAGGCCGATGATCGCCGCCTTCAGGCACGGTTACCGCTGTTCGTCAGGTCAAGAGCGACCTAACCGGACAGCGCCAGTGTGCCGTTCGCAACCGGGCTACGCCAGAGAACTGACCTTCGAATACACAGGTCACTTGGTTCCCGGTGTTGCCGCTCACGGCGAGCACCCGGCGAGGGGCCGTGCGTGGTGAAGCCCCTTCGACGGCTGAGCTGGCAGGCGGTGACTGCGATCCGGGTTGTCTGCCAGGCAAGCCGCCATCCTGAAGGAGTCATGAATGAACCGTTCGGGGCATGAATGCCATCTGCCGGGACGACGAGCGGTGTTCGCATGGGCGCATCTTGGGCATACATGACCTCGGCCCGGTCAGGCTGACCGAGCTGAGTCGTCTTGGTTGACGCGGCAGATGCCGGCCAGTTGAATGCTTTCCGGGTAGGTAGCTCCCTCGTAATGAATAGGTCAAGGGTTCGATTCCCTTGGGCGGCTCCACCAAGAAACGCCCCGTCTGTGCGCCACAGTCGGCGGCTCATCTGGTACTGCAGGCCCCCGTGGAGACCGCGGCGCTCTGCTGACCCGCCGAGTTGACGCCCGCGGCCACCTCGCTCCAGACCAGGGCGTAGCCCACCCGGTCCTGGCTGACGGACTTCGCGAACACGATGCCCGCCACCCGGCCGTCCGAGGTGATCAGCGGGCCGCCGGAGTTGCCCGGCTGAACGTCCGCTGCGACCTCGTAGATGGCCCGGCGGACCGTCCCCTGGCCGTAGATGTTCTGGCCGACGGCGGTCGTCTCGTCCAGCACGACGGCGTCGGCCTCGCGCAGCGGGCCGCCTTCGGGGTAGCCCAGGACGGCGCCCGCTGCGCCGGGAGCGACCGTGCCGGTGTCGGTGGCCAGAGTGGGGGCCTTGAGCGCGGACACCTTGAGCACGGCCAGGTCCTCATTGGGGTCGAAGTGCACGACCGTCGCGGAGTGCGGGTTGCCGGCGTCGATGACGGTGAGGTCATGGACCCCCGCGACGAC
>JGI24133J20442_1000316_pt1 | contig 15161 bp, 13 predicted proteins | sample BarGraNGADG00311_2_FD_20442 | JGI IMG/M metagenome (IMG submission 20442)
GGCCCCTTCCACACCGGCCCGCTGAAGAACCTGGCCGACGTCGAGTTCACCACGATGGCCTGGGTCGACTGGTTCAACCACCGGTGCCTGCACTCCACCCTCGGGATGCTCACCCCCGCCGAAGCCGAAGCCGCTCACTACGCTGCAACGACTGCCCTCCAACCGGAGCCGCAGCCAGTATGAGAACGGCACCGAACCCGTGACGGTTCACACGCGCCACGACAGTGAAGTGGAAGGTAAATGGAAGGAGGCCACCTCAGGAGCCTTTCGTGCGAGCCCTGAGATGGCCTCTGACCAGGTGTTTCTACGTGGAGCTGAGGGGACTCGAACCCCTGACCCCCTGCATGCCATGCAGGTGCGCTACCAGCTGCGCCACAGCCCCGCGGCCTGACGGCCGGGTGCCCCGGAAGGGCAGGCTGCAGTCTAGGCCGAAGAAGGGCCCGAGTTCCAATCGGTTCCCGCCACCGTCGGGCCCACGTTGTGCCGCACCAGACGCCACCGCGGCCGCACGTGGCTCGCGCTCGCATGCAGCTCTGACCAGTGCGCGTTGTCGAGCCCGGCCAGGCCGCGCCAGGTGTCCGGATCCAGGTCCAGCAGGTGCGTCAGCGCGAGCGTGATCGCCACACCGTGAGAGACGACGACGAGCATCTCCCCCCGGTTCAGCTGCCCCAGGTGCTCCCCGAGCGCCGCAACGACCCGGCTCGCGACGGCGGCGCGGGTCTCGGCTCCGGCCCGGGCCGGTTCCTCGCCGCGGGTCCACGCCGCGTGCTCCTCAGGCCAACGCTCGATGATCTCGTCGCGGGAGAGGCCCTCCCACTGCCCGAAGCCGCGTTCCCGCAGCCGAGCGTCGAACTCCACCGGCAGGTCGACGAGCTCGGCCAGGTACTGCGCGGTCGCGCTGGCGCGCTGCAGGTCCGAGCTGACGATCCGGGTCGGCCGGCACTCGGCGCTGAGCGCAAACGCGGCATTGCGGGCCTGCCAGTGCCCGACCGTGTCCAGCGGGATGTCGACCTGGCCCTGTAACCGGAGCTCGTTGTTGTACGCGGTGCGGCCGTGTCGCCACAGCACCGCAGCGGGCGCGGTCACGACGCAGTGGCCGCGGCGGCGTCGCTCGAGGCTGGGCCGTGCAGGTCGGCGGGCATCGAGATGACCGGGCAGTCCTTCCACAGTCGCTCGAGCGCGTAGTACACGCGGTCCTCGGCGCGCTGGACATGCACAACGATGTCGCCGAAGTCGAGGAGCACCCAGTGCGCCTGCCGCAGGCCCTCGCGCCGGAGCGCCTTGGCGCCCGCCTTGCGGAGATCCTCCTCGATCCGGTCCACGATCGCCGAGACCTGACGCTCGTTGGTGGCGGAGGCGATGAGGAAGACGTCGGTCAGCACGAGCTGGGCGCTGACATCCAGCGCGATGATCTCCTCGGCCTTCAGGTCGGCGGCCGCACGGGCCGCGATGACCGCCAATTCGACCGCGCGCTTGGTTGCGCTCACAGCTCTCCTCTGGGTCTGGGACGCTCGCCCGAGACGTGGTGCGGGTACCGCCGGCCGCCGCGCCTCAGCAGGGTCGGCACGAACAGCGCGTTCGCGGCCGCGGACGCGACGGCGGACGAGCCGCCGTTGATCAGCAGCCAGATGAGCATGCCAAGGACGAACGCCACGATCACCAGGACGAGCAGCTGCAGCCACGTGTAGGAGTGGGGCTGCGCGTCGTCGTCGTCGTCGAACGCGGTGACCTTGCGGTCCTTGACCACGGTCGAGGCGAACGTGCCGCCACCGAGCATCGGCAGGCCGGTCTCGACCCCCGCCGACCAGTTCGGCGAAGCCACGGCCGGCGGTCGCACGCCCGAGGTGGGCACCTGACCGAGAACTGTTGGGATGACGATCCCGCTCGTCGGGATGGCTGGGGGCGCGACCTGGCCGGCCACTGCCGGCGCGCCCAGCTGATTCGGCGTCGTTGACGGGTGCAGTCCCGGCGTCGTCGGACCACCGAAGACGGAGAGCGGGGGCGCTGGCGGCGGGCTCTGCATCCCCAACCCCGGCTGACTCGCCGGGAACCCCTGAATCATCTCGCCCCACGACTGAGGCTGGCCCGGCGCGATACTCGGCTCGTCCGTGGGCACTCGCGGAGGCGCTGCCGGGGTGCGGTCGACCGACGGCGACGGCGCGCCGGCCGATCCTGCCCCGGGAGCCGAACCGAACACGCCGGGCGCCGATCCCGGACGCGCGACCGTCGGGGGTTGCACCGGAGGCTGCGCCGCAGGCGGCATCGATACGGTCGGATATCCCTGCTGGCCTGGGGCCTGCGCTGGCGCGCGGAACGAGGGCGTCGGTGCGACCGGCTGTTGAGACCCCAGGCTCGGCGCCGTCGACGACGGCGCGGCAGGCCTCGAGACCCGTGGCGGGGTGGTCGGCGCGGCACGCTGCGGCAAGCCGGTGGCCGAGTGCATGGACCGCGGCACGGGCTGGATCGGTGACAGCGGAGCGAGCGTCTGGCTCACCGGGCTCCGGGTCTCATGCCTCGACCCGTGGGGCTCGTCATCGGCCTCGAGCGCCGGGACATCCCACCCCGTCGTGGGCGGAGAACGCAGATCGCGACGTGAGTGCGGCGACTCCGCGGCACCGGCGCCGCGCTCCTGCTCCTCCTGGATCTCGCGCAGGGCGGCCTCCTGCTCGGCGCGCTCGGCCGCGCGCCGTCGCCGACGTTCGCCGTACACCCGCTCGTCGCTCATCGCCTTCTCAACTCCGGTACAGCTGGTACTTCGAAATGTGCTGGGCCACGCCGTCNGGCACCAGGTACCAGACCGGATGCCCGGTCCGAACCCGCTCGCGGCAGTCCGTCGACGAGATCGCCAGCGCGGGGATCTCGACCTGGGCCACCGCACCCTCGGGAAGACCCTCGATCGACAGTACGTGTCCGGGCCGGGTGACCGCGACGAAGTACGCGAGGTCCCACAATTCGTCCACGTCCTTCCACTCGAGAATCGTCTCCAACGCGTCGGCGCCGGTGATGAAGTAGAGGTCCGCGTCAGGTCTCTCCGCGGACAAGTCTCTCAGAGTGTCCACGGTGTACGTGACACCCGGACGGGCGATATCGAGCCTGCTGACCGTGAACCTGGGGTTCGACGCGGTCGCGATCACCGTCATCAGGTAACGGTGCTCGGCCGGCGTGACACCTCCGTGCTGCTTGAAGTTCGGCTGCCCGGTGGGGATGAACACGACCTCGTCCAGCGCGAACCGGTGTGCGACCTCGCTCGCAGCGACGAGGTGACCGTGGTGGATGGGATCGAAGGTCCCGCCCATCACGCCGACCCGCTTCCGCTGCTCCGTCATCTTCGCGGTGCCGCCTCCCGATCAGTGCCGGCCGCGTCAGTGGCGCGAGCCGACGCTGCGGAATGCCCAGGTGACGAGGAGGAGTCCGATGAGGGCCCCGAAGGCCACCAGACCGAAGGCCGGGGCGGGCATCCCGAGGGCATGCGTCGCCGTGGCGCCCTCGTCGCTGGCAAACGCCGCAGCAAGCATCGTGTCTCCTCCGGAATGGATCGGGTGTCCGGCCGTCGCGGGCAATGTGGCTGCCCGACGACCGTCCTAGTCTCGCACGTCGGGGGCGGCCGTCGCCGGACCCGACCGGCCTCAGGTGCGGATCTGACCGTTCCCGTAAACCACCCAGGTCGTCGTCGTGAGCTCGCCCAGGCCCATCGGGCCACGGGCGTGCAGCTTCTGCGTCGAGATGCCGATCTCGGCGCCCAGGCCGAACTGTCCGCCGTCGGTGAACCGGGTGGACGCGTTGACCATGATCGCGGCGGAGTCGAGCTCGGCGACGAACCGGTCCGCGGACGCCAGGTGGCTCGTCACGATCGCCTCGGTGTGGCCCGAGCTCCAGGTGCGGATGTGCTCGATCGCGGCGTCGAGGTCGGGGACTACGCGCACCGCCAGCTCGAGCGCGAGGTACTCGGTGGCCCAGTCGTGGTCCGTCGCCGGCACCACCTCGACGCGGTGCGGCGCGAGATCGGCGGTCTGCGAGTCACCGTGCAGCACGACGCCCGCCTCGGCGAGGCTGCGCAGCGCGACCGGCAGGAAGGTCTCGGCGACGTGCACGTTGACCAGCAGCGTCTCCGCGGCGTTGCACACGCCAACCCGCTGGGTCTTGGAGTTCATCACGATCGCGAGGGCCATGTCCAGGTCCGCGGAGGCGTCCACGTACACGTGGCAGTTGCCCACGCCGGTCTCGATCACCGGGACGCTCGATTCGCGCACGACGGTCTGGATCAGGTCCGCCCCGCCTCGCGGCACCAGGACGTCGACGACGCCGCGCGCTTGCATGAGCGCCACCCCGCCGGCGCGGCCGAAGCGGTCGATCGACTGCACCGCGTCGCCCGGCAGGCCCTGGGCCTCGAGCGCCCGGGAGAGCACGCCGACGATCACCTCGTTGCTGCTCGCCGCGGCCGAGCCGCCGCGCAGGATCACCGCGTTGCCGCTCTTGAGCGCCAGACCAGCCGCGTCCACCGTTACGTTAGGCCGGGCCTCGTAGATCATCCCGACGACCCCCATCGGGACGCGCAGCTGGCGCAGCCGCAGGCCGTTGGGCAGGGTCGAGCCGCGCACGACCTCGCCGACCGGGTCGGGCAGCGCGGCGAGCTCGCGCAGCGCCGCGGCGATGCCGGCGATGCGCTCCGGGTCGAGGGCGAGGCGGTCCAGCAGTCCGGGCGCCAGGCCCGCGGCTCTGCCGCGCTCGAGGTCGATGGCATTCGCGGCGACGATCTCGGCCGCCGAGGCGACCAGGGCGTCGGCCATCGCGTGCAGCGCGGCGTCCTTGCGGGCCCGCGGCAGCGTCGCGAGCACGCGGCTAGCGACCTTGGCGGCACGCGCGATGGCGAGGACCTGTGGTCGGACCGCCTCGACGGGGTCGGTGCCACTGTCGGCGACGCCCGAGGCGGCCTCGGCTGCGGGAGATGCGGAGAGCAGCTCGGTCATGTGGTCAGACTACGTGGTCGCCGTCGGTCCGGGCCGCGCGCCGCCGGGCCCGCAGCAGCACGAGGTCGTCACGGTGAACCACCTCGCGGTCGTAGCCCACGCCGAGCGCCTCGCGCAGCTCACGGGTCGAACGGCCGAGCAGCCCCGGGAGCTCTGCCGCGGCATAGGAGACGAGACCGCGGGCGATCACCCGCCCGTCCTCGGCGGCGAGCTCCACCGGGTCGCCGGCCTGGAACGCGCCCTCGACCCGCGTGATCCCGGCGGGCAGCAGCGAGGTGCCACGCTCCACGACCGCCCGCACCGCGCCGTCGTCGAGAACGAGACGCCCGTTCGTGCTCGCGGCGTGCGCCAGCCAGAGCCGCCGGGCAGAGGCACGCCCGCCGGTCGCGGCGAACCAGGTCCCGACATGCTCGCCGGCGAGCGCCTGGGCGGCCTGAGCCGCGGACGTCAGCACGACCGGGATGCCCGAGGCCGTCGCGATCGCGACCGACTCCAACTTGGTGACCATCCCGCCGGTTCCCACCGCACTCCCCCGGCCGGACACCTCGACGCCGTCGAGGTCCGCCGACGAGCGGACCTCGGAGATGCGGGTCGAGCCTGGGCGCGATGGCGGCCCGTCGTACAGCCCGTCCACGTCGCTGAGCAGCACCAGGGCGTCAGCGTGCACGAGGTGCGAGACGAGCGCCGCGAGCCGGTCGTTGTCGCCGAACCGGATCTCGTCCGTGGCGACCGTGTCGTTCTCGTTGACGATCGGGACCACGCCGAGGTCCAGCAGTCGGCCGAGAGCCCGCTGCGCGTTCTTGTAGTGGCTGCGACGGATCACGTCTTCCGCGGTGAGCAGCACCTGGCCGACCCGCAGCCCGTGGGCGGCGAAGGCCTCGGTGTACTGCTGCACGAGCAGACCCTGCCCGACCGAGGCGGTGGCCTGCGCCGTCGCGAGGTCGCGCGGGCGTGCCGTCAGGCCCAGGGGTGCGAGCCCGGCCGCGATCGCGCCAGAGGACACCAGGACGACCTGGCCGCCCGCCGCCCGTCGCGCGGCCAGCACGTCGACGAGCGAGCGCAGCGCCGGGACACTCAGCCGCCCGTCAGCGTCGGTCAGGGAAGAGGAGCCGACCTTGACGACGACGCGCGTCGCACCGGCGAGGTCCTCACGGCTGGACAGGGCTGCAGCGCTCACGGGCCCATTGTCCCGGCCGACGGCCTCCGACGCCGGTACATTTCGTCAGCCGGTCGTGTCGTCCGCCGCCGGAGCGCTCTCGGCCGGGTTGGTCCAGACCCCGGACTCGCGCTCGGTCCACAGCTCGGCCCGGGCCTCGGCCTTCGCGTCCATCCGTTCCTGGTACTCCCGGCGCTTGTCGACGCGGCTCGACCGGCTGCGGTCCTCGAGGCGCTGGTCGGTGCCGCGCGGCCCCCCGAGCAGCTCCGAACCGGTGAGCAGCGTTGGCTCCCAGTCGAAGACGACACCCGTCTGCCGGTCCCCGATCACGACCGTGGCGCCTGCGACGGCACCCGCCGTGAACAGCTCCTCCTCGACGCCCAGTCGCGCCAGTCGGTCAGCGAGGTAGCCGACCGCCTCGTCGTTGGTGAAGTCGGTCTGCTTCACCCAGCGCTCCGGCTTGGCACCGCGCACCTGGAAGAACTCCTGGGTGCCGTCCATCTCGCGGGTCACCGTGAAGCCCGAGTCGTCGACCGCCGTCGGGCGCAATACGACCCGGGTCGGCGCGGCGACTGGCGCGTCACGCCGCGCCTGCTCGACCATCCCGGCGAGGGCAAAGGAGAACTCGCGGAGTCCTTCGCGGCTCACCGCGGAGACCTCGAAGACCCGCAGGCCCCGGGATTCGAGCTCGCCGCGGACCAGCTCAGCCAGTTCGCGCGCCTCCGGAACGTCCATCTTGTTGAGGACGACCATCCGGGGGCGCTCTGCCAACGGGACCCGGCCGCCCTCGATGCCGAGGTCGCTCGAGTACTGGGCCAGCTCGGCCTCGATCACGTCGAAATCGCTCAGCGGATCACGCCCGGGCTCGAGTGTCGCGCAGTCGAGCACATGCACGAGCACCGCGCAGCGCTCGATGTGCCGCAAGAACTCCAGGCCGAGCCCCTTGCCCTCGCTCGCGCCCGGGACCAGGCCCGGGACGTCCGCCACGGTGTACCGCGACTCGCCCGCCTGGACAACGCCGAGGTTCGGCACGAGCGTGGTGAACGGGTAGTCGGCGATCTTCGGGCGGGCGGCCGACATGGCCGCGATCAGGCTGGACTTGCCGGCGCTCGGGTAGCCGATCAGCGCGACGTCGGCGATCGTCTTGAGCTCGAGCACGATGTCGCGCGTCTCACCCGGCTCGCCGAGCAGCGCGAAGCCGGGCGCCTTGCGCCGCGGTGACGCGATGGCCGCGTTGCCGAGCCCGCCCCGGCCGCCGGCCGCGACGACGTACCGCGTGCCCTCTCCGACGAGGTCCGCGAGGACCGTGCCATCGGGAGACTTCACGACGGTGCCATCGGGAACGGACAGGATCAGGTCGCCGCCGTTCGAGCCGTGCCGGTAGTCACCCATGCCCTGGGTGCCGGACGCTGCGGGCCGGTGCGGAAGGTGGTGGTAATCGAGCAGGGTCGTGATCTGCAGGTCGACGACGAGCACGACGCTCCCGCCGCTGCCGCCGCTGCCGCCGTCGGGACCCGCGAGCGGCTTGAACTTCTCGCGATGGATCGAGGCGCAACCGTGGCCCCCGTCACCGCCGGTCGCGTGCAGCACGGCTCGATCGACGAACGTTGCCACAACTTCCTTCTTCCCTCGCGTCTCCGGGCGCGATGTGCGGAGACCTCTGCTTCGGGATGGGGGCGTCGCCCGGGCATTCCACCCGGGCGGAGCACCCTGTCTCGATCCTGACACGACGAGGGGGCGCACCGCACCGGTGCGCCCCCTCGTCAAAGCGTCTGTGTCGTTCAGGCCTCGGCGAGAACGATGTCGATGACCTTGCGGCCACGACGGGTGCCGAACTTCACCGCACCTGGAGCCAGCGCGAACAGCGTGTCATCGCTGCCGCGGCCGACGTTCAGGCCAGGGTGGAAGTGGGTGCCGCGCTGGCGAACGATGATCTCGCCGGCGGACACGACCTGACCACCGAAGCGCTTCACGCCGAGGCGCTGAGCGTTCGAGTCACGACCGTTGCGCGAGGCGCTCGCGCCCTTCTTGTGTGCCATGGCGAACCTGCTTTCGTACTGTTCTAGAAGCCTGAGGTGGTGGGCACCCGCGCAGCTCGCGGCGGGAGCGGGCTCACTTGATGCCGATGACCTTCAGCCGGGTCAGGTCCTGGCGGTGACCCTGGCGCTTGCGGTAGCCGATCTTGTTCTTGAACTTCAGGATCTCGATCTTCGGGCCGCGCTCGTTCTTGACGATCTCGGCGGTCACCGAGACCTTCGCGAGCGTCGCCGCGTCCGAGGTCACCTTCTCGCCATCGACGAGCAGCACGGCAGGCAGCTGGACGGTCGCGCCGGGCTGACCGGCCAGCCGATCCACGACGACGATGTCGCCCACGGAGACCTTCTCCTGGCGGCCACCAGCCTTCACAATCGCGTACACCACGTGCTGCTCATCTCTACTCGTCTACGGCGTGCTCGTCGCACCGGATGGATCGCGGGGATCGCCGATGCGGGCACACGGGAGCGATGCGCGCAAAGCGCACCGACATTCCAGGTTACGGAATCGGCTCCCGCCGGTCAAATGGCGGAGGGCTCCTCCGAGGCCGGTCGGTCCGTGGTCTCGATCACGTCCAGGCCACCCTCGGGCCAGGTCGCTGACGCGTCGTCGGCGGGGCCGTCGACGCCCGTCTCGGTGTCCTCGACAGGCTGGTCGCCGGCGGTCTCGGTCGGCAGCTCCCCGGCGCTCTCGTCGTGCTCGTGCGCGTGAGCCGCAGCAGCCGCGATGGCCGCGAGCGTCGCCTTCACGGCGGCGCGCTCCCCGGACTCCTGCTCCGGCAGCACCGGCACGGCCGGGTGCGGCGCGTTCGCCGGCTCCTTGCGCTTGCGCCGGCTCCGCTTGGGTTCCTCCGAGACCTCCGCCGCCGGGGCGCCGCCGCCGTCGGACTTCCGCTCGACCGGCTCACTGTGCACGATGAAGCCGCGGCCGTTGCAGTGCTCACAGGTCTCGCTGAATGCCTCGACCAGGCCCTGACCGACGCGCTTGCGCGTCATCTGGACCAGCCCGAGCGAGGTCACCTCGGCGACCTGGTGCTTTGTACGGTCGCGGCCCAGGCACTCGATCAGGCGCCGCAGCACGAGGTCACGGTTGGACTCGAGCACCATGTCAATGAAGTCGATGACGATCATGCCGCCGATGTCGCGCAGCCGGAGCTGGCGGACGATCTCCTCGGCAGCCTCGAGGTTGTTCCGCGTCACGGTCTCCTCGAGCGTGCCACCGGAACCGGTGAACTTTCCCGTGTTGACGTCGATCACGGTCATCGCCTCGGTGCGGTCGATCACGAGCGAGCCACCGGACGGCAGCCAGACCTTGCGGTCCATGCCCTTGGCGAGCTGCTCATCGACCCGGTGCGCGGCGAACACGTCCGCCGGGCCGGTCCACTTGTGCAGGCGCTCGGCCAGGTCAGGGGCCACCTGGGAGACGTAGTCCGAGATGGTCGCCCACGCCTCTTCGCCGGAGACGACGAGCGAACTGATGTCCTCGTTGAAGATGTCGCGCACGACCCGCGTGGACAGTTCTGGCTCACCGTGCAGCAGGGCCGGTGCGGACGCGGTCTTGGCCTTCTTCTCGAGATCGGCCCACTGCTCGGTGAGTCGTGCGATGTCGCGGCGCAGCTCGTCCTCGCTCGCACCCTCGGCGGCCGTGCGCACGATGACGCCGGCGCCCTCGGGCACGATCTCCTTGAGCAGCTTCTTCAGTCGGGCCCGCTCGTTCTCCGGAAGCTTGCGCGAGATGCCCGTCATGGCACCGTTAGGGACGTAGACGAGGTAGCGCCCGGCGAGCGTGACCTGCGCGGTGAGGCGCGAGCCCTTGTGGCCGATCGGGTCCTTGGTCACCTGGACCATGACGGCATCGCCGGAGTTCAGCGCCTGCTCGATCCGGCGCGGTTGACCGTCGAGCCCGGCCGCGTCCCAGTTCACCTCACCGGCGTAGAGCACGGCGTTGCGGCCCTTGCCGACGTCGACGAAGGCCGCCTCCATGCTCGGCAGCACGTTCTGCACGCGACCGAGGTAGACGTTGCCGACCGTCGAGGTCTGCGTCTTGCGCGAGACGTAGTGCTCGACCATGACGTCGTCCTCGAGCACCGCGATCTGGGTCCGTCCGTCCGACTCACGGACGATCATCGAGCGCTCGACGGACTCGCGCCGGGCCAGGAATTCGGCCTCGCTGACGATGGTCCGACGGCGACCGGAGTCGCGGCCCTCGCGGCGGCGCTGGCGCTTGGCCTCGAGCCGGGTCGAACCCTTGAGCGCGGTGACCTCGTCCGAGCGTCCGCGGGTCCGGGCCGGACTTGAGGTCTCCTCTGCGACGGACTCGCCAGAACGGCCACCGCGACGACGCCGGCGACGACGCCGGCTCGACGAGGTCCCCTCGCTCTCCTCGGCGGACTCGCCCTCGGCGGACTCGCCCTCGGCGGACTCGCCCTCGGCGCTCTTGCTCGCCCGGCCCTCGGCGCGCTGCTCACCCTCGGACTCGCCGTCCTCGTCCGTGCCGCCCTCGCGACCGGCACCGCGGCCACGACGGCCTCGACCGCCACGACGGCGACGGCGCCGCGCGGCGGCCTCTTCGCCCTCGTCGGTGATCTGGGCGCCCTCGGCGACCTCCTGTGTCTCGTCCTCGTCGACCTCGTCGGTCTGATCGGCCCGGACGGCCTGATCGGGCCGATCAGTCCGGGCGGTCCGGGCGGTGGAAAGCAACTCGTCGACCGCCTCGGCGGCCGCGGCGGGTGCGCTGCCGGGCGGACCGGCCGGAGCCTGGGCACGGCGGCGCTTCGGCCGGCCGGCCGAGGGGTCGGGCGCCTGGAACAGCAGAGCGGTCATCGGCAGCCGGACCGACTCGGGAGCGCTCGGCTCCTCGTCCGTCAGCTCGGCTGCGGGGGCCGCCTCGGGCGACGCGGTGCGGCGTCGGGTCGCGGGGGTGCGCTTGCGGGTGGCGGGCCGATTCGCGGCGGCTTCGTCGACCGCGGCGTCGCCGCTCGCGATCTCGGCCGCAGCCTGATCGGTGCCGGAGATGCCCTCAGGCGGGGTGGCAACAGAGGCCGCTGCGCTGGACGCCTTCCGGCGGGTGCGGGTGGTTGCCTTCTTCGCCGCGACAGGCGCAGTGCCGGCCTCGGTGGCTTCGGGTGTTGATTCAGGTGTGTCGAAGTTCGTCACGGATGTGCTCCAATACCTCAGCGCCGGCCACACCATTGCGGCACCGTGAGGCGGTTGTTCGTCGCCGACGCCCTCGGCGCCGCGACGGAAGTCGTCTGGTCGTAGAACCGCTGAGGCGGGGCGTCGCCTGCGCCAGCCCGACCGACCCGCGAAGCAGGCCCGGCGGCGGCGGCAGGCGGGGCGCGCTCCTGCTGCTCGTACGTCGTGTGGTTGCTCAACGGTGTGGCACGTCGCGCAACCGGTTCGAGTATCGCACACGGCATCGCGCTGAGCAGCAGCGACACGTCCCGACGGCGTCCGAAGGCGCGTCTCGGGTTCGTTCCGGCGCGAGCGCGATCTGACTGGTGCGTCAGAACCATGGGACATTCGTCGTATTCGCCTCGCGCCCGTGCTCTTAGCGTGGCAGCGTTCGCCACGCACGGGTCGCATCCGGACGGGTGGGATTTCCGGACGCCAGAGCTGAGACAGACCGGAGCGCTTCATGGACGCCCTCGAACTTGCCCGTTGGCAGTTCGGCATCACGACGGTCTACCACTTCATCCTGGTCCCGCTGACGATCGGTCTCACCCCGCTCGTCGCCATCATGCAGACCGTCTGGTACCGCACCGGGAACGAGACCTGGCTCCGGCTGACGAAGTTCTTCGGCAAGCTCCTGCTGATCAACTTCGCCCTCGGTGTGGCGACCGGCATCGTGCAGGAGTTCCAGTTCGGGATGAACTGGAGCGAGTACTCGCGGTTCGTCGGCGACGTCTTCGGTGCGCCGCTCGCAATGGAGGCGCTCGCGGCGTTCTTCATCGAGTCCACGTTCCTCGGCCTGTGGATCTTCGGCTGGGAGCGGCTGCCCAAGAAGGTCCACCTCGCGACGATCTGGCTGGTCGCGTTCGGGGTGAACCTCTCCGCCTACTTCATCCTCGCGGCGAACTCGTGGATGCAGCACCCGGTCGGCACCACCTACAACGCCCAGACCGGCCGGGCCGAGATGACCGACATCGGCGCCGTGCTGTCGAACCCGACGCTTCTCTCGGCCTTCCCGCACACCATCGCGACGTCGTTCCTGGTCGCCGGCACGTTCGTCGCCGGGATTGCCGGCTGGTGGATGGTCCGGGTCGTCCGCGCGAAGAACGAGACCCTGGCCCGCACGCTGTACCGCCCGGCCGTCCTGTTCGGCGTCGTCGTCATGCTCGTCGCGGGGATCGGCGTGGCGCTCTCCGGCGACTCGCAGGCGAAGCTGATGTTCCGACAGCAGCCGATGAAGATGGCCGCCGCCGAGGCCCTGTGTGTCAGCGCGGACGGCGCCAGCTTCTCGATCCTGGCGATCGGCGACCTGGAGAACGACTGCGCGGGCGTCCGCCACGTCATCAGCGTGCCGGGTCTCACCTCGTTCCTCGCCGACGGCAGCTTCTCCTCGCACATCGACGGTGTGAACGACATCCAGCAGCGCTACGCGCAGCGCTACGGCGAGGGCGTGGGCTACTCCCCCAACCTCGCGGTCACCTACTGGAGCTTCCGGCTGATGATCGGCCTCGGCCTCGGCAGCGCGGCCCTCGCGCTCCTCGCACTGTGGTTGACCCGCAAGGGCCGGGTCACCGGCAACAGATGGTTCGCCCGGCTCGCCCTCTTGGCGATCCCGACGCCGTTCCTCGCCGCGTCCTTCGGCTGGGTCTTCACCGAGATGGGCCGGCAACCGTGGGTGGTCGCGCCGAACCCGACCGGGATCGACGAGATCCGGCTGCTCACCGTGCGCGGCGTCTCGACCGCGGTCGGCGCCGGTGAGGTGCTGACCTCGATGATCGCGTTCACGCTCCTCTACGCGGCGCTCGGCGTCGTCTGGTACCGGCTCATCGTGCGGTACGCCCGTGAGGGTGCGCCGGAACTGACCGAGACCCCGCCGACGGACGACGACGAGTCCGAGCCGCTGTCCTTCGCCTACTGAGCCGAAAGGAGAGACCTGATGGAACTCACCACCGTCTGGTTCCTGCTCATCGCCGTGCTGTGGGCCGGTTACCTCGTGCTCGAGGGCTTCGACTTCGGTGTCGGGATGCTCGTGCCGATCATCGGGCGCGACGAGACCGAGCGGCGCGTCGTCATCAACACGATCGGCCCGGTCTGGGACGGCAACGAGGTCTGGCTGCTCACCGCGGGCGGCGCCACCTTCGCGGCCTTCCCCGAGTGGTACGCGACGCTCTTCTCCGGCTTCTACCTGCCGCTGCTGCTGATCCTGCTAGCGCTGATCGTGCGCGCGGTGGCGTTCGAGTACCGCGGCAAGATCAACAGCCCGGTCTGGCGCGCACGCTGGGACGTCGGCATCGGCTTCGGGTCCTGGCTGCCGTCGATCCTGTGGGGCGTGGCCTTCGCGAACATCATGCGGGGCGTCGCGATCAACGCAGACGCGCAGTACACCGGCGGGTTCTGGGCGCTGCTCAACCCTTACGCCCTGCTCGGCGGGCTCACCACGCTGCTTCTCTTCCTGACGCACGGCGCCGTATTTCTCGCGCTCAAGACCGACGGCACCGTGCGCGCCCGGGCCGGGGCGCTGGCCGCGAAACTCTCGATCGCCACCCTCGTCGTCGCCGGCGGCTTCACGGTGTGGACGCAGCTCGCCTACTCCGTCACCTGGACCTGGGCGGCGGTGGCCGTCGCCGCGCTCGCCCTGGTCGGCGTCGTGGTCACGACCGCCCACCGGCGCGAGGGCTGGGCCTTCGTGCTCTCCGCCCTGGCGATCCTCGCGGCCGTCGTGCTGATCTTCGGCTCGCTGTACCCGGACGTCATGCCGTCGACGACCGACCCGGCGTACTCGCTCACCGTGACGAACGCTTCCTCGACGCACTACACGCTGACCGTCATGACCTGGGTCGCGGCGGTGCTGACGCCAGTCGTGGTCGCCTACCAGGCGTGGACCTACTGGGTGTTCCGCAAGCGCATCTCGACGGCGCACATCCCGGCGCACACCGGGCTCACCTTCGAGCGCAGCTCCGAGCGCGCGTGACACGCTTGCGGGCGTGAAGCCGCTCGATCCGCGCCTGCTGCGCCACGCGCGCTCGGCACGCCGTTCGATCGCGCTGACCACCGCGCTCGGCGCGGTCACCGCCGGACTCGTCATCGCGCAGGCGCTGCTCCTGGCCCGGGTGCTCGCCCTGGCGGTCGCCGCGGCCGCGACCGTCAACGACGTCCGCCGACCGCTCATCGGTCTCGCCGCGGTGATGCTGGCCCGCGTCGTCGTCACCTGGCTCCAGGAACGCTGGGCGCACCGCTCGGCCGGTGCGGTGATCGCGGAGCTGCGCGCCCGCGTGGTAGACCACGCCGCGGCGCTCGGCCCGCGTTGGCTCGCCGGCGGCGCGGGTGCACCCCTCGCGACCCTGGTCACCCGCGGCCTGGACGCGCTCGAGCCGTACTTCGTCCGGTACCTGCCGCAGCTGCTCCTCGCCGCGACCGTCACCCCGGCCGCCCTCGCCGTCGTCCTCGGCCTGGACTGGATCGCGGCGGTGACGATCGCCGTGACCTTGCCACTGATCCCGATCTTCATGGTCCTCGTGGGGCGCCTGACGCAGGATTCCTCGCACCGCCGACTCGCCACGATGGAGCGGCTCGGCGCCCAGATGCTCGACCTCGTGGCCGGCCTGCCGACGCTGCGCGCGCTCGGTCGGGAGCGCGGACCGATCCCACGGGTCCGGGCGCTCGGCGATTCGCACCGCGCGGCGACGATGACGACGCTGCGGATCGCGTTCCTCTCCGGCATGGTGCTCGAGCTGCTCACCACGCTCTCGGTGGCCCTGGTCGCCGTCGGCGTCGGCCTGCGGTTGGTCTCCGGCGATCTCGACCTGCAGACCGGACTGGCGGTTCTCGTGCTCA
>JGI24133J20442_1000318_pt1 | contig 15140 bp, 14 predicted proteins | sample BarGraNGADG00311_2_FD_20442 | JGI IMG/M metagenome (IMG submission 20442)
CGTCGTCGCGTGTGTCGGTTTGATTACGGTGTTCCTGGTGGCCGGCATCGGCATGCTGAAGACTGAGTTCAGCCAGGAAAGCATGATGCCCAAGGACTACGAGTCAGTCAAAGCCCTGCACACCGTTCAGGACAAGTTCGGGGGCTTGAGCTACGAGAACGTCCTCGTGGTGGCGGACAACGTCACCTCGCCCGGCATCGCCGAGGCGCTGCTGGGCCTGTCCCCGCAGAGCCTGGGGGAGGGCGGAATCAAGAAAGGGCAGGTCCTCAAGGTCCAGACTTACCTCGACGGCTTGAAGAAGATGGCCGAAGCCCAGGGCACGACCCTGCCCAAAGGGTTCATGCTGGGGGGCTTTGTGCAACAGTACCTGTCGACCCCCTACGCGCAGGCTCAGATACTAGGCAAGAGTCTCTCGAAAGACAAAAAAGCAACGCTGGTCACACTCCAGTTGAACTCCCTGATGACCGAGAAAGAACAGATCCAACTGGCAAAGGACTTCGAGAAGTACTTCATTCCCGCTTTCAAGGCGAAGGGCGCGAAGGTGTACCTGTCGGGGATGGCATCGATGCAGAAGGACGCGCAGGAGATGATGGCGCGGCAGACAGGCATTCTCTTCCTGATCGCCATCCTTTTCATCATGCTGATACTGTATGTGACCTTCAGGCGGGTATCGGACGTCTTCCTGCAGATGTTCGTCATCGTGGTCGGGATCTTCTGGATCATCGGGCTGATGGGGTGGGTGGGCATAACCTACTCCACGATGTCGGTGGCGATCATGCCGCTGATGCTCGGTATCAACATAGCCTACGTTATACACATCCTGAGCCGGTACTACGAGGAGCGGGAAGCCGGGGGCGACGTCTTCTTCTCGGCCACCACCTCCGTCAAGACGGTCGGCGTTGCTGTGTTCCTCGCGGCCATAACGACCGTGTTCGGTTTCATGTCCTTCACCATCACCGACATAGGACCGCTGAAGGACTTCGGGATAGTGTGCATGATCGGCATAGCGTTCAGCTTCCTGCTCGCCCTGACACTGCTACCCGCCGTGATAGTGATCAGGGACCGCCGGAAGAAGGCCGAGAAGCTGGAATCGCACCTCGAGAAGATGAGAAAGAGGCGCAGGGATTCCCGCTACGGCGCGGTGGTGGACAAGGGGCTGGTCGGGACCTCCATGACAGCCTACCACCATCACTGGATAGTCACCTGTCTCCTCCTGGTGCTCATCGGGTTCGGGGTGTTCTCGATCTTCAACCTGAAGACCGGGGCGGACATTCGGTCGATGATGGGCGGGGACTCGCCAAGCGTAAGGGCAAGTCAGAAGCTGGCGGAATTCTTCGGCGCACAGGATACCGACGTCATCCTGGTAAAAGGTGACGTCTTGACACCCGAAAGCCTGAAAGCGTTCTTGAAGCTGGAGGACGGGGTGGTCGCGGACAAGCGCAACCAGCCCGACAAAGAAGGTTTCTTCACCCGCAAGGGCAACGTCTCCATAGCCGACATCGTGGCAAACGCCAACGGCGGCTCCATACCCGATTCGGCCGAGGCGGTGAAGAGCACTCTCACGGAACTGGGGAAACAGATGGACATCGGGTCACTGGTCTCCAAAGACGGTGACCACGCGATCATCATGATACGTTCCGGAACGCCCGATTCCCAGGCCGAGACCGATACCAAGGTAAAGATCCTCAGGGATGCCGCTTCGAAGATGGACAAGCAGACAGGGCTGAACGCTAAGGCGACGGGATTCAGCGTTCTTATCGCCGACCTGATGGGAAACATCGTCCCCACCCAATTGGAGACCTCGGGGCTGGCCCTGCTCCTGTGCCTGCTGATACTGATAATCGTCTTCAAGTCTTTCTTCTACGGGTTGATAACCCTGGTCGTAGTCATATGCGGCATGTCCGCCGAGATGGTGTTCCTCTACNTGATGAGGTGGCCGCTGGACATCATGACCGTCCTGGTCGCGTCTCTGGTGATNGGCGCGGGAATCGACTTCGGCATACACGTCACGCACCGTTTCAGGGAACAGCGCAACGACCGTGGGATGTCACTGGAGGACTCTGTCAAGACCACCGTGCTCCATGTGGGGCGCGCGCTGATAGCAGGCGGACTGACCACAGCCGGGGTGTTCGGTATACTGGGCATCTCCAGCATGGAACCGCTCAGGCATTTCGGCTGGACGACCGCGATAGGCCTTATCGCCGCACTCGGCGGTGCCCTTTTCGTGCTGCCGAGCATGCTCGTCATACTGTCGAAGAGGCTGGAGAGGAGGGCCGCCGCCAAAGGCGCAGATACCCCGGCGGAGAGCCCTCCGTAGGGCACCCTGCACCGGAATTCAAGTGGAGCGGGGGGCGTTTCAGGGAGTCATCAACTGATCCGCGATGCAGACAAAAACAGATAACACAGGACACCCACTGGTCAGGAGGACATCAAACCCGATGCTTACTTCCCGAATTGCCTCCGTTCTCGTCGTTATTGGTCTGGTGGCCGCTCTCTCCGGGTGCGGTGCTCCGGCGACGAGCAGGTTCTACACTTTGATCATAGAGCCACAGGCCGGGTACCAGCCCATCTACATTTTCATCTCATCAGCCAAGAAGACCGTCGATATGACCATGTATGAGTTGTCGGACCCTCAGGCCCAGGCCGCCCTCGTTGCTGCTGCGAAGCGAGGGGTGGCAGTGAGGGTCCTGTTTGACTCGGACACTGCACCCGGGGGCGGCAAAGCGGTGAACCAGGCGGCGTACAACGACCTGAAGGCGAACGGGGTCAACGTAAGATGGGCATGGTCCGGAGTGCTGTGGCACCAGAAGAGTATTGTCCGGGATGGTAATGCCGTCGCTGTCATGACCTGCAATCTCTATGCCACGTACTACCCCGTATTGCGGGATTTTGCCGTCATCACCAATAACCCTGCCACTGTTTCCGGTGTAGAGGCTACTTTCAACACTGATTTCAACAAGACCAGTACTCCTCCCACTAAGGGCGTAGTGCCCAGGGGTTCTGAGTTGATCTGGTCCCCGGGCGCCCAGACCGGATTGGTCAACCTGATCAAGTCCGCGCGTCCCGGCACCACCCTCTACGCCGAGGACGAGCAGTTGGATAGCGCGGCCATCGAGCAGGCGCTCGTGGCGGCCGCAAAGAGGGGGGTCACGGTCGATCTGACCATGACGTATTCTTCTTCCTATGTGGACGGGTTCAACACCCTGGTGGCTGGTGGGGTGCACGTGAGCTTGTATCAGCCGAATGCTCCGCTCTATATCCATGCCAAGGCCATCTCGGTCAACAACAATACCGTCTATGTGGGTAGTAGTAATTTCACAACTGCTATGACCAATGACGATCGCAATGTTGGGATCATCACCACAAACCCGACCGTAGTCCGCGGTGTCACTTCGACCATGGCGAGCGATTTTGAGGGTGCTACCCCGTACAGTGCCAGCCCCTGATAAGTCACACGTTTCTACGACGGTGTAACTGGCGCAAGCGATCTGGGTTCAGATAGAACCCTCTCCCCCGAGGGGAGAGGGTTCAAACCTCGGACTGCCCCCAGCCGCCCACCGAGGGGAGTACTCCAGCCGGACGTCCGGAGGGTTATCCTATAATGGTAGTCACTGACCGCGATGTTCGTGTGATGTTCCAGCCGCATACTTGAAGGAGAGATGTAAAATGGCCGGTCTACTGGGCATGATGAATGTTCTGGCTCGCTTCGGAGGCGAGGGAATCGGGCGTGGCGGCCCACCACTCTGGATGATGCCAATCATGGCGGTCTTCGGGGTGATCTTCGTTGTCCTTTTCGTCTTGTTCGTGTTCTGGTTGGTGAGGTATTTCTACCGCACCGAGATAGTCCCCGGAAAACCTGTTCCGGAGACCCCGCTCGGAATAGCGCAGCTGAGGTACGCCGCGGGCGAGATATCGGCTGAGGAGTTCGACAACATCAAGCAGCGACTCTGAGGCTGAAACTGCACGCGGCCTGAGCCCGGCTCTATCAGGCTGGTTCCCCGTCGCCCTTTTCCGTTTCGAGGATCGTGATCGCCCTGAAAGAGAATATGACCAGCGCGACGGAGCGGAAAGACGCGAAGAACAGCGTGTAGCTCAACGCCGTATAGAGCTCGAGCTGGAAGACCGCGGCGGAGCCATGTGCCACGGCATACCAGATATACACTTCGAAGAACACCAGGACGAAGGTGACCAGCAAGTCCTGCGCGATGACGATGCCCCGGAACTGAGGAGGATCGTACCGGGCCATTTTATGGAGGAAGCGGGTCTCGAAGACGTGCGTCACGATAAGCACGACGGAGAAGAACGCCAGTATGATTACGAGCGCCGGTTTGCTCGTCTCCTTCTCCATCATCCTGAAAGAGACGAGCAGGCAGATGCCAAAGTAGAGGAAGCAACTGAACCCCGAGGTCCAGATCCAGCGCGCGAGGTCCTTGAAGTCCGCGATCCTGTCCAGCCTCGTGAACGTGCTGCGGTAGGCGAAGACGACGGCCACGAGCACAAGGCCAAGAAGTGTTGCGGAGGCGGTCGCCAGGGTCGAGAATCCGTCCTGCATCAGTCACCTTCCTCTATCCTGAACTGCGCCGCCGGCTTGACCCTGCCGGAGGCCAGCATGAGCGAAAGGGCCCAGAACCCGGAGCCCACCAGCGCGACCGCGCGCACCGACGCGGCGAAGAGGACCCAGCTCACGGCCAGATACACACGGTGGTCTACGGTGGCGTCGCTGGTGCCGGCGAGGGACGTCCACATCAGGACTTCCGTGAGGCCGAACAGGGCGACCACCAGAACGACCTGCGCGAGCGCCAGCTTCCTGCACTCCTCGAACCTCGAGACCAGCCTCTGGAGCGCCAGCAACTCGCCGCCGTGGGCAGCGATCACCAGCACGGTGAAGATCGCAGTGATGAGCACGACCTCGGGCGTGGACGTGGCGTCCTCCAGCAGCCTGAACGCGACCACGAAGCAGAACCCGAAGTAGAGAAAAGTGGCGACTCCGGCCATCGAGATCCAGTTCGAGTACTCGTGGAAATCCTCCGGCTCCTCGAGCGTGCTGAACGCGCTCCGAAGCGCGAACACGAGCGCGATCAGGACGAGGCCGAACAGCGAGGCCGATGCTTTTCCCAGCGCGGTGAATGCGTGCTGCATGTGTCACTTTCGATTGCCGGTTTCAAAGCGCGGAGCTGATGATTATCCGCTGGATCAGGTTCGCGCCCTCATAGATGGACATGGCCTTGGCGTCACGAAGATATTTCTCGAGCGGCAGGTCCTTCGAGTATCCTACCGCACCGGACAGGTCCATTGCCTTACTGCACACGCTCTCCGCGGTCTCCGTTGCGTTCACCTTGCTCATGGATGACGCCTTCGTGGAGTCCATCCCCTGGTCCGTGAGCCATGCCGCCCTCCAGGTGAGGAGCCTTGCGGCGTCAATCGCTGTCGCCATGTCGGCGAGCATGAAAGAGACGCCCTGGTTCTCGATGAGCAGCCTGCCGTACTGCCTTCGCTGGCGCGCGTAAGACAGGGCCGCTTCGTAGGCGGCGCGTGCCAGACCGACCGAAATGGCGCCGAGGCACGGCCTCGAAGTGTCCAGCGTCTGCATGAGGACCAGGAACCCTGTGCCTTCTTCTCCGAGGAGGTTCCCCGCGGGGACCTCCACATCCTCCAGGACCAGCTCAGCATTGCGGCTGGCGCGCAGGCCCATCTTATCCTCGGTCCTGCCGACCGACAGCCCGCTGGAATCGCCGTCCACGATGAAAGCGTTTATGCCGGCGTGTCGCTTCGAGGGGTCGGTGGTGGCGAAGACCACGTAGAAGTCCGCCAGCCCCGCGTTCGTTATGTAGTGCTTGCGGCCGTTGAGCACGTAGCTGTCGCCTGTCCTGACCGCGAGTGTCTTCATAGCGGAGATGTCCGATCCGGCCTCCGCCTCTGTGGAAGCGAGAGCGGCAAGCTTGCCCGCCGGCTCGCAAATGCGAGGGAGATACCGCTCTTTTTGTTCTTCACTGCCGACAAGCATGATGCTGATGACCGCGAGCCAGGTCGTCCCCGCGACCACCGTCATCCCGGCACAGCCTGCCCCCAGTTCCTCCGACACGATCGCTGCTGTAAGGTAGTCGACGCCCGCCCCGCCGTACTCCGCGGGGATGGGGAGCCCGAGCAGTCTCGCGTCGGCGAACCGCTGGACGATCCCCGGGTCGAAAAAGGTCTGTTCCCTTCGATCCAGTTCCGCCGCATACGGCTTCATCTGGTTCTCGGCGAACTCGCGCGCCGCCTGCTTGAAGACCGACTGTTCCTCGGTCAGGTTGAAACCGATCATTTCTGTCGATCCCTCCTCCACTTCATGTAGTCGAGGAGTTGCACCCGCTCCTCCTGGGAAAGCTCCGAAAGGAGCCCGATTATTCCGGACGTGACCTCATCAGTGGAGTCCACCCGCGTCGCGGCTTCCCCGTCCGCCGGCTTCTCCTCTTCCATGAAATAGCTCAGTGGACGGCCCAGCACATTGGCCAGCTGCTCGAGGTTGGCGAGGTACAGGCGCCGTTTTCCCAGCTCGTAGTTAGATAGAGCCGATTGCGTGATGCCCAGTGCTGAAGCCAGTTCTTCCTGGGAGAGGCCTGATTCCTCCCTGGCTTTCTGTATTCGCTTGCCGATATCCCGGTATATCAACTTGCTCCACCCCGATTGCGTCTCTGCTGCAATCCTACACGCGGGGCCATCTGATTACAACAGTATGTCTTGACAGTAATGACGTAACGTCATAAGATTTATATGACAATATGTCATATCGGCAGTCGGAACGATTGCGAAGGGAGGGTTTCCAATGGGTAGCGCCGGCTTGCACACGCGGGATCTTAACTCGGAGGTCATGGCCGAGATCGGCGCCGTTCCCGGCGCCGAGATTCGCGAACTCCTCGCGAAGGGCCGGTACTCGTGTGAGTCGAGATGGATGATGGCGATGGTGGCGGCGGCCGGATGGGACAAGGCAAACGAGATGAACCGGCAGGTAGCCTCTGACGTCGGCGAGGGTGAGATGCACAGGCTCATGGAGCTCATGCGATGGGACACACCAAAGAGCAGCGACGAGTTCATGCTGATGACCATGACCGCCGTTGAACTGTTTCTTCCGAAGAAGTACTTCGACTACGAGTTCAAGGTGCTCGGGGAAGGAAAGCTGACAAGTGTGATCTACAGCTGCCTTGCCTGCACCAAGGTGGTGAGCATAGGCGTAGAACATTTCTACCAGTGCGGCTGCATGGCCATGCGGGCCGGTTGGTACAGGGCGATGGGCATCGAGGTCAAAGAGACGCTGCTGGAATGCATGATAGATGGTGACGAGAAGTGCGAGATCCTCATCGAACCGCGAGGGATCTCATGATACGCGGCTCCAGAGAGAGGGTGGAGGACATGACGATTGAATACTCTTCGAAGGCAGGAGGAACGTCGAGTTCGGACGCCGACAAACGTGTCGTTCAACCGGCTTCAGGCGCGAAGCACGGAAGCGCTGTTCCGAACGGGGTCATTCTCAAAAGGAGCAACTGGTCGAAGTTCCTCACCGGAACGGCCGTGGCGCTCCCGGCGCAGTTCCAGAGGCGTTGAAGTCCGCCTGGCGATGACCGAATGGCGAACGCTATCATAAGGTCTTTTGCGACACTTCCCTGCCAGGATGCGTTTCTTCGATTCGGAGGGTATGAGGGAGGGTTCGGTGGGAAGGACTTGAATATGCAACTACTCCCATCGACCAAGGAGAAATGTCATGCCGGACACTGAGCTTACTATCGAACCCGGAAAACACAACCTCGTCATCACGCGTGTCTTTGACGCCCCGCGCGACCTCGTGTTCAAGACGGTAACCGACTCGAGCCGGGGGCTTCCGAGTCCACAGACCGTTTTGCGGAAGTGCTGGCCAAAGCCGAACAGTAGGGCTCGGGAGTCTCGAACTCCTTTATGTGCCCCTCAAGAGACCACTTGAACCGGCCTTGTTTTCGTGGAACTATCGACTGGTGTCCGTGAGGTAAGAGGCATCACAACGAGGTGGCAGACATGATGGCAATAAGGTTCAACGCGTCGATACCGCGTTACGCGTTCACGAAGGCCGCGGGGCGCCTCCGGCAGGCCGCATACTTCAGCGGGCCGTTTTCTACGACCTACGTGGACGATATCCCCGAGCCGCAGCTCCCGGGGGAGGACTGGGTCAAGATACGCACAGTGTACGGGGGCGTCTGCGGCAGCGATATCAACCTCATATTCCTCAAAGATTCTCCTTACTCCGAGCCGTACACGACTATGCCTCTCACCATTGGGCATGAGAACGTCGGGGTTATCGCCGAAACCGGAGGGCAAGTCGAAGGGTACTCCGTGGGAGACCGCGTCGTTGCCGACCCCATGCTGCCCTGCGCGACCAGAGACATCAACCCGCCCTGTGAGAACTGCGCCAGGGGTGACTTCTCCCAGTGCCTCCGGATGCGAGACGGCTCCCTGTCCGCGGGGTTCTACACGGGCTTCACGGGCGCTTCGGGCGGGTCCTGGAGCGAGTACTTCCTGGCCCACAAGAGCCAGTTGCTGAAAGTCCCCGACCAGATGACCGATGAGCAGGCCCTGATGCTCGAGGCGTTCACCATCCCGCTGCACGCCATTATGCGAAACCTTCCCGAGCCGGGCCAGACCGTCCTTGTCTACGGCTGTGGCGTCATCGGAATGCTGTCAGTCGCGAGCCTGAAGGCACTCGTCCCTGAGTGCCGGGTGGTTGCTATCGCACGGTATCCGTTCCAGGCAGAGGTGGTTCGAGGCTACGGCGCAGACGAGGTCATCATGCAGCGAGAAGTGGACGATATCTATCATGCGGTTGCAGGCCTCACCGACGCCCAGGTCGTGAAGCCCATGATAGGCGGATGCTACCTGAACGGCGGCCCGGACATGGTCCTCGAGTGCGTGGGGAGCCCGCCCACCCTCGACGATTCACTGCGGATGACGAAGTCCGGCGGCACGGTGGTCTTGATAGGCCTCGTCAGCTTCGCGCCCCGGGTCGATTGGACCCCTATCTGGTTCAAGGAGCTGACCGTCACCGGTTCCTTGTGCTCCTCGTCCGACAGCTACCAGGGCAGGACGCTTAAGACTTTCGAGTGGGCCAGGGACCTGATCGCCGGTGGGACCGTGCAGGTGGACCACCTGCTCACCCACGCCTGGAGACTGGACGAGTACGAGTCCATGATCGACACGGCGCTCAGCAAAGGCAAAACGGGGTCGATTAAGCAGACTTTCCGGTTCTAAGCGAAAACGAGCCTGAAACTCTTATGACCACCCGGCTAGGCGTCTGGCTCAGTATCAAACGGCTCCGTCACCAGCTCGGCCGTGCTCCCGGCAGTCCGTAGCCGCAGGAGAAGGATTCCCGCCGCGATGATCAGCACGGCCCCGACCAGGTCCTGCCAGTTGGGGGTCTCACCGAGCACGGCGAAGCCCAGGACCAACGCGCTGACCGGCTCTATATAGGAGAGCAACGCCGCGTCCTGTGCCTTCACACGCTTGAGCGCATAGATGTATGCGAGGCTGGCGCCGCCGAAGCTCACGGTCCCGAACACCACGATCGCAGCCCATGCTTTTGGCGTGACCAGCGCGGTCGACGGGATGGCAAACGCCGCGACGGCAACCGCGGCGACCCCGTTGGTCCAGACCCCGATCGTCAGAGGCGACATCGTCTCGCGCAGCTTCTTCCACGCGATCATCAACAGCGCCCACAACACGGCCGACCCGAAGGCGAACGCCAGTCCCCGCGCGCTCGCGTGAGCCGCGCCGCCGACCTGGCCCCAGGACATGATGGCGGTTCCGCCCAGCGCTATCGCCAGGCAGAGCCAGGTGCTCCGCTCGGTCTTCTCCTTGAGGAGGTAGGGAGCCAAGACCGCGATCAGCACCGGGAAGAGATAAAGGATGAAAGTCGCGACTCCGATCGGCAGCAGGTCGTACGCCTTGAACACGCACATGGCGAAGGCCGCAGTCATCAGGCCGCTTGCGATCAGCAGAGGGGCCTGGCCGCCGGGCTTGAAGTCCCTGGTCCTCCTCATGGCGAGGATGACCAGCGAGTAGAACGCGACGGCGAAGCAGGAACGCCAGAAGACGAGCACCTGTTCGTGGCCCGCCAGGTGCGTCCAGCGCACGAAGACCCCGCTGGCACCCCACACCGCCGGCGCGAGACATATCAGCGCGTACTGGAGCGCCATATTGTCTTGCTTCTTCTCGGTCAAAGCGTCTCCGTTCCGGTTCGCTGCCAGCATTCCGGGGGACAAGGATTCCAGGCCACTCTGAGTGCCGGGTTCACAGACCGCAGCGGGACTCAGTATATATAATGCGGATAGCCGGATGTCCTTCTTATGTGCCGCACCGAAGGAGTTGATCAGGTGAGCAAGGACGCCTCAGGCTCAGGAGAGGATAAGCCCGTCCGACTTCACCGGTATCGTGGTCAGCATGTGAAGGCCAGAACGGCGGGGCCTGCCGAGGATCGCATAGCTCTCATCCCCGGCCTGCAGTACAGGCCGCAGGAGCTCAATCTCTATTCCGAGGTAGACCCGCTCAGGGAGAACATCCCACCCTTGAGAGGCGCGCGCGCCCTCAGCTATGTCGCTGTTCACCACAAGCGGGAGATGGTCACGGAGATAATGCCAACGGCGCCGGCGCTCGCCTACATGGAACTGGCACAGAGCATTGTCGATCGCCACCTGGTGAAAAAACACTCGGGAGAGCCCCCGGAAGCCGCGCGATTGAAAGCCGACATCAAGCAGTATGCCGCGGCGCTCGGCTTCGCCCTCTGCGGTGTGACGAAGCTTGACCGACGGTTCGTGGTGGAAGGGATGGACTCAAGATTCCCGTATGAGACGGTGGTGGTCCTCGGGATGGAGATGAACAAAGATTTTCTTCTGCAGGCGCCGAACTACTGTCTCCGCCGCTACCCCGACTACGATGTTTACCGGAGGGGAGGCAACCAGGTCCACAGAGTCGCCAACTTCATCCGCCGCCGGGGGGTGTCTTGCTCGGCACGGGTCCCGTTCAACGGGGCGGCCATCTACCCGGTGCACGCCATCACGGCCGCCCTCGGCGAGCTCGGGGCCTTCGGCGGCGTGCTGACACCTCAGTTCGGCCCGCGCCAGCGCTGGTGCATGATCGCCATCGACTCACCGCTCCCCGTGGATGAGCCTGCACGAACCGGGCTCGCTGATTTCTGCGAGAATTGCCTGCTGTGCGTCAGGAAATGCCCGGCGGGAGCCATACCCGAAGAGCCCTTGTGGTGGCGCGGGGTCTACAAGCGCAAGATCGACGACCTGAAGTGCTTCACGTTTTTCACCTCGTGGCACACGTGCGCGATATGCATCAACGTCTGCCCGTTGCACCGGTACCCGACAGCGTCAGTGCTCGAACATTTCGAGACGACCGGCGAGGTGATGGGCTACGATGAGATACTGGCCGAGAGGTCGGTCTATAGAGGCAAGTAGGCTCAGGACTTTCTCGCATTGAGGGAATTCGGGCCGGACTCTCGAACTTGTTCTTCGAGAACGGCACATCGGCATCTTCCGCATCCGGGGGTATGAACACCGTGGCAGTCGCCTCAGACGACGAACGACGCGCGATCGAGAAGCTAGAAGCGACCAATGCCGGAGCCGGCCTGTCTTCCGGCGAGGCTGCGGCAAGGTTGGCCGCCTTAGGGCCCAACCGCCTGGTGGAAGAGCGTCGAATAACCTTCCTTGCCATCCTCTGGGAAGAAGTGCGCGAGCCCATGATCCTGTTGCTCTTCGTCGTCGCCATCTTCTACAGCATCTGGGGACAGCTCCAGGACACCATAACGATCGTCGTAGTCATCGCTCTGCTGATCCTCGCGGAGGTGCTGAACGAGTTCAGGGCGAAGCGGGCCATAGCGGCTCTACGGAAGTTGTCCTCCCCGGAAGCGCCAGTGATTCGTGACGGTGAGTTTCGCCAGATACCTACCGCCGACCTCGTCCCTGGCGACCTGCTTCTCCTGCGGGTTGGTGAAAGGATCGGTGCCGACGCGCGCCTCATAGATTCGGCGGGCCTGGAGGTGGACGAGTCCACGCTCACTGGCGAGTCTTTCCCCGTCAGGAAGGACGAGCGGGCGAAAGTCCCGGAAGATGCGCCGCTTGGCGACCGAGTGGCTTCGGTGTTCGCGGGGACAGTTGTCACCAGGGGAAAAGGGCGGGCCGTCGTCACCGCGACCGGCATGGACACCGAGCTCGGCCACATCGCCGGGTTGACCCGTGCCGTGAAAGAGCCCAAGACAAGACTGCAGCTTGCAATGAAGCAACTCGCAGGCTGGCTGGTCTGGGTAGCAGTGGGCTTCAGCGTTGTGATACCGGCAATCGGAATCGCGCAAGGCAAGCCCACGAAGACGATGATCCTGACCGGTCTGGGGCTGGCCTTTGCGACCATCCCGGAGGAGCTCCCGATTGTGATCACCATGGTGCTCGGGCTCGGCTCCCTGCAGCTCTCCCGGCATAACGCCCTGGTGAAGAGGCTGCGTGCGGCCGAGACACTCGGCGGTGTCACGGTGATCGCGACGGACAAGACGGGCACGCTGACGGAGAACAGGATGACGATCAAACACCTGCTCACCGCATCCGGGTCGCAGGACTTCGCAGGCAAACCTGTTACGCCGGTCGCTCGCAAGATGCTCGAGATCGGGGTCCTGGTGAACGACGTCGAGGCAACGGACGAAGGCGGAGGCCAGTCGCTGGTCGGTGACCCCATGGAGGTCGCCTTGATAGAGGGCGCCGAGGGCGCCGGGGTCACCGCGGCCGGCATCCGTTCCCGCTTCAAGATAACGGATGACTTCGAGTTCGATACGCGGCGCAAGGTCATGTCCGTGGTTGTGGACTCCGACTCCAGGCGACAGGTGATGCTCAAGGGCGCCCCGGAGTCAGTGATTGACAGGTCAGTCGAGATCCTCGAGGACGATGGCCCCAGGCGCCTCGAGCCGGCGGAGCGGGAGACTATTATGTCGGAGATCGACGCCATGGCCGCCGAGGGTCTTCGGGTGGTCGCCTTCGCCAGCAAGGACCTGGCGCCTGGATTGCACCCGTATCGAGACGAGGCGGAGACCGGCCTGACTTTCGTGGGGGCAGCCGGTTTCTTCGACCCGCCACGGTCCGACGTCCCCGAGGCGGTCCGCGCATGCAACACGGCGGGGATTCGCGTGATGATGATAACCGGGGACCACGCGTCGACGGCTGCTGCGGTGGCCAGGGAGATCGGGCTGGCATTCGATGATGGGGTGGTGACAGGCGCGGAGCTCGACGCGATGGACGATGAAACGCTCCGCGAGACGGTGGACACCAGGTCCGTTTTTGCTCGCGCGACGCCCGAACACAAGCTGCGGATAGTACGGGCTCTCCGTGAGAACGGCATGACGGTGGCAGTGACAGGCGATGGGGTGAACGACGCCCCCGCGTTGAGGGAAGCCGACATAGGCGTGGCGATGGGCGCGACGGGCACGGACGTTGCGAGAGAAGCCGCGGACATGATATTGACAGACGATAATTTCTCGACCATCGCCTATGCAGTCGGCCAGGGGCGGAAGCTCTTCGACAACCTCAGCAAGGGCGTGCGCTTCTACCTGGCGGTAAAGGTAGCCCTCGTTCTCATCTTCATCGTGCCGACCATCCTGTCCCTGCCCTTCCCCTTCGCACCGATCCAGATAGTGATTCTCGAGCTGTTCATGGACCTCGCCGCGTCGGCTTCTTTCGTCGCCGAGCCTGCCGAGAAGAGGATCATGTCGAGACCGCCGCGCGATCCTGCCGCAAGGTTCATGGACAAACCCATGCTGGAGACCATCGCCGCCGGAGCGATCTCCCTCTTCGCCGCGGTCACAACCGTCTATCTCCTGGCATATTACATAGTGGGCGGGCCCAAGACAGCGGGTTCTGCCGCATTTGCCACGTGGATGATAGGGACTGTGGCTCTGGCCTACAACACGAGGTCGAGAGAGCCACTCGCTTCAATCGGGTTCCTCACGAACAAGGTCATGGTCGCCTGGAGCGTCGCATCGATAGGGTTCCTAGTGCTCGCGATCAATACACCGGGCCTTCAGGACGCGTTCAAGCTGACGGCTATTTCAGGGGCGCTGTGGGGGCTGGCAATCGGGGCCGCGTTGCTCTTCACTTCCTGGCTGGAACTCCTCAAGCTGGTCACTGCCAGGTCATGATGTGCTTGCCAGCTCCACAAGGATTCGCGTGACGTCCTCTGACGTTCGCAGGTCATCCCGCGACACGATCTCTATGCCGTTCTCCTCGAGGACCGCAGTGGCCGGCTTTCGGCGAGCCACTAAACTTCGTGGGGGTCAGACCCCTTTTTGTATCGCCGTAACCCAGCGACTTCGCCAGGCCTGCCATCTTCTTGACGACGAGGCCCAGGCCCGCCCGCCTGACCACGGGCCCCCTCCAGCTCACCATCAGTTTCTTCGTGAACTCCTGGGTCGCCCTGGCCTTGCTCTCGGTGATGATGTTCTGGATGGGTATGCCGATGATCCCCTCGACGTTGGCGAACAGGTCGTTGATCCCCTCGACGTCGGCGAGCACCATGCGGTGTTCGGGGTCTCGCGCCTCGGCGATTGTCCCGCTGGAGTTCCAGGTGAGGCTCTTTGCTGTCCGTTTGGAGACGCCGCATGTACCGCAGACCTGTGTGCCGCTCAACTGATCCCCTCCTGCTAGGTGCACGCGGATAATTCTATCACTGCGCCGGTTGTGTTCCCCCTCGCGCGGAGTTGATGACATCGCAGGCGCGCCGGACGTTGTTCTTGAAGGAGGCGATCGACTTCTCCTGGAAGACGCCGCCTTCGGTGTACTGGATGTCGAGGACGTCCATCAGCGCGATGGGCGAAGGGTGAGGATACACCTGCACGGAGGTCATCGCCTCGTACGGTATCTGGAACGGGAGGTCCGACCCGGCTGCCCGCTTAAGAAAAAGGACCCGACCCCAGGAAGTTAAGCGTCTCGCTGGGCTATTTCAAGGGCTTTCTTGTCGAGCTGCTCGGAGTATTCCTTCCATATCGACCGTTCCTCGGGCGTCCCGCGGAAGATCACAAAGCGGCACGTTTCCGCGCCCGCGGGGATCGTCTGGGTGAAGCGAACCTGCCAGTCCATCCAGCCCAGCTCTTTCGCCGC
>JGI24133J20442_1000323_pt1 | contig 14965 bp, 6 predicted proteins | sample BarGraNGADG00311_2_FD_20442 | JGI IMG/M metagenome (IMG submission 20442)
GTGGCGCAAGGGGGTGGAGGCGCCTCAGCCCTCGGCCGGCCGCAAGCCGGGCAACGGCATCTTCGCGACGCGGTACGCCCTCGACGACCCGGCCAACGCCGGCAAGCTCGACGCAGCAGACGCCCTCGCGGCCCTGGCCGAGGCGAACGGTATGACCCTCGTAGAGCTGGCGATCGCGTTCGTCGTCAACCACCCCGCCGTCACGAGCGCGATCATGGGCCCGCGGACCATGGACCAGCTCACCACCCAGCTGCCCGCCGCGGACATCAGCCTGTCGGCGGAGGTTCTCGACCGCATCGACGAGATCGTGGCGCCTGGCACGACGCCGAACCCGTTCGACAGCGCGTACGTGAACCCGGCCCTGACCCCGGCGTCGCTGCGCCGCTGATCTCTCCGTCGAGGTGGCAGGGCCCACGCCGATGCGTCACCCGAGATGGGTGAGCTTCACGACCGAGGGTGTGCCGTTGACGTACGAACCGTTGACGACGGCCACGCCGTCACCGAAAGGAACGGCCTGAGTCGGGTAATCCAGTGAACCTATGGGCGTCGCGACCGTACGGACATGGCCACCATCGATCACGACGAGGGCGCCGCTACCGGTCTGGGTCATCGTCGCGAAGTCCACCAGCGGGTTGACCGCGACCCATAGCGTGCCTCGAGCGTCGAAGGCGATGCCGTCGGCACGTACCAACCGGGAGTCGTGGGCGACCACACGTGCGTCCGTGGCCCGTCCAGCACGGTCGATGCGGACAGAGAGGACGTAGCCGCTCGCGTAGCCCGTCACGTACAGAGCGCCGTCACGGTACGCGAGGCCGTTGGCGCCGAGGCTGATCGCCGCGGTCGGTGCCAGCTTCGTGGAGTTGAACCAGGGCCGTACGGGAGAGCTGGCGTGGTCAACGGGACCCGACCACACGGAGCCACCGAAGCTGTCGGTCACGTAGAACATGCCGTGAGCAATGACGACGCCGTTGGCGAAGGCGCCCGCAGGCAGTGTCAGCACGGGCGTCGCAGAGCTCTCGGCCACTCGAAACACTCCACTCGGCGGGCTCGACGGGCCACAGGACGCGTCGAAGTTGCCGACAGCGACGAACACACGCCCGGCATCGACGGTGACACCCATGAGCTGCGAACATCCACCGAGGTCGAGCCTCGGCCCGTACGGGGTCTTGGTGCCATCAGCAGTGACCAGGTACAGCTGACCGACGTTGTCGGTCCAGCTGCCGCCGCCCTGCTCCACGCCCCAGTTCGTGACACTTACGATCAGGCGACCGTGGTTGTCCACGGCCATGCTCTCGGCGAACGCGCCGCCGTCGCCAGGATCGAACGTCGTGACGACCTGCGCGGTGACCCGGGGTGACGCTGACGCGGTGACGGGGAACCCGGCGAAGGCGCCTACTGCCAAAGCCAGAACGGTCACCGTAGATCTGATCCACGACCTCTTCATGATGAGCCTCTTCTCAATCGATGGGATGTGTGCATTTCAGCCTCAGCGCGGTGCGGGTAGGAAGAACTCCAGAGGGATGCCATCTGGGTCGCGCAGGTTGAGGTGCGACCCGAACGGTGACGTCGTGATGCCGGACTCCTCGACGCCGTTCCTGCGGAACAGCGCGAGCCACGCCTGCAGCTCCGCCTCGTCGCCACAGGAGAAGGCGACGTGATCCAGCCCGACGCGGGTCTGAGTGAACGGCTCGGGAGAGACCTCGGGGTCTTGGCGCAGGTCGAGGGCCTGGCCGTGCGGCGTCATGAAGATCTTCATCGGTGCGGGGTCATAGAACTCCGCCACCAGGGTCAGCTCCAGCAACCTGGCGTACCAGTCCGCGCTCTTGTCGATGTCGCGCACACTGAGTGCCACGTGGTGGAGAAATGGTGCTGCCATCTCGCGTGCCTCCGTCGTGGGTCGAACTGCTTGGTACGACCAGACTGGAGCCCGGTACGGCTCGCGCGCTTCCGTGTATCCACGCAGATTTTGGGAGGCTTTCGGACCTCACGAGCGACCTGCGCGTCACGCTGCCCGGTGGGACGATGGACGCATGTTCGTCGGGCGATCGGGGGAGCTGGCGGCCGTGGACGCGCTGCTCGCTGAGGCGGCCGGAGGGTACGGCGGAGTGCTCTGGCTCACCGGCGATCCCGGCATCGGCAAGAGCGCCATGCTCGCGGCCGCGGTGAGGCGCGCCAGGCGGCAGGGCCTCCAGACGGCTTCTGTGCGCGCCGTCCCGCTCGAGGAGGCGACACCGTACGCACTCGTCGACGACCTCGTGCGTACGTGCGGCGGCGGGACTGGGGCCGCCACGTCGCCCCACACCGACATCGGGGCCGCCGTTGCGCTTCTGGTCGCCGCTCTGGCGTCGTGGGCGACGGGCAAGTCGTCGTTGGTCGTGATCGACGACGTCGCCCTCGCAGGCGAGTCCTCCGTCGCCGCGGTGGTCGCTGCGCTGTCCCGCACGTCGGACCTGCCGATGGCGGTGCTCGTGGCCTCGCGTGACGCGCTGCTTCCGACCGCACACCTATCCGCGGGAGGCGCCGCCTGGCACGACTGGCCGCAGCTACGGCTCGGGCCTCTCGACCCCCTAGCCTCGGCGGCCGTGGCGCGTACGGTCCTGGGATCGGACGCGTCTGAGCGAACAGTGAAGTCCCTGGTGACCGGGCGGTATGGCAATCCCGGGGCGATTCGCGACACAGCGCAGGCATTGACGCACGACCAGGCGTCGGGCGCGGCCCCGCTGCCGAACCCGTTGCCGCTGTCGCCATCGATGTGGAGACCTTGGACAGCCCCGCTCGGCGACCTTCCGACGGCTACTCGGGATGCGCTGGCTGCACTCGCCGTGGCGGAGCCCCCACGGTACGACCTGTTCGCCGCCATCCTCGTCCAGACCGGATGCGAGGAGAGCAACTTCGACGAGGCCACCGACCGAGGCCTCATCCACCGTGACGCAAACGGCGTGCCCGTGTTCGTACAACCCTTGTTACGCGCCGCGATCGTCGCCGCGATGGAGCCGGCGGCATGCCGCGCCCTGCACCGCACCGCGGCATTCGCTGCGGCGCGCCTGCAGCTGCCCACCGCTGTGGTCGTACAGCACCTGACCGCGTCGACCACTCGGCCCGACGCCGCAGTGGCGTCTTCGCTCGCCCACCAGGCGCAGCGGGCACGCGATGCGGGCGACGTCCACGGCGCCGCTGACGCTCAGGTCCGCGCTGCGCGCCTGACCGCCGATCCGAGGCTGCGGCGAACACGCATCCTCCTCGCAGTACAGGACCGCGCGGACTGCCTCAACAGCCCGGAGGACGTCGTGGACCTGTTGCACCTGCTCGGCCCTGACCCCGTGCCGTCACGGCTGTCGGCGTGGGTGACGGGACTGAAGGCGTCGGTCGAGCCGGACCTGGCCCTGGCCGCCGCCGAGCAGCGACTGGCCATCGACCAGGCCCGCGAGCACGCCCCGGAGCTGCTTGCGGAGCTGCTGTGGCAGGCCGCCGACTCGGCATGGGCGATGGGTCAACCCCAGGCTGCGATGGACGCCGTGAACGAGTTCATACGTGCGACGAACATGGGTGGAAAGACATGGCGGGAGCTACCGACGTGGACCGGCATCGCTCTGCGCGCCGCCGGGCTGTACCAGTTGGGTGCCGTCGCGGAGTCGATGAGGCTCCGGAGTCAGGCGTTGGACGCTGCAGACGTCCTGGATGCTGCGCGGTGCGACCCGGACACTCTGATCAGGGCGGTCGAGCTCGACGACCTCCTGCTTGCAGACACGTCAGGTGCGCGATCGCGCATGTCGATGGCACTGCAGCGGTGTGCCTTCGACACCCCGACGAAGCCGTGCCTGTGGGGGATGGCGGCTTGGCAGGCGCGGTCCAGGGGTGACTGGGTGTCGGCGCAGCTGCTTGTCCACAACGGCGTAGCCGTCTGCCACGAGCTGTCAGCGGTGGTGCCCCTGCAGGGACTGCTTGCCGTGTCTGTCGAGCTCGCGTCGCTTCAGGGAGACAAGGAGCGGCTGGTACGCCATGGGCGGGCCTTGCGCGACCTCGGGATCTGGACGTCCGACCGCCGGCGGCTGGCCGTCCTCGACCGGGCCACAGGCCTCGCCGAGCTGGCCGCTGGTTCGCTCGACGCCGCAGCGGCGTCGTTGGCCGAGGCCGCCGATGTTGCCTTCCTGGGTCGCGGGCTGCGCGATGCGGTCATCCCATCGCGCGTGGACCTCGTCGAGGTGCTGCGCCACCTCGATCGTTTCGACGAAGCCAGCGCCCGCGCGCGTGCGCTGCACCCGATCTTGGCCGCGATGGACCAGCCCCTCGCCCGGGCGTGGGACGAACGGGTCATTGCCTTGGTCAGCCGGGGCGAAGACGCCGACGCGCATTACGAGGCGGCGTTGGTCGCGCATGCCGCGGACCCTGACGCGTTCGAGACGGGTCGTACGGAGCTGTTGTACGGCGAGCACCTGCGTCGTACTCAGCGGCGTTCGCAGGCCAGGACCCATCTGTCTCGCGCCGAGACCCTCTTCTCGCAGATGCATGCGGTGCCGTGGTTGGAGCGCGCTCGCCAGGAGCTCCGAGTATCCGGCTCCCCACGCCGACCTGACGCGTCGCACACGCCCGCATTGACAGGGCAGGAGACCAGCATTGCCACCGCCGTCGCGCAGGGTCGATCCACCCGAGAGGTCGCAGAGCTGCTCGTGCTTTCACCTCGTACAGTCGAAACGCACCTGAGCAGCGTGTATCGCAAGCTCGGTGTGACTGGCCGAACGGGTCTTTCGAAGGCTTTGGCGGAGCGGCAGGACGAGCCCTCCGGCGAGGCGCCCCTGTGTTGAGGCCGGGTAGCTGAACCTGCCAAGCGGCTGGCCCCAGTCCGCGCGACGGGACACGCGAGCAGCTCGAGCTCAGTGAGGCGGGCAGCGTACTCGAGCTCGCCGGAGGCCTTCGCGCGCCACAGCTGCAGGGTGTTCTCCCACACCTTCTCGCGCGCTTCCTTGAGGAACCTGCGGGAAGCCCACCTGTTGATCGGCCGCAGCGCCCGGTCGAGCGTGGTTCGTACGGACCGTGCGGAGATCTCCACGTCCTCAGCGGCGACCCGCCCGGAAAGGATCGCGTCGATGCGCTCGTGGTCCCGATGCCGCCGCGCCAGCAGCGATGGGTCGCTGAACTCCGCGTCGGCGAACTCCAGCTCCCAGCGCTCAACCAAGCCGGGTCCTCAAATGTATGGGCCTCGATAGCGGCGGCCACGGCTGCAGTCGTGCGCATGTAGGTGCTGAGGAAGTCGCGAGCGGCCCCTTGTCCGCCTGGTACTGACGCCAGTCGATGCTGCATAGCGTCCAGCAGATCAACCTGTGCTGTTCACCGGTACTGCAGGGTGCGTTGGAGCCCGGCGACGCGCTCGTACTCGCGGGCGCCTTGAAGGTGCTGGCAGATCCAGCCCGCCTGCGCTTGCTGAGCCTGATCCGCTCGGCGGACGGTGGGCGCGCGACTACCGGGGTGCTCGCTGAGCAGCTCGGACTGACTCAACCGACGATCACCCACCACCTGGGTGCTCTCTTCGACGCCGGGTTCGTCCAGCGCGAACGGGACGGCCGCCAGACCTGGTACTGGGTGAACACCGACGGGGTGCAGGCGATCCGGCAGCTGCTCGACCCCGAGCCGGAAGTCGTGAAAGCGTCGAGATAGCCCCCGGTACGACGCCGAGGGCGAAAACCCGGATCCCGGGCGCCTTGCCGTGCGCGACCTAGGAGACGACGAGATCGGTTCCCTCAGTGCTGGACGATTTGGGGATCAGCGGCTTGGTGGTGGGTCCGTTCACGACCGAGCCGTCCACGATCGAGTAGGCGGACCCGTGGCAGGGACACACGATGCTCTTGCCCTCGATCGAACCGACGATGCAGCCCTGGTGCTGGCAGACAGCGGAGAAGGCCTTGTACTGGCCGGCGGTCGCCTGGGTGACGACGACCTTGTCCGCTGCCCGGATCACGCCACCTCCCACAGGGATGTCCGACAAGGGGATCCGCAGAGCCGCCTTTGCCGCCGTGGTGCCCGCCGCAGCGGATGTGGTGCCCCCCATCGGGGACGAGGTGCTGCTGCACGCGGACACTCCCCCGAGGGCGACGGCGCTGAGGCCGAGTAGCTGAAAGACCGTGCGACGTTCCATGTTGGCTCCTTCGCCTCTGGCGTCGGGTGGACCCGACGTCTCAGTGCCCACAGTTTTGTCCGGTGAGCCCAACTGGAGAGACGTCAGCCAATGCTCGGTGGTTCACCCGGCAGGGCGTCTTGGGTGAGGTACCGGCCGAAGAAGGCCAGGATGCGTCTGCGGGCATCGGCCGCGGCGTCCGGTTCGTACCGGTTGTTCATGATGGGTCCCAGGACGGCGAACAGGGCCGGTGTGTGGTCCCCGGCGCCGACCCGGTCGTTGAGGAACGCGTGTCCCGCGCTGCTGTACTCCTTCACGTCGTGGTCCACGCCGACCTCGGTGAGTACGCGGTCGAGCCGTGCGGCGGCGCCACGCAGCGTGTGGTCCTTTGCGCCGTAGCTGCCCACGATGGGGCAGGCTGTCTTCAGGAAGCCGGCCGAGTACGCGTCCTTGCCGGCACTGCCGTAGTTGACGCTCGAGGCGGCGAACCCGCGCCCCGGGGCCAGCATCAGTGCGATCCCGCCTCCCAGGCAGAATCCGATCACGCCGATCGTGCCGGTGCAGTCAGGGCGGCCGGTCAGCCAGGTCCGCGCTGCTTCGATGTCGTCGAACGTCGGCCCACTGCGGTCGCGCTCGTCCCGCAAGATCGAGACCATGCACGCGAGCTGGCTGCGGCCACGGAACAGGTCGGGGGCGATCGCGAGGTAGCCAGCATCGGCCAGCCAGTCCGCCTGCGCGCGGATGTCGTTGCCCAAGCCGTACGCATCGTGGACGACGACGACGCCGGGAAAGGGACCGGGTCCCGACGGCGTCGCCACGTAGACGGGCAGCTGGCCGGTCGGGGACTCGATCATGGTGTTCGGCACCGGCCAAGACTGACACGGACGTGCGGCTAGGACCAGGGAGTCCGCGGTCGGGGTGGGGACTCAGCGGGGGGTCCACCTCAGCGAAGGGGCGCAGCCTCTGGTAGTCGCTCAAGCGAGCCGGGCGTTCCCGGCTGCCGGATCTGAACGAGCGTTGGATTGGCCATGGATTCGCACCGTCACCCAGTGGGTGTTGCCGTCATCGGCGAGGGGTATTCGGGCGTCCGGGGTCACGGCAAGCTCACGGCCGTCGAGAATGAGGTGGCCTACTTCGCCCTGGCCGTCCGCGCCATCGGCGCGGATGTCTAGGTCATACGTAGCCGTCCCGTGGCGGTAGCGGACACTGACCTGTGGCCATTCGCTCGGGAGGTAGGGCTTGATCACCAGGTCGTGACCTTGCCGGTCGAGGCCCAGGATGGCTTCCAGTCCGGCCCGGTACAGCCAGCCTGCCGACCCGGTGTACCAGGTCCAGCCTCCGCGTCCGAGGAGCGGAGGTTCTCCGTAGATGTCTGCAGCAACGACATAGGGCTCCACCCGGTAGGTGTTAGCCGTGCTGGTGGTCAGGGCGTGGTTCACCGGGTTGAGGAGGGCGAACACTTCGGCGGCGCGGTCCCGACGGCCGAGCGCTGCCCAAGCGAAGACTGACCAGGTGGCGCCGTGGGTGTACTGACCACCGTTCTCCCGGACTCCCGGCGGGTAGGCGCGTACGTATCCAGGGTCAGGTTCGGAGGTGTCGAATGGCGGGGTGAACAGCTTCGAGATGCGCTGGTCGGGGACCACCANCTGGGCGTGGGCCTGTTCCATGGCCTCCATCGCCCGGTCGGGTTGTGCTGCTCCGGACAGCACGGCCCAGCTNTGCGCGATGGAGTCGATGCGGCATTCGGGTCGACTGCTGGAACCCAGGGGTGTCCCGTCGTCGAAGTATCCGCGCCGGTACCAATGGCCATCCCAGCCGTCGGCTTCGAGGGCGACCAGCAGGCGCTCCTGCTGACTCCGGCCAGCCGCCACGAACGCTGCGTCACCGCGTGCTTCGGCGATAGGAAGGAACTGGCCAAGAGTCGTGTGCAGGAACCACCCGAGCCAGGTGCTCTCGCCTTCACCGCCCGCCCCGACGCGGTTCATCCCGTCGTTCCAGTCGCCAGTACCGATCAGCGGCAGGCCGCGGCGCCCGGTGGGGAAGGCCCAGGTCAGGGCAAGGACGCAGTGGTCGTACAGCGTCCGTGGCCGGTTCGCTGGCGCGGGCTGGAAATACCTCTCGGCTTCCCCCTCGGCGAGGGCATCGCCGTCAAGGAAGTCCACGGACTCGTCGAGGATGCTGGTGTCGCCGGTGACGACGAGATAGCGAGCTGCGGCGGCCGCGAGCCAGATCGGGTCGTCGCTGATCCTCGTACGGATACCAGCGCCAGTCTCGGGAAGCCACCAGTGCTGGACATCACCGTCAAGGAACTGTCGAGCCGCGGCCTTGAGCAGGTGTGTCCGGGCCAAGGCCGGTTCGGTCGACACTATCGACATCGAGTCCTGCAGCTGGTCGCGGAAGCCGTACGCCCCGGACGCTTGGTAGAAGCCGGATCGGGCCAGCATCCGGCAGGCGAGGGTCTGGTACAGCAGCCAACCGTTCATCATGAGGTTGAAACTGTCGTCGGGGGTATTCACTTCGATCCGGGTCAACCTGGATCGCCAACTGTCCCTGACCTCCGCCAGGAGCACCTCGGGGTCCAATCCCCGGTACTTGATGACCAGCTCGGCAAGCTGCTCGGGACCGCCCGCGGCGCCCAGCACGACGACCCCTTGGTGGGTTTCGCCCGGCGCCAGGCGTATCCGGTGCTGCATTGCCAGACAGGGATCGAGCCCAGCGCCAACCGCCCCGGACAGGTGGGCGGAGGTGAGGGACCGTGGCCAGTCGGTGCTGCCGCGAGTGCCCAGGAATTCCCTACGGTCCGCAGTCCAGGATTCCTGGAGGCCGGCATGGTCGACGAAGCACAGCTGTCCGGAGAACTGCGTCCCCCACGGGTTGCACGCGGTCAGCACACGCAGCTCATCGTCGAAGGCGGTGACCAGGTGCCGCTGGGCTTTGCCTAGGTCCATCCCAAGAACTGGTTGGGCGTAGGAGATGACGGTGATGGTCCGATGAATCGGCGATGTGTTGGTCACCCGAATCAGGGAGAGCTTGACCGGGTCTTCTGGAGCGACAAAGACCGTCTGCTCGAGCTCCAGGTTGTCGGTGGCATGGGTGTAGCGGGTGTAGCCGAACCCGTGGCGAGCCGACTTGGTCCCGTCGTACATCGGGGCCATGGTGGCAGAGGTGACTTGGCCGGTCAGGTCATCGCGAACATAGATGGCTTCCGAGACCGGTGAAGAGACGGGGTCGTTTCGCCAAGGGGTGAGTTGGTTGTCACGGCTGTTGCGCCACCACGTGTAGCCGACTCCGTCAGCGCTGGCCAGGGTCCCGAAGGACGAGTTGGCCAGGACGTTGATCCAGGGGGCCGGTGTGGGCTCTTCGACGCTGACCCTCACGACGTATTCGCCGGTATCGGGGTCGAACCCGCCGAATCCGTTGTGGTAGAGCAGGGGGCTGATGCTCGCAGTGGGCAGTGAGCGAGCGGTGAGTCGCCGCGGGCGGCCACGCCAGCGCGATCGCGAACGTTCATCGCTCGCCGGGCGGAGTTGAGTGGCCAGGTCACCGCGACGGGCGATGAGTACCACTGCAGCCGCAGCCATCAATGCCTCGCTGCACCTGGTGGCCAGCTGGTCCCTTTGCAGTACGAACACCTGCCCGGCGCCGGGGGACACCGGGCCGGGCGGGCTGGTCATCGCCAGTTCCTGCAGGCTCTGCTGCAACTCCTGTACGTAGGAAGTGGCTCGATCGTTGAGAAGTACCACGTCGACGTCGAACCGCTTCAAGTGCCAGTAGTTGGCCGCCATGAGTACCTGCCGGGCCAGCTCGAGGTCGGCCGGGTCGTCGATGCGTACGACCACCAGGGGCAGGTCTCCAGAGATACCCAGCGGCCACAGGTCGGCCTGGGATCGGGTGGCAGCGAGAGCCGCAGGCGAGGCCCGCAGTGCGAGGTCGGGGTAGAGGGCGTGGCCAGCCAGGGTCTGGAAGTAGGCGGCGTCGTCCTGGGTGAGTCCGAGGTAGCGCAGTTGAACCTGGCTGGTGGTCCAGCTGAGCATCGCGACCCGGTCATGGGCCGCGCTGTTCGAATGCTGCTCGATCAGTTGGATCACTTGATCGCGAGTCTCCCCGACGACGGTCCAGAACATCAGGCGTGCGGGGTTGCGGTCGCTCACCTCGACCCGGACGGAGAGCGACAGTATTGGGTCCAGGGTGAAGCCGGTGACGCCGGGGCCTAGGGAGTCCGAGTGGAGCTGCTGGGGGTCACGGGGTGTTCGGTTACGGCCGAGGAAGGCCGCCCGATCAGTCTCGGCCAGCACGGCCAGTGGCCCCGTGCCGGACCCGGGGACCACGAAGTGGGCCACCCATACCTGGGGGTCACCTGCGGACCGCCGCCGCCGGGTCGCGATGATCGCATTGAGCCGCGGCAGGAACTCGGTCTGCACGAACATCTTCGAGAAGGCGGGATGAGCGTCGTCGTCCGCGGTGGCAGCGAGCACGAGTTCGGTGTAGGACGTCACCCGGATCGAACCTGGCCGCAGGCCAAGGTTGCGGATCACCAGGCGCTTGGCGGCAGCGTCTGCTTCGGGTGACACGTGGTGATCTAGCACGGTCTCCCAGTTGCGGCGGCGTGTCTGGAATGTGGCCCGATCCTCAGCGAACCTGACCTCGTAGGAATCCGGCTCAGCCAGGCACGGCTCCAGCCCGGTGGACCAGACGTCCCCCGAGCGCTCGTCCCGCAGATAGAGGTAGTCCCCGGTCGCCTCACCGATCGGGTCCGGGTGCCACCGGGTGATCGCGAGACCTTGCCACCGTAGTTGTCCTCCGCCGGCTGGGGTCAGCAGCGAGGTCAGGCGGCCGTTCGACATCACGTGGATGGCCGGGTCGAGGGCCGCGGCGTTGAGGAAGGTGCGTTCGGACGGCGGCAGGACGGCCTTGATGACCCTCGTGGTCACAGCTTCCTCGCGCCGGGCGTGCATCACCGGCACCGAACGTGGGTCACGTTCCTGCAGCAGGAGTTCGGTGGCCTTGACCATTGGCTCGGCGTGGAACCTCTCCCGCATCACTTCGTCGTGGACGACGTTGTTGATGGCCACGATGGTCATCCCCTGGTGGTGGGCCATGTGGCTGCGGATCACCACCGACTTCTCCCCCCGCGGCACCCGGCGCGACGTGAAGTCGATCGCCTCGTAGTAGCCATACTTGCCAAGCCCTCCCGCCGCGGCGAGGGCGCGGAAGTTCTTCGCTGCCTGGTCGGGCTCGAACATGGCCGCGAGCGCAGTCGCGTACGGGGCGACCACCAGGTTGTCGGCCAAGCCACGGACTATCCCCAGCCCGGGCACTCCGAATGGCGAGTACTGATAGTTCAGGTCCCGGTCTCGTGCGTTGTAGCCGGATTCGGAGACTCCCCAAGGCACCTTCTTCTCCAGCCCGTACTGCTGCTGTCGGCGGACCACTCGACGGCAAGTGCTCGTCAGGAGGCCCTGAGCAGGGCTACGCATCACGAGTGCCGGCATCAGATACTCGAACATGGAGCCCGACCAGCTGAGCAGCACGGCCCGGTTGACGGCGGCGGTCATCCCGCGGCCAAGCCGGGCCCAGTGCCGTGCGGGGAGGTCGCCCTTGGCGATCCCGACGAAGCTGGCCAACCGGCACTCAGACGCCAAGAGGTCGTAGCAGCTGTCGTCCCGTTGACGCTCAGCCACCTGGTAGCCGACCGACAACAGCTTCCGGCTCGGGTCGAGGAGCAGTGTGAAGTCCGTGGCGTTGACGGCGTCGCGGGTCAGTGTCTCCAACTGCTGCAGCCGACCGACGAGTCCATCCATCTGCTCGGGAGTCAGCGCGCGGTCACGGCGCTGGGAGGCGATCGTGGCGGCCAGGGCCGCAACGGATGCATGGGCATCCATGTCCAGTCCGGGCACCCCGTCCAGGCTTTCCACCAGGGCCTCCAAGTTGGCCAACTCGGCCACTCCCGCGCGGTCGGGAAGACGTCGAATCGCTTGGTCGACACTGTCCAGGCGGTGGCCGAGAAGCGGAGCGCTGCCGGCCGTGACCTCACTGGGCATGGCCGCTCGGACCAGCGCGAGTCCGTCCAGGATCCCCGGCGGGCGGCAGTTCGCGCGAGTCGGGTCCGCCCGCCACTCCGCGCAGGTATTGGCCAGGGTCAGCAGGTGGCCAGCCAGGTTGCCGCTGTCCACCGAGGAGATGTATCGGGGTTCGAGGGGTTGCCCGGTCTGCGTGTCGTACCAGTTGTAGAGGTGCCCAGACTCGTGCTCGAGCTCGACCATGGCGTTCAGTGTCGCGTCCAGCCGATCGCAAGCCTCAGCGACGCCGATCCAGCCGAAGTCCCTGGCGCTGACCACGCTCAGCAGGTAAAGCCCGATATTCGTGGGAGAGGTACGGTGGGCCACCAGCGGCTTGGGGGATTCCTGATAGTTGTCCGGAGGCAGGTGCCGGTCGGCCACGGTCACGAAAGCCACGAAGAACTCCCAAGTCCTTCGGGCGACCAGCCTTAGGTCGGCCAATGCCTCGTCGCCTGGCGCCAGTTCGACCCGCTCCTTGATGCGACTGGCCTGGTAGGCGATCACCGGTGCAAAGAGCCACAACATCGCTGGCGCGACGGCGATGGCTAGCTGCGTCCAACCCCGAGCGGAAGCAATCGCCAGAGCCAGGACCGCGGGCACCAGGCCAGGAGCCATGAGCCGCAGGAATCTGGACAGCGTGCCCCTGGCCTGCTGCTGGGCCGCGGCTGCGGTGGTCCACTCCAACAGGTGGCGCCGGCTGACCGCCATCCGCCACAGGGTGCGCACGATCGCGTCCGAGAAGGCCACCGCCCGATGAGCAAGGAAGACCAGGTTGAGGGAGCCGAGTACCAACGCCCTGCCCAGGTCTGCCGTAGCGGCAGCCACGTGGCTGCGCAGCGTCACGTGCTCGGCGATCGGCATCAGTTCGGAGATTGCCGACCACAGCGGAACCGCGTAGAGCGCAAGAGCCGTCAATCCAAGCCAGGCAACGGCGGACACGGGCATGGGTGAGGCCAGCGCGATGAGGAAGCCGAGCACGAGCATGACCGGCACCAGCGACCGCCGCAGGTTGTCCAGAATCTTCCATCGGCCCAGCGCGCTGATCGGTTCGCGGCTCCCGAAGGCCCACGGAAGAAGCTGCCAGTCGCCGCGAGTCCAGCGAAGGTCCCGTGACATCGACACCTCATAGGAGGTCGGGAACCCCTCCACCACCTCCACGTCGGAGACCACCCCCGACCGGGCGAGGTTTCCTTCCAGAAGGTCATGGCTCAGCACCCGATTCTGCGGAATCCTGCCCTCGACGAGTTGGTTGAGGGCGTCGATGTCGTAGATCCCTTTACCAGCGAAGGAGCCTTCGCCGAAGAAGTCCTGATAGACATCGGAGACGGGGAAGGCGTATGGGTGAAGCCCTCGGGGTGTCGTGTAGGCGACCTGGAACAGTGACGTGTCCTCGGTCACCGGCAGGGACGGTGTCACCCTCGGCTGCAGGATGGCGTAGCCCTGTTCCACGACTTTGCCCTCCCGGTCGAGCCTTGCACGGTTCAACGGATGGGCCAGCTTCTCGACCAGCCGCCGGGCAGCGTCCCTCGGCAGGTGGGTATCGGAGTCCAGGGTGATGACGTATCGGAACGGACCCGGCATCCTGCCTTCGAACGGCAGGTAGGTGGTGTCGGTGGCTCCGCGCAGCAGGCGGTTCAACTCCTGGAGCTTGCCCCGCTTCCGCTCCCACCCCATCCACACGCCTTCAGACGGGTTGAAGACCCGGCGGCGGTGGAGCAAGAAGAAGCGATCCGGGTACTTCTCGTTGAGCGCTCGGATGCCGTCGGTGGCGGCGGCCAGCAACGCCTCGTCGGCGGGGCTGACCTCGATCTCGCTGTCGGCCCAGTCGGTGAGAGCGGCGAAGTAGAGTTCGCCGGAATCATTGGCGAGGAAGTGCACCTCAAGGGCGTCCAACAATTCCTCGACGCCGGCCGGAGACGTCAGCAGTGTGGGAACCACCACCAGCGTGCGCAGCTCCTCGGGAATGCCCTCGCTGAGGTGCAGACCCGGCAGGGGGGTGGCCGGCAGGATGCGCGTGGTTACCCGGTTGATGACGGCAAGAACCACGTCGCTGGCCGGAACAACCGCCAACAGTGCCAGCACGATCACCCAGGGATCCGACCAGGATGACGGGGCGAGGCCGGCCATCAACCACACCAGGGCGAGCGCCAGCGCGAGGCTGAGAACCGCCGCGGTGAGCAAGTAGACGATCAACCCGCCGCCCTTGAACAGCCGCAGCCATCGCTGTCGCCAGGGCGGCCAGTAACGCAGGAGGTACTCCAGGCGCCTTCGCCCCTCGCCCATCAGCCAGTACCCGACCTCGCGGCCCACGTCGTCTGTTGCACCTCCGACCAAGCTCAGGACGAGGCGAGCCACCGCTATCTCCGCTTGCCCCGAGCCGCGGGCGAGTTCCTCGATAGCCGACCGGTAGATGTTGCGGGTGCCGAAGTCCGACGCCGGGTANGTGCGGCTGGTCCGGAGCTCCGCTTCGAGCAGGCTCACNGATTCCAGCCAGTCCTCCCAGTTCACATCGGTCAGGAGCGTTAGTGACCGGAAGATGTTGCGCATGGTCACGGTCGCCGCGGCCTGCCTGTGATGCTCGTCATGGATCAGTTCGGCAACGTCCCAGCCCCGCTCCATGACGACACGATCCAACCAACGCAAAGCATCTTCCACCCGGTGCTCGGTCAAGCGCCGCATCATCTGGACGACGAAAGATCGGGACACTTTGGACGCGTCCTGGGAGGGAAGCGCCACAGCCAGCGGGACCGCTTCCCCCTCTAGGCCGAGTAGCCGGTCGGCCACCCGATCAGCCCGC
>JGI24133J20442_1000325_pt1 | contig 14951 bp, 13 predicted proteins | sample BarGraNGADG00311_2_FD_20442 | JGI IMG/M metagenome (IMG submission 20442)
AGCTGGGAAGTGGGTATATAAATATAATCCGCTATTGAAATATTAGGCTCCGGATCTTTTGTTGTTACTTTTGGATTTACAATTATATCTCCTTCAAAATCAATTGAATCAATAGATTCTACTTCGTATTGTTCAATTTTATATGCCGGAGTTAAATGGAAAATTTCCAGTCTGAGCGAGTGTCTGTCTATCCATTTGGTAACCTCATTAAGCTTTTTTGGTACCAGATAGCCTTCAGGACAGGTAACATCATATAATGACCTGACAACAGGACGATAATCAGCAACCGTAAGTATGGAATCAGTACCGGAAAAATATGAATGAACCGGAAGATACAGTTTTTCGCTGTTTCCTGCATGCTCACATTGGATTGAGATTTTAATACCAGACGCCATGCCTTCTAATTCCCGACGGTCTCCGGCAACCATACTTTTTATTTTATTTTATTAATGAAAGAATACTCGAGTAAACATCTCATACCTGTCATCTGGCCTTCAGCCCGGTGTTTAATATTGTCGATATTTGAATCCTTCCCGTTTATCCCTTCCTGTATAAATGAGAATGAATTCAGGATCCCAAAGCTCTGACGCCCGTCATTAATATCAAAGGTACTATGACGGATATAACTGATCCCGGGAGGACCTCCGGGACTGTAAATAAAATTGGTAAAATGTCGGTCGGTGAGGTATTTCTTCATGAAGGGAAGAAAACTCAGATTCGACAGCTCCTTTATATTTCCGGAAATATTGGGGTTGTTTACCGGACCAATCAGTTCGTCAGAATTAACCATGCATCCGAATTTCTTCCAGGTTTCCCCGTATGGATAATATTCATGAATATCCATCGTGACCTCAAAAAGATATTTATCAAAAAAGTGATGTAAAGCAATAGTCTCAGGCTCGGTAAGCACCAGATGATTACGGTTAAGGTCTGCCTTATTCGCGTTGAGCCTCTTATTAATTTCAGAACCATCGGGATTCATCTGTGGAACAATTGCAACATCAAGATGGTCAAACAGGTAATGATTTTCAGGTTTTAACAGTTCTTTTGCGAGGACCAGGGCACCTTCTTTCCCGGATTGTTCGTTTCCATGTTGCTGGGCAAATAAGAGAACTTTGATTTTAGAAGAATCTTTTCCGAATTCTCCTGAAGAAAACTTCATTGCATATAAATTGCGACCATCAACTGATTGGCCTATAGTTTCCACCTTAAGTAAACCGGAACTCTCGTCGAGTTGATGTATAAATGCTGTCAGCTCTTCATATGATGTGCATCTGGAATAATTATTTTTTAACAATGGAACCTGGATATCCTGAGATGACATCAAAGAACCGGATATAATAAGGAAGAGAAACAAAACTATTTTCATATCGGAAAATTTGACATACCGCCAACTTTACTGTAATAAAAAAGCTCATTTAGTTTATATAGCTAAATGAGTTTGGGTACTGGTGAACCCGGAGAGTAATTCTACTTTTTGAAGCCTGTAATATCGACTACCGATAAAAGGCATTGCTTGTTATCACCTGTAACAACCCCTTCCATATAAACTGAACAGAGAGGATTACCATTATAACCCAGCTTCACTTCACATGCTTCTTTGCCTTTTTTGGAATAAACTTTACTGAAAAACTTGTCAAATACGGGTCGTGACTCTTCGGAAATAAAAATCTTAAAGTTGCTGTTTACGAGNCTGAATCGTTTATCCCTCAGCATTTCGGCACCTGTAAAGTTCAGCTCATATATACTTCCGTCAGGATCGAGCGTAAAATAGCCCATTGGTGCAAAATCGTAGAGCATCGTATATTTTTTAAGAGCTGTTTCTGCTGTCTCGTTCGCATGTATCAGTTCTTCATTCTGCATTTCCAATTCTATCTGGTGAACCTGAAGTTCATGAAGCAGCTTAACAGAGTCAGTTTCATTGACGAGCTTATCCATTTTATTCTGCTTCTTTTTCAGTAATTCTTCTGCATTTCTCCGAAGCATCTGATCATCCGTAAAATTCCGTTTTTCTTTATTCATTTTGTTCTGATTTTTTAAGTGATAAGATCATTCCACTCTGTACTTTAAAATTATCGAGCAGCACCAATACAGACCAGTCAGCCTCAATTTTATTACCTCCTGATTTTATTAACTGCATCTTAAATCTGGTATCCTGCCTGTCATTCAATATCTTTTTCATTTCCTTTTCGGTCTTTTTCCTTAATGATTCAGGAATAAACATCTGAATATAATTATTGTTTACCAACTCCTCCTGGTTTTTTCCTAAATACTGTTCTGCAGCCGGATTAACTGCTAGAATTTTCAAATCAGCCGACAATTTAATAATAATTTCTGAAGATGTACTCATGAGGAGATGATTCATCTGTTCTGTTTCATGAAGTTTTAATTCCACCTCTTTAAGATCGGAAATGTTGAAAAAAGTTATGACAACACCGTCTATTTTGTCGTCCAGTGTACGATATGGCATAATACGAATAGAATACCATCGTCCGTCAGTAGTAGGTATTTGTTTTTTTATAAACACAAGTGTCTTAAGAACTTTGAGAGCATCATCTGATAATTCGGTGTAAATAAGGTCAGATACCAGGTCAGTAATGGGCCTTCCGATATCACTTTTTATAAGTTTAAATATTTTGACCGCCTGGTCAGTAAACCGCCGGATGTTCAGCATTTTGTCGAGAAACAGAGTAGCGATATCAGTGCTGTTGAGAAGGTTTTTCATATCATTGTTTACGCGAGTAAAGTCCTCAATTTTTGACAGCAATTCAGCATTTAAAGTCTGAAGTTCTTCATTAAGACTTTGCATCTCTTCTTTTGAACTCATAAGTTCTTCATTGGTCGACTGTAGTTCTTCATTGGTAGATTGCAATTCCTCATTCGTTGACTTTAACTCCTCCTGTGAGGTCTGCATTTCTTCAAGAGTATCCTGGATTTTTTCCCGTGCGTATTTTAACTCTTTCTCCAACTCCATTTGCCTGGCATTATTAAGAGTCTTCTTTTCATTTTGTGCCTGTAATTTAGAGGTGGTAATTTCAAGTAAATCAGTGAAGGTTATCAGTAACATACCCTTCAGAAGTTCAGGTTTATTTATCCATTGAATGTTCACATTTAAGGTTTGTGAACTGCCATTTGTACCCACCTTGATATTACGCAAAACCACAAGTTCCTTTTTTAATATTGCTTTTCGGAAAGCAATAGGAAATTCGTTACGTAATCCTTCGCGCAGCATAGCAAAAATATTCATATTTGCTTTGCCAACAGCAGGTTCGAGATATTTTCCTGTATGGCCGCTGATGTATATGATATCGCCATTTTCATTCACAAGAACTGCGGACGGACAATAATTTTGCAATAACAGCTGATCGGCAAGAGTCTGAATATTTCCGGCAGAAGGGTAGGGGATCCCTTTTACATAACTGGCTTCTTTTGTCTTGGATACTGAAGAAGGAAACTCAAATAACTCAGTAGTAAGGAGAGTAACGGATCGTTTAAAAATTTTCAATTTCAAATCCACAGGAGTAAAAAGATGACTTTGAGTTCCCAGAGTTTCGGAACTACCCAGGAGCATGATTCCTTCAGGGTTGAGACTATAGTAAAACAGCCCTATCATCTTTCTTTGCAGCTCTGGTTCCATATAAATGAGCAGGTTACGGCAAGAGAGGATATCTATCTTGGTGAAAGGAGGATGCATTATAATATTATGATGAGCAAATACAACTTTCTCCCTTATTTCTGTATTTATAAAATAGCCTTCGCCAGTTTTCAGGAAAAATCGTTTCAGACGTTCCGGTGATATATCTGCAGCAATACTTTCAGGGAAAATACCTTTTCTTGCAATCTCAATTGCTTCATTATCAAGATCTGTTGCAAATATCTGTAAAGAAAAACCTCCATACGGATTTATTTTTTCAAGAACTTCTTTAAACACTATTGCTAATGAGTATGCCTCTTCGCCGGTCGAACATCCGGGTACCCATGCACGGAGTATTGAACCTGCCTGGAGTTTTGTTATGATATCGGGCAAGATCGTTTCTTTCAAATTTTCCCATACTACAGCATCACGGAAAAAATTAGTCACACCAATCAATAATTCCTTAAAAAGGATCTCAATTTCTTTAGGATTTTCAGTCAGAAAATTTACGTAGGAAGCAATCTTGTCAATTTTATGTATAGCCATGCGCCTTTCAATACGACGGTATACAGTATTTTTTTTATATAACGAAAAGTCATTACCGGTATATGTCCGGAGCAGATTGACAATTTTTTCAAGTGAACTTTTGTCTTTGATCTCTATATCAGTGTCAGTTCTAAGGAATGGAATATGTTTAAAGAATTCTGTTAGCCTGCGCGGCAGTTCATTTGCCGGAGCCACAATATCAACTGTAACCGAATTGATGGCATTACGCGGCATACTGTCGAATTTCGCATTTTCCGGAACCTGCACCATTACTATCCCGTTTTTTTCTTTTATGGCACGTATACCCATGCTGCCGTCCGAGCCCATACCTGAGAGAATAAGACCAACAGCAAGTTCTTTCCGGTCTTCAGCAAGCGAGAGAAAGAAGAAATCTATCGGAAGACGATATCCTCTTTCTTGTATTGGCTTTTGCAAATGAAGTACCCCTTTTGATATGGACATGATTTTGTTCGGCGGAATGACGTAGATGCAGTTAGGTATTACAACCATGCGGTCTTTTACCTGGAATACTTTCATTTTCGAGATACGCTGAAGCAACTCAGGTAACATACCTTTATGGGTAGGATCGAGATGTTGTACTACAACATATGCCATGCCGCTATTTTCAGGGACATTACCCAAATACTGTTCCATAGCCTCCAGACCACCGGCTGAGGCACCAATACCTACTATCGGGAACAAAATCTTATCAGAGTCTGAATGTTTTTCTATTAAAGTTATATTCGATTTAGTTTCTCCTTGCTTCACAATTTAAATATTTAAATATTTTTCCAGTAAAAAAAAATCTAAGATATATATTTTTATGATTACGGGATCAATAATGGTTTGTGAATATCTTTTTTAACAAGTTCGCGTGCCTGCTCTACCCACTTATCCTGTTCAATTCGACCCGGGATTATTTCAAGTACTTCTGTAATAGTCTCAATGTCGGCGTGGGTTAGTTTGCTGATCTGACTGAAGGTATATATGCCCAGGGTATTTAATCGTTCCTCAACCCATAATCCGAGTCCGTCAATAAGGGTGAGATTATTAGCTTCATATTTATGGGCAATACCTAGCCGGTCATAGTAAATTCTTCCTTTCCTGTCGCGTATACGCTTAAGAAGTTCAGATTTTTTACCTGCGATCCTTATAAGTTCCCGTGACTGATCTATCCACTCATCTCTTTCAATTCTGCCCGGGAAATATTCAATTGCATCTGTAACAGAAACAATATCTTCCTTAGTGAAATTGCTGATCTGTCGGAAGGTATATATATCAAGAGCGTTAAGCTTTTCCTGTATCCATCCTCCAATTCCGCTGATAATGGTCAGATCATCTGCTTCTTCTTTTTTGGCAATACCTATTCTGTTATAATAAATCACGGACTTTCTTTCACTTATTCGTTTAAACAGATCAATCCTCAGATCGTCAGCGCGAACAAGTTCCTGTGCCTGAGCTACCCATTCGTCCCTTTCGATTCTTCCGGAGAAGTATTCAATAGCGTCATTGATCGTGTTAACATCCTGAGGAGTGAATTTGCTTATTTGCCGGAATGTATAAATATCCAATGCATGCAGTCTTTCCTCGATAAAAGGACCAATACCGCTGATCATTTTCAGATCATCTTTTTCTGACTCTGAAGCAACTCCAAAACTTTTATAATCGAGCAGGTGTTTTCGCTGTGCAATATTAACCAGGGCCTCATCTTTTTCATAAAGCAATTGTTCGTTTCTTTTGTTTTTTAACGTCATATCGTCTGTTTCATGAACAGCTTCTGCGTGAAGTGCTTTAAGAGCGTTGATTTCCAGTTTAAGATGTTCAATCTCTTCGTCTTTATCATTAAGGCTTTTTTTCAGATTGAATATTTCAGAATCAAGATTGACAATTCTGTTATTCAATTCATGCTTCTCGGTTTCAATAACTTTAATCCTCTTTTCATAAACGGACTTATAATACAACCAGGCCGTTATATATCCAATTATTGCAGAACCAAGCAACATGAGAATTATTTCAAGAGTTGCCTCACTTTTCGTCTGTGCCAAAAGAATTGTCAAAGTATTCATGATATTAATGTTTAATTGTTATTACTGCTCTCCTGTTAGCTGCTCTTCCTGCTTCTGTTCCATTATTATCAACCGGATCTTTTTCGCCCTTTGATTCTATTATAATCTTATTTGCAGCAAACCCATTACTCACAAAATAATGCTGTACACTTTGAGCTCTGCGGTAACCCAGAGCCTGATTATACCCATCCGATCCGGTTGCGTCAGTATGGCCTGTAATACTAAGACTGGATTGTATGTTCTGATTCAGGTATTTTTTTGATTCATTTAAATATTTTTCAGTTATGGTTTCTGAATTAAATTCTGATTTATCAAATGCAAAGTATATCAATTTACTATCAGGAATAGCTGGCAGTTCAACCTTGATGGGTTTATTTAACGTGTCAATGGTGGTAACCTCTTTATTAGCGGCTTTGTCGATCGGGGAGGTGAGCTGATCATTACACAATCCTTTAACATTACATACATAAAAATGAGTCGAAAGCGCTGACCATCCGAATAGTACAAGAAATCCAATTATTAGTATTTTCATTGATTTTGTAATTTATTTTCAATAAATTCCTTTACCTGATATTGTTAAAATCTTTTACATTAAAACCATCCGGATTATCATTGGTGATCTTCCTTGAATTGTAATAATACATTTTACCTTCATTATCAAATATCATCTCAAAACATTTGCCAGCTCCTGCATCCTTTGGTGGTCCTACATGAAAATGCATTAATGTATTTGGAGGATTCCTGGTGAGTTCCTCCTGAATTTCTGCGGTAGTAAGCAGTTTAACATAATATGGGTATATGTTTTTAATTATCCCGGGAGAATCTGCATTTGGAGCTATTTTTTCTTTATTCAATAACAAGACTTTGTCTTTAAAACCTCTTTTGTTATAGTATTTAAATCCATTTAACGAAATAGGGAAACGATCTTTCTCAAGATTTTTCACATGTATTTGCATGAATTTGATAATTACAGGTATAACATACTCATAATCAGTGCCATTATCTCCTGAATATGAAATGGGTACGCTGCAGAATTCAGGCATCCGGGTTAAAATATCTGAAGCATCCCCCAGTACCAGGTTTATGTAACTGTATTTTACACCTCCCGGATCCTTATCTAAAGCTTCATCCATAAGGACTATAAAAGAATACTTTGAGTCGGTCCGCCGTTTCTCAAATTCTTTCTGGTCGATAAACTCATAGTCGTTAGATTTCCANTATTTCTGAACTGCATCCTTTATGTAGCCATTATAGAATGTAATCCCATCTTCAAATACAACACAGGTTTTNGAGTTTTTGAACATCCCTATCTGTTGTTTNGAAGCCAGGNGGGCATTTGCCATAACCCCGTTATAAAAAAGAATTAAAACGAATCCTATTAGATATTTTCTTAATAATCCANTGGCANTNAACCTTGTCTCAGGATGATTAATAATCGAACTTCCCATTNGTTCTGTTTTGTTGTGTTGATGCTATAAAAATCAATGTTTTCAAATATTAAATTGTTACAAAATTCCGTTAAAATGTTGCATAATTTACAGGTANCTGAAAATCCCGGATGTGCAGCGTCAGACTATATATAATGCGGTAAGGTGAATGNAAATNTGCTCCCTTTGCCTGNTTCGCTGTCTATTAGAATATTTCCCCCGTGCAGCTCTACAAATTCTTTACATAGTAAAAGACCTAACCCGATACCTTTTTCATCATGAGTGCCCGGCGTAGAATGAAATGTGTCGATTTGGAAAAGTTTTTTCTGGTTTTCGGCTGAAATTCCAATACCATTGTCTTTTACTTCCACTTCGACAAATTGTTTGAGTTCGGTGGCATTCACTATGATTTCGCCATTAATATTTGTAAATTTAATAGCATTGCTGATCAGGTTCCTGAGTATAGTTTTAACCATCTGAAGATCTGCTGCGACATTCAAATCGGGGTTAATTAAATGTTTCAAAGTAATTTGTTTCTGACTGGCTAAAGTTTTAAGACTTTCAATTTCTTCTCTTAATAAATCGTACAGATTAATTTTAACCGGTTTAAAGTTTTTCTCTTTATTTTGAGAAACAGCCCATACCAGCAGATTATCAAGCAGAATCAAAGTGTTATTAGCTGAATTATATACTATGTCTACATATTCTGCAATTTCGTCTTTATTAAATTCTTTGAGGCTAAGCTTCAATAATTCCAGGATACCTATGATTGAGCTGAAAGGGCTCCTTAAGTCGTGTGCTATTATAGACAGGAATTTTCCATTTGTGGAGACAATTTCAATCAGCTTACTTGTACGTTGTTCGATCAATATTTCCAAACTGGCATTGAGCTCTTCCATTTCCCGTAACTGCGATAAAAGCTTTTTTTCTGAGAATGACCCGCTATTGGAAGCGGCAGATGACTTCTCCGGTGATTTTGAACTTTCGTCCTTACTGTGACCTCTTTTATTTGATAGTTTCAGACCCTTCGTATGTCCGAGCTGTTTTGAATTCATAATAATGGTTTATTATTTTCAATTAATCGCCGGGTTATTGAAACTAATATGACGGAGCTGTTTAAAATGTAGTGGGGTGAGACCTGTTATGCTCTTAAACTGGCTTGACAATTGTGCCACGCTGCTATAATGCATTTTGACTGCAATTTCGGTCATGTTGAAATTGTTTTGTTCGAGCAATTCTTTTACCAGTTCAATTTTTTGCTTGATTATATATTTTTCAATAGTAATACCTTCAATTTCTGAAAAGAGTGTGTTCAGGGAAATGAAGCTGTCATTTGCTCGCATACTGATGAAATCCGAGTAACTGGTATTCAGATCTTCATCTGAATACCTTTCAAGATCAACAATTGCCTTTTTCAGGTTCTCAATAAGATCATTCCTTTTATCGTCTATCAATTCAAACCCGGTTCGTTTCAACTCTGTACGTAGTTTATTATGCTGTACCGGGGTAAGTTTTTCCGCTATACTCACTTCACCTATCTCCACTGAAAAATACAAAATGCCCAATTTGTCAAGTTGTAATTCAACTGTAGCTTTGCATCGATTGCATACCATATTTTTAATATAGAGTTTCATGATCTTTCTGACATAATAATTGAATTATTGAAACTATTATCGACAAAGGTAGACGGTTACTACAATAGAAGTGTTACACAATTATAAATCAAGTTTATATGATTCACATATTTTATGAATTATATTGAATTTTAATCAAAGGCAGAAGCCAGATACCTTTAGGGCACCTGGCTTCATTCAATATACTTCAGACCTTCGTACGAGAACAACAATTACGTTAAAACAGTTTAAATTTATTGTTGATGTCCGTATGAATTTTGGATATTCAATTCAATTGCCGGTTGCAGTCATCACTACCTGTTATTTCTCTGCTGATTATCAGTCTGTCTGTTATTTCTCTGCTGATTACCTTTCTGCCGGCTATCTTTCTGCCAGTAGCCTTTTGTCCATGATTTTCCGCGCTGGGTTGTCTGCCAGTTACCTTTAATATATGTCTGACCCTGTCTTGGTCTGTCCCAATAACCTGCCTTTTGAACATATAGATGAGTCTGGCTGTTCCAGCCCCAGTCACCGTCAATCCAGATCTGATTATCGTATTGCCTTTGTGGTCTTGCATAATCCACATAGGATGGCTCTGAAGCAACATAACCACCCATACAGGAGTTGAAGACTAATCCAATACCTGTCAGTAAGAACATGTAACTGAATATTTTTATGTATTTTCCCACTCTTGCATAAACACCAGTTTCCCGAATATTCAATAATGGTTTCCGACTTATTGCATTATGGATTTCATTTTGCAATTTTTCATTCTTTTTCATTTTTGGGTTATTATTAAATTTATTCTGAAATTCATTAAATGTCACTTTGTTTTTTTTCATAATTAATTTTTAGTAGTAAGAAGAAGTGAACAACACAAAGGTGAGTCGATTATTTAAAGGAACTGTTACATAACTAAAGCAATAAGTTACATCATTCACACATTAAGGCGCAAAGGTATAACGGGTTAAGTACGACGGCTGTTTCTTAGTCCGTATATTGTTTGGAAATGATAACCATACACCGCGAAGGTTATTGCGTCTATTATTAAGCCGGGTCGTTTGAAAAGTGTCCAGATCATAAGTTTCCAGTATTCTCCTCTTCCTTTATTAATTATACCGATTATAATAATTGATTTGAAGAAAGCACCAACATGGAAAAATTCTATTTTCATTTGTTTTCCATGAACTCGTTTGAAATTTATAAGAAACCGACGGATCCTTGTATAATAAGGTTTCGTGGCATAGATATCATGAATTATCTTCTTATAACCTTCCATAAGGTCATCTGAGTTCATTTTAGGGACAAAGTTCATCGATGAATCGCAATTATTCCCGGTAGCTTCAGTGGTCAATCTGTTTTCTGCTTCAAGTCGTTTGTAAAGTTTTGTGTTCTTAGGAGCATTTAGCAAACCGACCATTGCAGCAACAATTCCGCTTTGTTGTATAAAATCTATCTGCCGTTGAAAAACAGCCGGGGTGTCGCTGTCAAAACCCACAATGAATCCGCCGGAAACCTGGAGCCCGGCATTTTGCATTTTTTTTACACTCTGGAGCAGATCCCTGTTTACGTTTTGTTTCTTATTGCAGTCCTGAAGAGACTTTTCATCGGGAGTTTCGATACCAACAAAAGTAGAAGTAAATCCTGCCTCAACCATTAAAGTCATAAGCTCATCATCATCCGCCAGATTAACAGATGTTTCAGCATTAAAAACAAATGGATACTTATGCAGTTGCATCCATTTTTTCATGGCGGGAAGCAGGATGGTTTTGACTATTTTTTCGTTTCCGATAAAATTATCATCGACAACAACTACGGGACCCCGCCAATTAAGCTTATATAGCATATCGAGTTCTTTCAAAATCTGATCGGTTTCTTTCATTCTTACTTTGTGCCCGAGCAGTGTAGTAATTTCGCAAAAATCGCATGAAAAGGGACATCCGCGTGAAACCTGGAAATTCATAAAAGCATAGTCCTTCATTGACAACAAGTGGTAGTCTGGCACCGGTGTTAATTTTATATCAGCATATTCACCGGTTTTATATATTTTTTGAGGACACTTTCCGGTTTCAATATCTTTTAAAAATGGTGGAAGTGTAATTTCTGCTTCATTCAGAATAAAATGATCGATTTGCGGATAATTCTCATATTCCTGTGTAAAGAGAGGACCGCCGGCAACCATTTTGACTTTATGTTTCTGACACAATTCAATGATTATGGCTACGGACTCTTTTTGGATATACATGGCGCTTATGAAAACATAATCAGCCCAGAGGATATCGCTTGTACGGAGTGATGATACATTCATGTCAACAAGTTTCTTTTGCCACGATCCGGGCAGCATTGCAGATATGGTTATCAGGCCAAGGGGCGGAACCGCCGCTTTTTTGGAGATAAAGCGTAAAGCATATTTGAAACTCCAGAAGGAAGGAGGGTATTGGGGAAAAATTAATAATACCTTCATAGATTATTAATATTTCAATTGATAAAAGTTGCTTTGGTAAATGGCCCCATTCAGCTTAAGAAAGTCTCTTATTTTTTAGGAGACATCAATATAACAACGCCACCGACTCCCATTACAGCAATACCGATAAGCGGTGACCAGCTGAGATGATGTGGTTTATTTGCAGTGATTTTAAGACTACCGATATCAACTACCTTCTCCCTGGTAAAAAAAGTAATTGCTGTAAAAATGGTTAATAGTAATCCAAGGACTAAAATAATAATTCCAACTTTTCTCATTTTATTTTCGTTAAAAATAGTGACGAAAGATAAAGGAAGACTAAAGCAAAACCCTTACATAATTCGGATAAAAAGTTACATTATTTACATATTAGGGCACAACGGCGCAAACCACCTTCGCCGCTCCGTCGCTGAAGCTTTGGAGCGTAAGCGACAAGGCTTCGGTGGTCAAAGGGCATAAAGGCACATCGAGATAATGGTGTAGAGATTAACAGATAATGAAGGGTATCGTTCCGTGTATTATTATGAAAAACGAAAGCAATATTTCGGTGCTCTGCACCTTTTATTTTGTTTTTCAAATGTATTTCTACAAATATTTTGCAGCTCTGCTGCTTTTCATGTTTCTGAGAACTCACTGCTCAAAGCAAATTGCAGTTTAGTTTTAATGGCAGACAATAGAGGTGCAGAGCACCGGAATATTATTTTTAAATAATTTGAATTATCAACATAAAAAAAGGTCCTGTTTAGGACAGGACCTTCTAAAATAAATGTCTTAATATCATTTGTAAACATATTTAACATTTCCGTTTTTGCTTACAGGAAACCCATTAGCATTATACTGATAAGTGTATTCGGTAATCTGAATTTTATCAGGGGCCTGATCAGTTTTCGAATTAATCGTATAGGTTTCTTTACTGATATTGTTCACGTTTGTATTAATTCCGGGTAACATCAATTGTTTGAACGATTTAAAGGGATTTTGCTGGTTGTCATAAACATATTGGGTAGTTGTAATCAACTCAGCAACTCCGGGAGATGGAAGATTATATAGTGCTACAGTTAATACATTTCCTTTCTCGTCGTATGAATACTCAATATAACCTGTTTCATTGTTCTCCCAATACATCATTTGTTTATTTATTCTGTTATTATTATCATAACTGAACAGTGAATATTCAGAACTGGTAGATGACGGCCGGGTATATGTGGTTTTAATCAGCTGATCATTACCATTATATTCATATGTGAGAGTACCACCTTTAACTCCATTTAAAGGAGTGACCCATTCTGTCCGGTTTATCGCAGTAGTAAAAACCTGAAGATTACTACTGAGAATATCATCATTCCCGTAAAAATCGGTACTTACCAGTTGATTACTGGCGTTATAATGGTGCAGTGCATAATCAAATTTACTTTTTTCTTCGCTTATCAGATTTACACTATTATACACGTACTCATCGCTTGACTGATTATCGGTAGTAACCTTACTCAATAAAAAAAGATTAGAACTCGTTGCAGTATTTAACGGCTCCTTTTTACAGGAAATAAAGATTGAAACAAGGACCAGGCAAAAAGAAATAATTTTAAGTTTCATAATAATAAATTTATTTATCATAAATGTTCGTAAAACATCTCAGATTGTCCTGTCAACCACGTAGAAGAACATATTATGCATTGGTTTTCAAACTATTAGTTAAATGTACCCCGATCTTAAGGAATAATTGGATTCTTTTTTTTGACTCACATGTACTTCAAAACGTGCAAATGAAAACAATATTGCCAAGAACCTAATAAAAATTATAATTAGTGTAATAAAAAGGCATATTTGACGTTTAGTAATTTGTGTTAGTCAAAATAATTTTGTAATTCGTCAAATACTATTAGATATGAGAAATACACTTATTCTTCTATTCCTTTTCCTTTTCCTTAGCTTAACTATATCAGCAACTACATATTATGTTTCACCTGCCGGCAACGATTCAAATCCCGGATCTATCAGCCAGCCATTTTTTACTTTGAATAAGGCATGGTCTGTTGTTTCAGCTGGAGACATAGTTTATATGCGTGGTGGTAATTATTCATATACCAGTACACAAAATCTTTCAGGGAAAAACGGAACTTCGGGAAATCTTATTAAGATTTGGGCCTATCCGGGGGAAACTCCGGTAATAAAAAGAGGAAGTGGGTTCTCTTATGCCGGAGATTTCAAATCACTAATATATTTCTCTGGAAACTATATCCATTGGAAAGGCATAGAGATAACGGGGAATACACAAGATAATGGTAGTTACATATATGTTGGGCAATATGCATACGCTTCCAGTAATTGCATATTTGAATTACTGAATATTCACCATAATGGAATGGGGTTCTGGCTGAGAGATGATAAAGGTGGAGCTAATTCAAACAATAATTTGATTTTAAACTGTGATATTCATCACAATGCCGATCCAATAACAAATGGAGATCCATACGGAAATGGTGATGGTCTGGGGATTAATATAAATATCGGGAATACTGTTACTATAAGGGGTTGTCGTATATATTACAATTCAGATGATGGATTAGATCCTTATGGTAGTGATGCCACAATAATTATTGATAAATGCTGGTTCTTTTACAATGGTCTTGAATTTGATACATTTAACTGGCAACATGATGCCAGTGGAATTAAATACGGTGGTACAAATACAGATCATGGAAATACTGTTCTTTACCCGACTACAAATTGTATATCTTATAGAAACTCATGGATAGGATTTAATACAAATGGGGCACTTGCTGCGGTTTCAGCATATAACTGTATTTCTGCATTAAATGGCGGTCATAATGGTACGGGTCAGGGATTTCAACTTAAAGATCCCGATGGAAGAGCTCATATATTGAAAAATAACATATCGTATAATGATAATAGTAATTCCATATCTTCAACTTCAACGGTAATTGATAACACTTTTTTAGTAAGTGGCAATACCAATACCGCATATACATTATCCAGTGCAGATTTTGTAAGTTTAGATCCCAGTGGATTAACTTCTGCAAGACAATCAGACGGAAGTTTACCAAATATTGATTTTTTACATCTTGCCCCGGGCTCGCGTTTAATAGATGCGGGCGTTGATGTTGGTCTTCCTTTCAGTGGTAAAGCTCCGGATCTTGGGCCATTTGAAGCGCAGACCGGTTCAACAACTCCCATTCCTGT
>JGI24133J20442_1000326_pt1 | contig 14903 bp, 12 predicted proteins | sample BarGraNGADG00311_2_FD_20442 | JGI IMG/M metagenome (IMG submission 20442)
CGCACGGTCGGGAACGGGCAGGCTCCGTCCCCCGCGTTGATCGCTATGGTCGGCAGGCCAAGCGTTGCCAGCAGTGGGATACGCGGGTCCTTCAGCCAGATGTCGGTGAGGAATATCCCGTCAATCCGACGGTCGAGTGCGAGGCGCCGGTAACGGTCGGTCATACCGGCGCGGCTGGCCGCCAGCTGGAGTACCAGCGCAAAGTCACGCTTCTCCAGGACCGACTCGACTCCGCCGATGAAACCTGCGAAGAAGGGGTCGGCCTCGAGAACTTCGGGTTTGCGTTGTACGACCAGTCCCACCGCGAATGCTCGGTTCCCTGACAGGCTGCGTCCCCGTATTGAGGGCACCCAGCCGGTGGTACGAGCGGCCTCAACAATGCGGGCCCTGGTCTCGTCCGATACACCCCGGACACCGTTCAGAGCAACGGAGACAGAACTGATCGAGACGCCCGCTTCCCTGGCAACGTCGGCGATCGTCACGCTCTTGGCCATCTGCTGCCTCCAACTTACCCATCACCAGTAAATCGTGGCTGCCTCGAGGGACTTCGGGCCAGGGTCAGCGTATCGCGCTGATGGGGCGCGGCCCTCACCTCCGGTTTTCCGGAGGTGACGCGAACGTATCCGGCGGCTGCTGAGCAGCGCTGTTGACCCGGGCATTCGCGCACACTAGAGTCGACCGAAACGTTTCGGTTCTTTGTGACTCTCAACTGACGTGAGGTGCGGCATGGGCAGCGCGTCCGACGCGGGAACACGTCTCGAGTCGTCCGGCTCACGCGTTGTATTCCGCCCCCGGTCCAACGAGTTCGGCTATCACCTCGAGGTGCTGGACGCTGGCGTGTGGCGCCGGGTGACCGGGGAGCACAACGCGCTGGTGAGCGGCCCTTCCTTCGACCTCCGACCGCAGCACGTTGAGGTCGAGGGCGATTCGCTCGCCCTGTCCGGGACGAAAGACCTGGGCGACGGGCGGGCATACTCCTGGCGCGGAAAGGTCCAACCCGTCCCGGGGACCAGCTGGTTCCATTGGCTGGTGGTCGTCGAGTCGGCCGGTTTCGCGATTGGACCCACCGGTGCGGTCGAGCCGCAGATCGAGCTTGGCCTCGGCAATCTCCCGCCGTACGAGCGTGGTGACCACGTGTGGTTCAAGACGCTGGTGGAGAACCCGACCCGATGGAACAACGAGGGCCGCGGCAATGACTTCCCGGCGCTGTACTACTACGACCCCTATCTCAAGGCGAAGTTCCAGATGTTCTTCGACATGACCCCGATGAGCTGGATGGGGCCGGACACGATCAAACGGTTCCAGGGATACCGGTGCGGATTCCGCCGGCTCGACCACGGTCACCCGGCCGCCGAGATCGGGCTGCTGGCAGAAACGCAGGGCGGGCAGCAATTCCCTCCGGGAGCTCAGGTCTTCTCCTGGTACTGCTCGGTCGAGCATCTCTCCGACAAACCCACCTCACCGCGGGAGCAGGACGCCTTGACCGACCTCGTGGCCGACTGCCTGAAGCTGGTGCCGGCAGTGGAGGGGTACTGGCCCAACGGGGCCATGACCTGGAGGGATCTGGCGGCCGGCTGCGCCCTTGACCTGATGAGCACCGAACACTGCTGGGGTTCGGATGACTCCGGTGAGTACCTGCGCTCCTACGTGGATGGTCACTCCGAGGCCTGGGCCGTCACCGTCGCTGCGCGCGGCGGCGAGTACGACGGCGAAGGGCCCTGCCTGGAGGCGGCACTGTGGGCACTGCATCCGCTGGACAATCTGGCCAGTTCGCTGGCCTGCGACCCATTCCCGACGTTGCGCAGCCGTCTGCGGGCTTTCGTCACAGCCGAGGTGGCGAGACAACGCTGCGCCTTGCTGCAGGGACGGACCGACCAGCCCCTGTTCATGGGCACGTGGCAGTACGTGTACATGCTGGCAGAGGTCTGGCACCTGTTCGACGCCACCGAAGATGCCGATCTACGGGCTGCGATCCGAACAGAGATCGACACCGTCCTGGTGCCGATGGCCAACAATGTGGCCCACCTGTTTCCCCTGCAGTTCGACAAGGCGTCCCTGCGGGCGGTGGGGCCCGGGCCCGCCTATCCCGTGGCCGGCACCTACGCACTGCTGATGCTCGACGTGGCGCAGGCAACTGGTGACCGGAGCTATCAGCTGGAGGCGGAGCGAGCCCTGCGGGCCCTCGCCCACGTCCCGGTCGACTCGGCCCTGCAGGAGGTCTTTCTGGTCGCGCACGCCATGGATGCGGCCGACCGGCTCCACACGCTGACCGGGGATCTCGAGTGGGAGCGGGTACGGCGATACTTCCGGGCCCAGACCTTGCGGATGATGTACTGGTACAACGACAACACGTCGGAACGGACTGCACTGTCGCGCCCGCTCGGCATGTTCTTGGCCTGTGCCAACATCGGCTACCCGGCCTTCTTCGAGAATATCGAGGTCGCTGCCCGGCTGGCCGCCACTTCGGCCACCGAGGATGACCCGTCCGACACCCTGCGGGTCCTGGACTTCGCACGCCGCAACAACCAGTCCTTCATGCCGGTGTGCTCGCCCGAGATGTACGGGCCCATGCCGGTTGACTTCATCCCGTTCGAGGACGTTCCCATTCTCGAGGGCCCGAATGACGTCGGCTTCCTCGGGCAGGAGATCTATGGCGCCGGGTTCACCTTCCGTGCGCACCTGCTGTGGGACGCATTGGCCCAGGCAGACAACCCTGAAGTCATGGTGGTGAACACCGACTCCTACCGCGAACCGGTCGGATCGCGGCCGACCCTGCTGCACTTCCTCGCCTACAACAGCACCTCCGTTGAGGTTGACTGCGAGGTCATCTTCACGTGCCTGAAGTCCGGCGTGCCCGGGTCGGTCGAGGTGTCGCTGCCGGCAGAGCCGGTCCGCAGGGGCGACGTCGTGGGCGGTCACGGAACACAACTGACGCTGCCGGGTGGTGGTTGGGCGAGGCTGACGCTCACCATGGATCATGGCCATGACTGCTGACGAGTCGCTGCACCGTTTCAGCGCGGGGACAAATGCCGATGGCTCAGCCGACGCGCAGACAGTCGCGTGGCTGGAAGCCAAGTCCATGGGTTTCCTGGCCAGCCCCCCCACGCCGGAGCATGCGGTCCGGACCGTCGAGTCGTTCCGTCAGGACGGTCGCGTCCTCACCGGCATACACGATGCGTCGGCGACCGCGCCGGGTTGGGGTGCCGACAGACCCGTGGCAACCTACGCCACCATGCGCAAGTCCCTCAACGTCGGCGGCGGACGAGTCATCCCGGCGCATCTCGTGGCGGACGTCACGGTGCGTCCGACCCACCGTCGACAAGGACTGATGCGCCGAATGGTTGTGGATGACTTGAGGCAGGCCGCCGAGTCGGGGTTGCCCGTGGCGGCGCTCTACGCAGGGGACGCGGGACTCTACGGCCGATACGGTTTCGGACCGGCGACCCGCACCCTCCAGGTCGAGGTGGACGTGCGCCGCTTCGTGTTCTCAAGTCCACCGACGGGCTCTGTCGCGGTCGCAGATCCGGAAGCCCTGTGCGCGGTCGTTTCCGCGATCTATGACCAGTTTCACCAGTCCACGATCGGCTCGGTGCAACGCCTCTGGTCGCACGCGTCCAAGGTGTGCGGGCTGTGGGCCGAGGACGCGCCCGAGCGTGACCCCAATGTGAGGGGGGCTCTCCATTTCGGCGACGACGGAGTCCCCGACGGGTGTGTCACCTTCAGGTTCCTCGGGTGGCAGGAGCGGCCGCTCACGGTTGAGATCGTCGACATCGTCGGCCTGTCGGAGAATGCCTACCTCGCACTGTGGGGATTCGTCACGTCCATCGACCTGGTGGACGTGGTGCGACTTGGCCATACCACGCTCGACGACCCGCTCCCGTGGTCGTTGACCGACCGGCGCGCGGTGCGGGTCGTGGGCGAGGAGGACGGCCTGTGGCTGCGCATTCTCGACCCGGTGGCGTGCCTGCAGCAGCGCCTGAACGACGCTGTCGGCGACCCTGTCAGTCTGCGCGTGACCGATGAGCTGGGCATTTGCGGTGGAAGCTACCGGATCGCCCCGCACCCTGCCGGCGTTCAGGTGTGCCGCCTCGATCCGGATGCTCCGGCCGACGCGACCCTTGACGTCTCGGCCCTGGGGTCGGTGTTCCTCGGGGGATTCAGCCCGACCACCCTGGAAAGGGCTAGGAGGATCGCCTGCGCATCACCAGCAGTCGCACCCCGTCTGGACCGACTTTTCGGCTCGTCACAGGCCCCCTACAACGGCACCCATTTTTGAGGTTCAAGCGGCCCGGTCGCTTGTGTTCATCAGGTGATCCACGCGGTGCTGTCGGGTGGAAGCTTCCCGTCGATAAGGGGTGAGCTCGTGATCACGACTGCCCCGTCAGGCAGGGTGACCAGCTCCGAGCCGAAGTTGGTCACCGACTGCCAGCCATTGGGCCGGACGAAATGGAGCAGGCGCTGAACATCGCTCGCAACCCATTCCAGGTCCTCCCCGGCCTGCAACCTGTGACGTAGATCCAGGGCGCGGCGGTAGAGGTGCAGCGTGGAGGTGAGTTCGTTCTCCTCCGTCTGTACGGAGTATGCAGTGAACCACGCCGGCTGCGGGAGGTGCGCACCGTTGTTGCCGAAGCCGAACGACAGCCCGTCGGCCGTCCAGGGAATCGGGACACGGCACCCGTCGCGCCCCTTTTCCGCCCCGGCTGTGCGGAAGAAGATCGGGTCCTGTCTGGCTTCGTCCGGAATATCGGCTACCTGGTGCAGCCCGAGCTCTTCTCCCTGATAGAGGTACGCGGATCCCGGTAGGGCGAGCATCAGCAGGGTGGCCGCACGAGCTCGGCGGACACCTCGCTCAACGTCTGGTCGGGGGGTCATGCCAGCGCCGAGCGGCCGTCCTCCCATGTTCTTCACGCTGCGATCGTCGGGCATTCCGTAGCGGGTCGCGTGGCGGATGCTGTCGTGGCTGGACAACACCCAGGTCAGGGACGCTCCAGCCGCCTTCGCCTCGGCGAGGTTGGCGATGATGGTGTCCTTGAACTGAACGGCGTCGAAGTCGGCGTTCAGCAGATCAAAGTTGAAGACCTGGCCAAGGCCGTCTGGGCTGGCATAGCGTGCCCGCCGGGACGAGTGCACGACGGCCTCCGCCACGGCGGTGCGTGGCGGGTGATATTCGTTGAGTACTTTTCGCCACTCGGCGTAGATCTCGTGTACCTCGTCACGGTCCCACAGCGGGTGAGACCCGTCGCGTGCATCGCTGTCCGGGAGTTCTGCCTTGTTCAGCAGTGGTTCGGTCAAGTCCTTGGCAAGGCAGTGAGCGACATCGACTCTGAAACCGTCCACGCCCCGATCGGACCAGAACCGCAGAGTCTTGAGGAAGTCGTCACGGACCTCACGACTGTTCCAGTTCAGATCTGGCTGTTCTGGCGCGAAGAGGTGCAGGTACCACTGTCCGTCCGGAACGCGGGTCCAGGACGGTCCACCGGAGAAGAGGGACTCCCAGTCTGTAGGTGGCCGCGACCCCTCTTCGCCTGCACCCTCACGGAAGATATAGCGGTCCCGCGCCGGTGAGCCCTTCGGCGACGTCAGAGCCTCGAGGAACCATCGATGTCGGTTGGAGGAGTGGTTGGGCACGATATCGACAACGAGCTTGATATTGACGGCGTGTAAGGCAGCGATCAGGACATCGAAGTCCGCCAACGTTCCCAGTTTCGGGTCAACGTTGCGGTAGTCATCGACGTCATAGCCTCCGTCAGCAAGGGCTGAGGGATAGAAAGGGCTGAGCCAGACAGCGTCGATACCCAGTGACGCCAGATAAGAAATGCGTGACGTGATGCCGTTGATGTCTCCGACACCATCCGCGTTGGAGTCGGCAAAACTGCGTACATAGATTTCGTAGACGACTGCTTGACGCCACCAGTCCGGATCCGCCATGAGATCCGGACCGGCTTTGCGGCGGCTCATACAAGACATACTTGCACGCTGTTGGGCGAGCTCGCCAAAGTCCAGACGTGCCAGTGCGGCTGGTGACGCGTCGCCCATTGGTCGCAGGGACAGCGGGGCGTTAACATCACGGGCATGGCCAACGTCGCCACCGCCGATACCGTCTCCCGCGACGAGCTCCTCGAGTTCCTGCGTCCCCGGCACCAGGGGATCTACGCCGCGACACGCACCGACGGGAGACCCCAGCTCTCCCCAGTGAGCTGCGGGGTGGACCCCGAGGGGCGCATCGTGGTGTCGACCTACCCGCAGAGGGCGAAGACGAGGAATACGCGCCGCGACCCCGAGGTGAGCATCTGCATCCTCTCCGACGACTTCGGCGGGCCCTGGGTGCAGGTGTACGGCACGGCCGAGGTGCTCGACATGCCCGAGGCCGCCGCGCCGTTCGTCGACTACTACCGTTCCATCGCCGGCGAGCACCCGGACTGGGACCAGTACACGCAGGCGATGGCCGACCAGGGCAAGTCGCTGATCCGGATCACGCCCACGAGCTGGGGCCCGGTGGCCACCGGCGGCTTCCCGCCCGAGGTCGCTGTACGTATGGGCTGAGAACTGCGGTTCTCACTCCCGGCGTCCGGGTTCAAGTGGCTGACGTGGCGACGGGGGCGTGGTTGGCGTCGCCGGCCTTGATCATCAAGTCGTGTTGCGCAGTGCGGACCGCGACAGCGAGTGCGCCAACCAGACTGGCCCGTTCGCCCAGGGCGGAGCGGATTACCGCGGGGGGAAAGGGCGCAAGCTCGTTGATCAGTTCACCTGCCCGGGCGACCAGAGCCGCGTTGGCCCCCACGCCGCCTGTGAGTATGACCGTTTCTGGGTCGACGATGGCGCAGATGGACGCGGCGATGGCGGCTATGCGCTGGCTCTCCTCCTCTACCAGCTCCATCGCGGGTTGCTCACCATCGGCTGCCCGCGCGAACAGCTCCTCCACGCTGGTTGGCGCGGCGTCGTCGTGCCAGCCCGGTCGGGCCTGTGCCGTGTGCAGGAGCATCAGGCCGCCGGCTTCGTCGGGGGATGCGGCACGTAGGCGCCGATAGTCGGGGTTCAACGGCAGGAACGCCACCTCGCCAGCGCCTCCGTGGGCTCCGCGCAACAGCTGGCCCTCGTGAACGATGCCGGCGCCCACGCCGGCTCCGACCGCGATCACCGCGAAGGTTCGCAGCTGCTGTGCGGCACCCTGCCATTGCTCGCCCAGGGCGGCGAGGTTGACGTTGTTGTCCAGGACGACGGGGGCGTGCAGGCCGGCCATCAACGGCGTGCGGAAGTCGTAGGGTTCGGGCTGCCCGATGTTCCACGCGTAATGGACGGTCGAGGCGTCAGCGGCCACCACGCCAGGAACAGAGACGCCGGCGACCGTGAGGGGGGCACGTGCCGAGGCGGTGCCTTTGCCCAGGGACTTCACGAGATCGACGACCTGCTTGACGACGCCGGGCCCGCCCGTTGCCGAGGTTGCCTGCCGGGTCTCGGCCAGCAAGCGGCCACGCCCGTCAGCGAGGGCCACCCTCAGGTTGCTGCCTCCGATGTCGATGCCCGCGACCAGCGCGGCTTCCGTCCGCAGCTCGTACAGGGACGCCGATCTTCCGGGCACGCCACTGCGCTGGCCGACCTCGCAGACGAGCTGCAGGTCCTCCAGTCGTTTCATCGCCGCAAAGACGGTGGGCCGGGACAGCTGGCAGGCGAGTGCCACCTCGGGACGCGTGACCGGCTCGTGCTGGTCGAGCAGGAAGGACAGCACCTTCTGGGCACTGGAACGAAGGGCCACGGTGTCCAAATCACTTCCCCGTCCTTGTTGCCTGACGTCAAGGTACCCGTGTACAGGGTCTTGACCTTTGCGCTTCGCGGGCAGCATACTCGCCTAGTAAAGCAGGTTGCCTAACAAAAGGAATCGTCATGGAGCTCAACGAAGCGCCCCTACCGTCGGAGCTTGTCGGCGCTGCCCCCACCCGACGCTTGGTGCTGGCCGCTGGTGGCGGCCTGGGTCTGGCTGCTTTCCTGGCGGCCTGCGGCGTCGGCGGTGGCGGAAGCGCGAGCGGAGGTGCGGGCAGCGGCAAGGGCAGTATCCGGGCTTTGGTCATGAAACAGGCGGGTTACTCCGAGGACGACATCCGCAAGATGACCAGCGCCTTCCAGTCCGCTAACCCCGACATCAAGGTGTCCTTGGACTTCGTGGCCTATGAGGCCCTGCATGACAAGACCGTGGCTGCCGCGCCGGCGGGCACGTACGACGTCGTCCTCATCGACGTGATCTGGCCGGCCGAGTTCGGCACCAAACGCATCGTCGCCGATGTCTCGAGCAAGTGGCCGGCGAGCTGGAAGCAGCAGATGCTCGGCGGTGCCGTCGCCACGCCGCAGTACGACTCCCATTTCTATGGTGTGCCGTGGATCCTGGACACCAAGTACCTGTTCTTCAATACCGCCCACCTGGCCAAGGCCAAGGTCGACGCCTCGCAGCTGGACACCTGGGACGGGGTGCTCAAGGCGGCCCGGGCGCTGAAGGCCAACGGCGTGACCAAGTACCCGCTGGTGTGGTCCTGGCAGCAGGCCGAGGCACTGATCTGCGACTACACGACGCTGCTCGGGGCCTTCGGAGGCAGCTTCCTGGACAGTGCAGGAAAGCCGGCGTTCAACCACGGCGGGGGTGTGCAGGCGCTGGAGTTCATGCGCCAGAGCATCGTCGACGGCCTGAGCAACCCGACGTCGACGCAGTCCCTGGAAGAGGACGTCCGCCGAGTCTTCTCCGCCGGCCAGGCGAGCATGGCCCTGAACTGGACCTACATGTACGGGTTGGCCAACGACCCCAAGCAGAGCCAGGTCGCCGGTCAGGTCGAGATCCTGCAGACTCCTTCTGGTCCGGGCGGCCGCCCGGGCGTCAACGGCAGCATGGCTCTGGCCNTAAGCGCCGTTAGCCAGAAGCAGGCTGCCGCGTGGAAGTACATCACCTACCTNACCAGCCAACCGGTGCAGGACAAGTTTGCGGTCAGCTCGTTGCCCGTCTGGAAGAGCTCGTATGACGACCCCGCGGTCATCAAGACGAACCCAGTGGTGGTCCCACAGGCCAAGAAGCAGCTCGCTGACCTGATCCTGCGTCCCCAGGTCAAGAACTACAACGCCATATCGCAGGTTCTGCAGACCGAGATCCAGAACGCGCTTCTGGGCAAGAAGCCTGCGCAGCAGGCGTTGAACGACGCCGCGGACAGGACCGGCATACTCCTCACGTCGTGAGCGTGGCCCGGGCCGAGACCAAGCCAGCGAGGACGCCGCGGCGACGTGGACGATCGGGTGGCAAGGGGGAGGCGCGTTTTGCCTTCCTCCTGCTGCTACCCGCCGCGCTCGTGGTCTTCGGGGTGGTGCTGTACCCCGTCACCCGGACTTTCGTTATCTCCCTGTTCAATGTGGACAGCCCACTGCCGGGGTCTTATCCCTTTGTTGGGCTGGACAACTACACGCGTGTCTTCCACGACCCCTCCTTCTACGGGGTCCTCGGGAACACGTTGTACTTCACGCTGGTGTCGACAGGCGCCGAGCTCGTCCTGGGGATCGCGGTCGCGCTCTTGCTGAACGCTCCACTGAGAGCCCGCTGGTTCTGGCGAAGCCTGGTCGTGTTGCCGTGGGCCCTGCCCACGATCGTGAACGGCGCTTTGTGGAGATGGATCTACAACGGCCAGTACGGCGCGCTGAACGGACTGCTCGCCGCCCTACACATATCCAGCACCCCCCAGCAGTGGCTCGGCTCGCCCTTCCTGGCCCTGAACATGGTCATCATCGCGGACGTCTGGAAGAACACCTCCATCGTGGTGTTCTTCATCCTCGCCGGCCTGCAGACCATCTCGCCAGACTTGTACGAGTCTGCCCGCATCGACGGTGCCAATGCATGGGCCGCCTTCCGCAGGCTCACGTTGCCCCTGCTCGCGCCGAGCATCGCGGTCGTTCTGGTTCTGCGCACGATCGAGGCCTTCAAGGTCTTTGACATCATCTACGTCATGACCGGTGGGGGACCGGCCAGCGGCACCCAGACCGTGGCGTTCTACACCTACCTTCAGGCGTTCTCCAACCAGCTGTTCGGGTACGGCGCCGCGCTGGCCTACTTGATCGTCCTGACGGTCTTCGCGCTCGCGATGGTGTACCTACGCATCCTGCGCCAGGGCCAGATGGCGGGCGTCGAATGAGGCACAGCCGCAACTACATGATCGCCATCCACGTCGCCGCGGTCGTCATGGCGGTGGTGATCCTCCTGCCGTTCGCGTGGCTGATTATCTCCAGCGTGTCCCCGGCAACCGACCTGGTGTCCTCGCACGTTCACTGGTGGCCCGCGCACCCCACCATGTCGCGGTACAACGCGATCTTCGCCTCCTCGAGCGGCGGGGGCGAAAATGTCGCCGCGAACTTCCGGCTCGCCATGATCAACAGCCTCATCGTCGCTGGTGTCACCACAGCCATCTCCCTGGTTGTGGGCGGTCTCGGCGGCTACGCGTTCGCACGGCTGCGGTTCCGGCTTCGCCGCACCTCGCTGTTCGCTTTCCTGGCGGTCTACATGCTGCCGCCGATCGCCCTGGTCATCCCGTTGTACCTGGCATTGGCGAACCTGCACCTGCTCGACAGCAAGACAGGGCTGATCTTGACCTACTGCTCTATCGTCACGCCGTTCTGTCTGTGGACGATGAGCAACTACTACCTCAGCCTGCCCGCAGACCTCGAAGACGCCGCTCGCGTCGACGGCTGCTCGCGACTTGGCGCACTGGTGCGCATAATCCTGCCCTTGGCACGACCAGGACTGCTCACGACAGGCATGTTCGGGTTCCTGCTGGCGTGGGACGAGTTCCTCTACGCGCTGATCTTCACCTCCACCAGCAACGCCAAGACCATCCCCGTGGCGATCGCCGAGTTCACCGGCAAGTACTCCTCCGACTTTGGTCTCATCGCCGCCGGCGGTGTCCTGGCCACCGTCCCGCCTCTGGTCCTCGCGCTGATCTTCCAGCGCTATATCGTCGGAGGACTGACCTCCGGCGCAGTGAAAGGCTGACCTCTCATGCGCTTTCCCGACGGCATCGCCGCCCAGCCCGACGTCCTCGCCCGCAGCGCCAAGTCCCTGCGCGATGCCCTGCCTGAGCTGCCCCTCCCGCGACCGGGTGACGTCATCGCTTTGGTCGGTATCGGCGCCAGCGAGCACGCCGCGGCCAGCGCCGCGCCGGTCTGGCGCGATCAGGGGTTGCGGGCCTTCGCGGTGTCCGCCTCCCAGCTGCAGATGACGGCGAGGCCCGTCGCAGACCTCTATGTGGGCCTGAGCGAGTCCGGCCGCAGCGCCGAGACTGTGGCTGCCCTGGGCCAGCTCTCGGGCACCAGGCGCGTGGGGTTGACCAACTTCGCCGACTCGCCGCTGGCCGCGGTTGTCGAAGACACGCTCTACCTGGACAGCGGCCCCGACAGCCCTGTGTACACGACGGGATACACGGCGACCCTGCAGGCGCTCGGGCTGCTCGGCGAACACTGGTCCGGACAGGCGACCGACTGGAGTGGGTTACCCGACATGGCAGCCGGTGTGCTGGCCGACTCGGCCGGGGTAATCGCAGACCTCACCCCGGTCCTGGCGGGCGTGCGGATCGTCGACGTTGTCGCCTCCGGCGCCTCCTTCACCACCGCAGGTGAGGGGGCGCTCATGTTGCGTGAGTCCGCGCGGCTGTTCACCGCCTCGCACGAGACGTACAACTATTTGCACGGCTCGATGGAGCCGCTGGACGCCCAGACCGCCTGCGTGATCATCGGCGACGGCCGCGAGCTGCGCCTGGCACAGGACACCAGCGCGTTGGGGTGCCCGACCTTGCTCATCACCACGCGCACAGACGTCACGTCGTCCGAGACCCTGACCGTCCTCACCTTGCCTCGAGCCCCATCGCCACTGGGGCAGGCAGTCCTGGAGATCCTGCCATTACAGCTGCTGGGTTGGGCAGTTGCCTCGGGCCGCGGCCTTGCGGTCGACGGCTTCCGATACCACCAAGACGACACGAAGCTGAGCTGAGGGGGTGACCGCCTCGATAAGCGTCATCGGCAACATCCAGCTCGACGTTCTTGCCGGCGCGGTCAGCGCGCTGCCGCCCCCCGGGGGTGACACCGTTATCGAGCGTATCGCGGTACGCACTGCCGGAGCCGCGGGCAACGTCTCCCTCGCCCTGGCCGCGCTCCGGGTGCAGCATCGGCTGTTCGGCGCCGTTGGGGACGACGACGCCGGCCGGTGGGTTCTCTCGGAGCTCGCACGCCTCGGGCTGGATCAGGACATAAGGGTTGTGCCGGGGAAGGCGACCGGTATTTCCATCGCGTTGGAGGCCCCGCAGCGAGAACGGGCTTTCCTGACCGCGCACGGAGTCTTGTCCACGTACGGCATCACCGACGTCCCCTCCGTCGCGTTGGCGGCGGACCTTGTCCTGCTCACGGGGTACTTTTCGTTACCGGGGCTACGCGGGGAAGCATCGTTGGAGATCCTGCAGAAGGCGAAGGCCACAGGTGCGCAGACGTTCTTCGACACCGGCTGGGACCCAGAGGGGTGGACTGGTGGTGCCGCCCGCGAGGTCCTCGGCATGCTGGCGCACGTCGATGTGTTCCTGCCCAACGAACCAGAGGCCTTCGCCCTCACTGGCGAGAGCGACGCTGCCACAGCAGCGGCTGCCCTGACGATCCACTGCCCCGGTTGGGTGGTCGTCAAGCTGGGCTCCCGCGGCCTGTTCGCCGCAGGTCCGAACGGTGCACGGCTCACCATCGACGCTCCCGCGGTGAAGGCGATCGACACAACCGGTGCCGGTGACAGCCTCGCCGCAGGCTTGCTCGCCGGCCTCGCTGACGGCGACGACGTGGGGAGTGCCCTTGCAACCGGCGTACGGGTGGCCTCCACCGTCGTGGGACGGGCCTCCCACCGCCGATACCCGACCAGGACAGAGCTGCTCTCGCTCTGACTATGGGCAGCCCTCGCCCGGGCTCGGTCATCCATCAGCCCGACAGGGCATGACGGTGCACTGTCATATGCGCTCACTGACCAACGAGACGGGCTCACTGTTGGAGAATCTGTCGTAGTGCACCCTCGATGTCCTTGATTGACATCGGCTCGGATGCCAGGGCGTTGTGCAGGGTAAGGCCCTCCATGAGAGCGTCGACGGCGCGCGCCGTTCCGGATTCCACGTGGCATTCGAGCGCGCTGCGGCTGCGGCGCATCCATTCCTGGGTGATGACGCGTAGTGCTGGAGTTCGGGCGGCGGCCAGGTACAGCTCGTAGGCCAGGACGAGGTCTCGTGGAGAGCCAAGCAGGTCCGAGACGATGTGGTCCCGCAACGCGGTGCTGAGGTCTTTGTTATCGGGGACGGCGCGCATGCGCTCCTCGAACCGGGTTGCCGCGGTGTCGGCGTATCGCGAGAACGCTGCCGCGAGCAGGTCTGCGCGGCTCGTGAAGTGATAAGTCATCGACCCGAGCGGAACGTCAGCCGCCGCGGCCACGGCCCGGTGAGTTGTGGCCGCGACGCCGTGCTCGGCTATGACGTCGAGCGTCACGGTCACCAGGCGGTCGCGGCGGCCCGGGTCGTGCCGTCGGATCCGCTGGGTCTTCGCGGCACGATGGGCGTGGACCGGCTGGTTCACAGCGTGCGGATCACCCGTGCCGGGTTGCCGACGGCGACGGCGTTGGCGGGCAGGTCTTTGGTCACCACGGCACCGGCCCCGACAACCGTGTTCTCGCCGATGGTGACTCCCGGAAGGATGATGACGCCCCCGCCGAGCCACACGTTGTTCGCGATGGTGATGGGCTTCGCGGCCTCCCACTTGGCGCGGCGCTGCTCGGCCTCGACCGGATGAGTCGGTGTCAGAAGCTGCACGTTCGGACCCATCTGGACGTCTTCGCCAATGGTGATGGTGGCGACGTCCAGGGCCACGAGGCCGAAGTTGATGAACGTCCGTGCGCCGACGCGGATCTGGTATCCGTAGTCGCAGTACAGCGGCGGGCGGATCTCCGCGTCTTCGCCGATCGCCCCCAGCAGCTCGGCCTGGATCCGGTGGCGTTCTTGCCCGGGGTCGCCGACACTTCGGTTGAACTCTTCCATCAGACGCGTGGCGCGTCGGCGTTCCTCGGCCAGCTCGGGATCGCCGGCGAGGTAGAGGTCACCTGCGAGCATCCGCTCACGTTGGCTCCGCAGGTCGTGGCGCGTTTCCTCAGGACTCATACGTACAACCGTACACAAGCAGCCGAGGGCGGCCGGACCACCGACGTGGTCGCGCTGGCCATCAACGCGGCTAAAGTCGGTTCCTATGGTGTTGGGTTCGGTAGGTGTGTGGGGTACGGGTCTGTGGCTCGAGGAGTCGCGGCGGGCTGAGGCGTTGGACGTCGCGGCGGAGCTCGACGAGCTGGGATACGCGGCGTTGTGGCTGTCCGCCGGGTTCGGTCAGGGCGTGCCGGCGGTCTTTGGTGAGTTGCTCGACGCAACGGCCCGGATGAGCGTCGCGAGCGGCATCCTGAGTATCTGGCACGCCACTGCGGTCCAGGCAGCCGAGGGTTTCGACGCGCTCGACCGTGCACATCCGGGACGGTTCCTCCTGGGCCTGGGCGCAAGTCACGCGCTTCGAGTGGATGTCGACGAGAAGCGCTACGAGCGGCCGTGGAGCCGCATGGTTGGCTACCTCGACGAGCTGGATGCGCAGCGGCCGGGCGTCCCGCCCGGGCGCCGCGTGCTGGCGGCGCTGGGACCGCGGATGCTCCGGTTGTCCGCCGAGCGAACCGCGGGCGCACATCCGTACTTCGTCCCCGTTGAGCACACCGCGCTTGCGCGCGAGCAGCTTGGGCCGGGCCCGCTCCTCGCGCCGGAGCAGGCCGTCGTGCTGGAGACCGACCCCGGGTTGGCCCGTGAGCTGGCTCGCGGGCACATGAAGTGGTATCTGCGGCT